>OBJA01001898.1_pt1 | contig 13105 bp, 15 predicted proteins | sample 1519751 | NCBI WGS metagenome assembly OBJA01 (sample SAMEA3881238, study PRJEB22517) | soil metagenome | biome: lake sediment; feature: soda lake sediment; material: sediment, water from around vicinity | place: India | collected 2013-12-23 | depth 3 m | reverse complement strand
CTTCGGGAACGGGATTCATGGCAGACTCCTGAGATAGTCCACCAAATCGTGCAGGTCCTGCGGTGGAAGATAGCTAGGCGGCATCATGTTGCGTGGTTTGATCGACTGCGGGTCGGCGATCCATCCCGAGAGGTTTGCCTTGGTATTGGCCACGGTTCCAGCCCCGAGAGTCAGGCGGGAACCGAGAAGGGTCAGGTCGGGACCGGTGTCGCCCCCGGAGAGGCCTACGATCGCGTGGCATGCCGCGCAGCCCTGCTCGAGGAAAACCCGGCGGCCCCGGAGGAGCCGCGGATCGGTCGGTTCGGCGGGCGGGCGTCCACCGTTCTCGAGCCACCGCTCGAACTCCTCCGGTTCATGCGCGACCAGCCGGAAGGTCATGAGCGCGTGGGGACCGGCGCAGTATTCGGTGCAGGTTCCTCGATATATGCCGGCTTGATCGGCCGAGAGCCGCAGCTCGGTAGGGTGGTCCGGGAGCATGTCCCTCTTCCCCCCCAGCCTCGGCACCCAGAAGCTGTGGACCACGCACTTGGACAACAGCTTGAACCGGACCACCTTCCCCACCGGAATGTGGATCTCGTTGGCATCGACGACCCCGTGGTCCGGGTAGCGAACCGCAAACCACCAGTGGTGACTGTCCACTTCTACCTGAAGATCCGCCGTTATTTTTCCCATTTCCGCGGTCGTATGGATGGTGGTGTGGAGCATGGAAACAAGAATGACGGTGGGTATGCCGATCCCCGAGAAAAAGACAAAACGCGACCCGAGGACCGGACGCTCCCGCCGGCGAACCGCCAAGGCCAGGACCACCAGCACCATCGTGACCAGATAGACGATCCCGTAGACGATCAGCATCTCCCACCAGATACCGAGAATCCGCTCTGCCGCCGGTCCTGCCGGGTGGAGCATGGATTCTCTGGCGGCTTCTGCACTGGCGGCATGGCAAAGAAAGCCGGCGGCGACGGCCGGCAGCGGAGCGGTAGATTTCATGTCTGCCGGTAATGCTGTGATCTTTTCATGGATTTTTCTCCCCCTGAAGTCAGGCCTTCGGTGTTCTACCTGCTGGACCTCCCCTAGCCTAGCCTATCTGCCTAATGTAGTCAATCCCTAACAGGTCGTGGATTTTCTCGTCTCCGTTGTTGTGTTGTCTGGACAGTCGCCGGTTTTCCGATATTCTAAGACGTATTCCGGTCAGGCAGGACTGTGTCATGATCTCTCCTCATCTCCATGGGACCGGTTTGCAGGATTCCCGCACCTTAATCTCCCTTCTCTCAAAAATGGTTTTTGGCATGCAATGTGCAAATGTCGATGCCGTACTCTCTTGTGAAGAGTCTCGCCAGGAAATGGCCCGCATTTCCCCCTGCCGGAAAATGAAAAGTTTCAGTTTCTCACTACGAGGACTTGTTATGGGAAGGATAAACACGCTGCAGGGCTGTCTTCTCATGGTTCAGGAGTCTCGCTTTCGCTTAGCTGCACAGAACGGACAGGTGTATCTTTTTTCCCTGTCCCATGACGCTTCCGTGGATGAAATGGATCTCCTCGATTATTTCGAGTCGGAGAGCCCGGTGATCGTCGAATATCGGGGGGAGCCCGGCTTCGACAGCGGGATTGCCCTCGGGGTAACCCCTCTGGCCGCCGACCGCAGTCGTCGGCGATCGGCTTAAGAATCCGTAAAGGCAGGAGAACAGGCATGGGAATAAAGAATTCGCGGTTCTCCGACCGGTTCAAGGGAGCCATCCGGGACTGGTCGGTGCCGAGGCAGCTCGCCGGGGAAGATCCCCTGGGGGTGGCGGCGCAGTCGAACCTGTCGCGCAGGCTGCGCCCGCGGGTGGAGAAAGCCGACAAGGTGGGGACCAGCATCTGTCCCTATTGTGCGGTGGGCTGCGCCCAATTGGTCTATGCCCGGGGCAACGAGGTCATCCACGTCGAGGGAGACCCCCGCAGTCCGGTCAACCAGGGCACCTTATGCCCGAAAGGCGCGGCCGTCCTCGGCTGGATGAACAATCCGGACCGGCTCACCCGGGTCAAATACCGGGCGCCAGGCTCCTCCCGCTGGGAGGAGAGGCCTCTGGAGTGGGCCATGGACAGGATCGCCTTCCTGATCAGGCGGACCCGCGAGGAAACCTTCGTCCGGCGCATCCCGAACGGCACGGAGGTCAACCATACCATGGCCATGGCCGAGCTCGGCGGGGCGACGCTGGGCAACGAGGAGAATTACCTGATCAAAAAGCTCTGCGCCGGCGGACTGGGCATGGTCTGGGTGGAAAACCAGGCCCGGGTCTGACACAGCTCCTCCGTGCCCAGTCTGGGCGCAACCTTCGGCAGGGGCGCAGCCACCACGACCCAGTGGGACCTGGCCAACGCCGACTTCATCCTGATCATGGGCTCGAACATGGCCGAGTGCCACCCCGTCGCCTTCCGCTTCGCCCTCCAGGCGAAGGAGCAGGGCGCCGCCATCGTCCATGTCGACCCGCGCTTCACCCGGACCTCGGCCATGGCCGACATCTACGCCCCCATCCGCAGCGGGACGGACATTGCCTTCCTCGGCGGCCTGATCCGCCACATCCTGGAGAACGACCTCTGGTTCAAGGATTATGCCCTCAACTACACCAACATCGCCACCATCATCGAAGACGGTTTCAAGGACACCAGCGAACTCGACGGCATGTTCTCCGGCTGGGACGAAGACTCCCACGAATACAAGGTGACGGACTGGCAGTACAAGGGAGACGAGGTCCCTTCCGCCCTGGTGGAGGAGCATATGAACACCGGCTCTTCCTACAGCGAAAAGCTGCGGCGGGCGACCAAGGGCCCCCCGCAGGTCGATATGACGCTTGGTCACCCCAACTGCGTCTATCAGATCCTCAAGCGGCATTATGCCGCCTACACCCCGGAGATGGTGGAGCGGATCACCGGCTGCCCGAAGAAAACCTTCCTGAAAATCGCCGAGAGAATGACTGCGGCCAGCGGCCGGGAGAAGACCGGCGCCATCTGCTACGCCGTCGGCTGGACCCATCATACCACCAGTGTCCAGATCATCCGCGCGGCCGGCATCCTCCAGGCCCTGCTCGGCAACATCGGCCGGCCCGGCGGCGGGATCCTCGCCCTCAGGGGGCACAGCAGCATCCAGGGCAGCACCGACATCCCGACGCTCTACAACATGCTTCCCGGTTACCTCCGCCACCCGAACGGGCGCAAGGAGTATCATAAGACCTTCGAAAATTACCTCCATGTGGAAACCATCCCCCTGGGCTACATGGACCGGCTGCCCCGCTTCATCGTCAGCCTGCTGCGGGCCTGGTACGGGGAGCATGCCCGGCCGGACAACGGCTGGGGCTATCATAATATCCCGAAGATCATGGGCGACCACTCCCAGCTGCCCATGACCATGGCGATCAAGGACGGCACGATCAGGGGCCTGCTGCTCATGGGCCAGAACCCGGTGGTCGGCGGGCACAACAGCGGCATGATCCGCGCCGCCCTGGCGAAGCTGGAATGGCTGGTGATCCGCGAGACCTTCGAGAACGATACCGCCTCCTACTGGTACAAGTCGCCCGAGGCCGAGAGCGGCCTGCTGAAACCCGAGGAGATCCGGACCGAGATGTTTTTGCTCCCCGCCGCCCTGCCCGGAGAAAAGGACGGGACCTTCACCAACACCCATCGCCTGGTGCAGTGGCATGATAAAGTGGTGGAGCCGCCGGGGGACTGCCGCTCCGACCTCTGGTTCATCTATCACCTGGGCAAGCGGCTGAAGGCGCTCTATGCCGACGGCACCGACCCGAAGGATGCGCCGATCAGGGAACTCACCTGGGATTACCCGGAGGTCGGTCCCAACAGGGACCCGTCGGCCGAAGCGGTCTTGAGAGAGATCAACGGCTACTCCTGGAAGGATCGCCGCCAGCTCACGAGCCCCAAGGAGATCAGGGACGACGGCTCGACCGCCTGCGGCTGCTGGATCTACTGCGGGGCCTTCCCCGAGGAAAACCGCAACCAGACCCGCTCCCGCCGGCCCGATCCTCCGGGGGGGCCCGGCTCCCATCAGGGCTGGGCATTCTCCTGGCCGGAAAACCGCCGGATCCTCTACAACCGCGCCTCGGCCGATCCCGAGGGCAGGCCATGGTCGGAACGAAAGAAATTGATCTGGTGGAGTGCCGAAAAGGGCAAATGGATCGGGCTCGACACCCCCGATTTCAAGAAGAGGAAGGCGCCGGATTATGTCCCCGACTGGTCGGGGGAGCCCCGGCCCAGGGGCATGGGGGCGCTTGACGGCAAGTCGCCCTTCATCATGATCTCTGACGGCAAGGCCTCGCTCTATGTCACCTCCGGCCTGGCCGACGGCCCGCTGCCCGCCCATTACGAGCCGGTGGAATCGCCGGTGAGGAACCTCCTCTACGGGCAACAGTCAAACCCGGCGGCGAAGAAGTGGCCGCGGCAGGACAATCCCTATCATGAAGTCTCCGACCCCAGGTACCCGTACGCCATCACCACCTATCGCCTCACCGAGCACCACTCGGGCGGCATTCCCACCCGCATGGTTTTCTCCACCGCCGAGCTGCAGCCGGAAGGCTTCGTGGAAATTCCGCCCGAGCTGGCCGTGGAAAAGGGCGTAGCCAACCTCGACTGGGTGGTGGTCGAGACCGCACGGGGCAGGATCGAGGTCCGGGCCCTGGTGAGCCGGCGCCTGCGGCCCCTGCTCATCGATGGACGGCGGATCTACCAGATCGGCATGCCCTGGCATTTCGGCTGGCAGGGCTACGCCACCGGCGCGGTGGCAAATACCCTTACCGCGATCATCGGCGAACCCAATACCACCATCCACGAAGGGAAGGCGTTCACCTGCAACCTCTACAAGGGGAGGCTGAACACATGACCGAACCTCTTTTTCCCTTTCCGGTTCATGAAAGATCGCAGGACCATACGGAGAGCGTGCTTCCCGGCCCGATCCCTGACGAGTCGGAGCTGACCGCCGGGGTGACCATCAGGCCGGGCAGGAACTACGGCTTCTTCACCGACACCAGCCTGTGCATCGGCTGCAAGGCCTGCGAGGTGGCCTGCAAGGAGTGGAACCTGCTGCCCGCCGACGATGTCGGGCTGACCGGGATGAGTTACGACAACACCAGGGACCTGTCCTCGACCACCTGGCGGCATGTCGCCTTCATCGAGCAGATCGCCGACGAGCAGGGCGAACGCCCGACCGAGCTCCAGGGTTTCCAGAGCCACTGGCTGATGATGAGCGACGTCTGCAAACACTGCGAGCGGGCGGGCTGCCTCGAGGCCTGCCCGACCGGCGCCCTGTTCCGGACGGAATTCGGCACCGTCGTGGTGCAGCAGGATATCTGCAACGGCTGCGCCTATTGCGTCCCGTCCTGCCCGTTCGGGGTCATCGATCTCAATATGCGGGGGGGCAGGGCCCACAAGTGCACGCTGTGCTACGACCGGCTGAAGGGCGGCCTCGAGCCGGCCTGCGCCAAGACCTGCCCCACCGATTCCATCCAGTTCGGCGAGGTGGACGACCTCCGCAGGCGGGCGCGCGACCGCCTGGAAAAGCTCCGCCGGCTCGGCAGAACCGAGGCCATGCTCTACGGGATGCCCGGTGGCCCCGGGGCAACCGGCGGCATCGGGGGGCTCGCCGCCTTCTTCCTGCTGCTGGACAGGCCGGAAAAGTACAATCTGCCGGTCGCCCCGCAGCTGCCTGCCAGGCGAATCGACAGGAGCATACTTGCCGGCGCAGGCGTGGTGGCCGGCATGGCCCTGGCGGGGGCGGTCATCTTCAACCGGCGAAACACGGTCAAGTAAGACAACCTTCAGGGGGAGGCTTTATGTGCAGTCTTCAGCAACCGGCGCGGACCGACCAGGGTCATACCGGCTCTCATCGCATGGATGAATCGTTCTTTTGGGTAAAAGAGGGGAAGGACCTGCCTGCGGTCCCACCATCTCCAGCAGTCTCCTATTATGGGCTGCCGCCGGTAAAGCACAGCCATTATCGCTGGAAGACGGCCCTGTGCTTCCTCTCGGAGGCACTGGGCGGGGCGCCCCAGGTCATTGCCGCCGCCCTCCATTTTTCCGGGAACCCCGAGGTCCGCGAATTGGTGCGGGCGGGCCGCTACCTCGCCCTCGTGAGTTCTTTTACGAGTCCCGCGCTCTTGATCTCGGAACTGCACACTCCGGGGCGGTGGTTCAATATGTTGCGGATCTTTCGCCCCACCTCTTCCATGTCCATCGGCAATGTCTCGCTGACCGCCTTCGGAATTTTCAGCTTTCTCACCGCCGCCGGGCAGCTGCTGGTGGATCTCGGCCATACATCCGGCCGTACGGCAGGCGCAATTTTCAGTCTCCCCGCCGCGGCGGCCGGCGGAATGATCTGCCTGTACCCCGGAACGGAACTGGAGAAGACCTGCACGCCCCTGTGGGCCGGCAGCTCACCACTGCTCTCGCCTCTTTTCGCCGCGACCGGGCTGTCGGCGGGCGCGGCTGCCATGAGTATCGCCGCGCAGCGTCTGGTCGTCTCCGATCGGGGCCGGGACCTGCTGAACAGGTTTTCACTGCTCGCGCTCTGCGTGCAACTGACCGCGGCCCTCCTGGTGGAGAAAAAATGGTATGGCGACAAGGTGATCGATTCTTTCATGGGCAGCCGGCATGCCTCGATGTTCCGGCTCGGGGTGATCGGGCCGGGCATCCTCTTTCCCCTGGTTGTGCGCCTTGCCGGGGTGTTGTCGGGCAGGCCGCTGCCTGCCGGTGAAGCGGCCGCGTCCGCAGCAACCATTGCCGGCGGACTGATGTTGTATAACGTCGCGCTCGAGGCCGGCAACTTCTCGGCCGAGAACTCAAGCGATTACCTTGAGCACGCCCGGTCGGAGCCGTTACCGGAGCCGGGCAGGCCTTCAGGCCCGCGGCCTTTCGACAAGATAGATGCAATCGGTCTTTCCCTTTTGGCCGCCGCCGGGGTTGCATTGCTCTTCTGGAAAAGGAGGCCGCGACAGTGATGACCGCAATCGGAAAAGAAAATGAAAACCCATTCGTCCTGCAGAACGTCCGGACCGTCCTTGAGATGATCGAGGAAGCGCTGCAGAAGCCCCCGACGAAGATGAAGATTGATGTCGATTCGGTTGAAAACAGGCTGGTGCGTCTGCGGGATCATCTGATCGCCGACCATCGCCGGCATCAATCGGACTCCCGGGCTTTTGTCCAGTCACCGACGCTGCTGCGGATCAATACGGCCTTGAGCCTGATCGTCAGCATCGGATATCCCGGGGCCGGCATCTATCGCGAGGGGCTGGAAGAGGCGCGTCTCCTTCTCCATGAGTTGATCCCCGACAAGAGCTGAAGAGAGGAGAGCTCTACTTCCTGCCCTGCCATGGCCATCGGCCGTTCAACTCGACTTCCAGCGTCAAGCTCAGAAATGTCCGGATAAGGAGCACAATAGCCAGGAGTCCCAGGGTATCTAAGCTCAGGTCGACCGCAACGGTATGGATAATGTCCGCCGCGACGAGGAACTCCAGCCCGAGCAGAATCCCCTGGCCGAGGCGCTGGCGAATGTCCTGAAAGACGCTCTCCGCCACCTCCTTCCTGATGAGGCGGGTTGCGCCAGATACCACCCCGTAAATAGCGACGAGAGTGATAATGCCGATCCCGAAGAATTCGATTATTGCCGCACACGCATCCGCCAGGGGGCTTACGAAATTGGCCACGTCACCCTCACATTGGCATCTCATGGCGGGCTGACGCCCGCAAACCAAGGGTTATTTCTAGAGGAAATTATCTTTTCCTGACAAATATAGCAAACATAAAGTCACGGTCTCGAATTCACTCTCCTCCTTGACAGGCACTTTCTCCGCCAACTCGGACGCTGGAGCGTCCCGGGCTGCATTCCAACGCTGGAGCGTTGGAACGATGAATGCTGAATGCTGACCGCTTAACGCTTAACGCTTTCGTTTTCCCGCACTGACGGCGGATGTCATTCCCCTTGCTTTCTGTGTACAAATTTGCTCTATATTTAAGATAGGTTTTTTTGTTCGTCCGGCCCAGCCTGAAAAAAACACGAGCTACATCAGCCAATGTCCAGCGACAACAATCAAGATCGATGGCATTTGCAGACAAGCCGCACCGACGGCAATGAACTGGAGATTTCGTTTTCCGGCAGGTGGCGCATGGATCAGTCCCTGCCGTTTCCCGACAGTCTTGCCGCCGAATTGGCCGAAGGCACGGATCGCCTGCGCTTCCAGACCGATCTTTCCTCCTGGGACAGCGGTTTTCTCGCCTATATTTTCCGTCTGCAGAAACTCTGCGGGGATCGGGGGATTCAGGTCGAGCGGGAGGGGCTGCCCGAAGGGGTCAGACAGCTGCTGGCGATGGCCGAAGCCGTTCCGGAACGAAGCCTGGCCGGAACGGAGCGGGAGAGACGGGGGTTCTTTTCCAGGGTGGGCTCGGCCGCGCTGGCGTTTTTTCAGGATGGCCCGGCCATGCTCCGCTTTCTCGGTGAGGTCATCGTCGCTTTCAGTCGGCTGGCGATGGGCAAGACCAGGATGCGCTGGGGGGACCTATGGTGGGAGATCGAGGAGGCCGGTCCCCGCGCCCTGCTGATCGTGTCGGTCATCAGCTTTCTGGTCGGACTCATTCTCGCCTACCTGGGCGCCGACCAGCTGCGCATGGTCGGCGCCGAGATCTACATCGCCGACCTGGTGGCCATCGGCATGGTCCGGGAAGTCGGGGCCCTGATGACCGGCATCATCGTCGCCGGCCGGACCGGCTCGTCCTTTGCCGCCAAGCTCGGCACCATGCAGGTCAACGAGGAGATCGACGCCTTCAGGACTCTCGGCATCTCGCCGGTGGACTTCCTCGTCCTGCCCCGAATGCTGGCGCTGATGCTGATGGTCCCGCTGCTGACGCTGTATGCCAGCTTCATCGGCATGCTGGCCGGCCTGCTGATCTCCACCACCATCTTCGACATCGGCCTGTTCGAATATTACCACCAAACCATTGCCGCCCTCGATCTCAGCTACTTCTTCGTCGGGCTCGTCAAGGGTACGGTCTATGGGATCGTCGTGGCCTATTCCGGCTGCATGCGGGGCATGCAGTGCGGCCGGGATGCCACGGCGGTGGGCGAGGCGGCGACCTCGGCGGTGGTGACCGGCATCCTCCTGATCACCATCTCGGCCTCGATTTTAACCATCTTCTTTTATCAGTTGGGAATCTAATGAAGTCGGCAAAGCCCCTGGAAATTCACAACCTGACCGTTGCCTATGGCGAAAAAATCATCCAGCGCGACCTCAATTTTACCGTCAATAGCGGCGATATCTTCGTCATCATCGGCGGCAACGGCAGCGGCAAGTCGACCCTGATGCGGTCGCTGGTCGGTCTGCAGCCTCCGGCCCAAGGGGAGGTCCTCTACGGCGGCCGGGATTTCTGGAATACCGGCCCGGCCGAGCATGAACGGTTGAAACGCAGGCTCGGGGTGATGTTTCAGGGCGGGGCCCTGTGGAGTTCGCTGACCCTGGCGGAGAATCTGGCCCTGCCGCTGAATCAGTATACCGACCTCCCGCCCGCACTCATCGACGAGGTCGTCGCCCTCAAGCTGGCGCTGGTGGGGCTCGCCGGCGCCGGCGATCTCTATCCGGCCGAATTGAGCGGCGGCATGAGAAAGCGGGCGAGCCTGGCCCGGGCTATGGCGCTCGACCCGGATATCCTGCTCATCGACGAGCCGTCCGCCGGCCTCGACCCGCTGACCGCACGCCACCTCGACAACCTGATTCTCGAACTGCGGGAGAGCCTGGGGACCACCATCATCCTGGTGACCCACGAACTCGCCAGCATCCTCGGCATATGCAACAATTCGGTCTTTCTCGACGCCGAAACCCGCACCATGATCGACAGCGGCAACCCGAAGGAAGCGATCCATTCCGGAGACCCCAGGGTCCGCACCTTTCTCACCAGGGGGGAAGCATGAGCAGACAGGCCAACCCAACCCTGATCGGCGCCTTCGTCTTCGGCGCCGTCATCCTCGCGCTTCTCACCGTTCTGCTGCTGGCCGGAAATTATCTCTTTCGCGACCGCGCGCAGTACGCCCTGTACTTCGAAGAGGCGGCCCAGGGCCTGCAGGTGGGGGCGCCGGTGGTGTTTCTCGGCGTCAGTGTCGGTACGGTCAAAAGCATCCGGATCGAGCAGGAAGACGGGAAATTCATGGTGCAGGTCGACGTCGAGCTCGATACTGGTATCATCCGCATCGACACCGGGGACGACGGCGATACCAGGAAGAGGTTTTCCATGGGGCAACTGGTGGACCATGGGCTGCGGGCCCGGCTGAACGTCCAGAGTCTGCTTACCGGCCAGCGGTATATCGATCTCGCCTTTTACCCGGAGAGGGCGGCCCGCTATGTCGGCAATGATCCGGCAAAGGAAATTCCGACCATTCCGACCAGAGTGGAGGAACTCACCACCATGCTGGAAAACTTTCCGATCGACCAGTTCCTGGCGGATCTAAGCGCCATCAGCGCCTCGGCCGGAAGAATTCTCTCTTCCGAAGAAGCCCTTGCAATTCCCGCCCGGCTCGAAGCGATTCTTGCCCATGTGGAGTCTCTGGCCGCCCAGCTGGACGATCTCGGGGGGCCGGTCTTCACCATGGCTGAAGAGAGCCTGGGCAAGCTTCCCGAGGCACTCGGCGCCGTTCAGGCCGCGGCGGACAGGGTAGGCAGGGCCGCCGACCAGGTGGAAGGGTTCGCCAAGGCCGACTCCGGCGTCACCACCGGCATCACCCAGGCGGCAGAGGAACTGGCCGGTGCTGCGCAGGCGCTGCAGCAGCTTACCGGCCGGGATTCCAATGTCGTGCAGCAACTTACTGCCTCACTGCAGGAAATATCCCGTGCCGCCAGTGCGCTGCGGGTGCTGGCCCAAAGTCTCGAGCAGCAGCCTGAGGCGATCCTCAGGGGTAAAACTTTCAGGGAGAATTACTGATGAAGATCCCGCACCCTTTTTATTTCCCTTGCCTTTCCCATGCCCTTCTTGCCCTTTTCCTGCTCCTGGCCGCCTGCCCCCGGACGCCGCCGGCTGCCTACTATCAGCTTGCCGCCGTCGATCCTGGACGGCCGATAACGGTCTCGGCAGCCCTCGGCGAGGCGGTGATCGGCCTGGGCCCGATCCGCTTGCCGGAATACCTTGATCGGCCGCAGATCGTCACCCGGGAAGGCACGAGCCTGTTGCATCTCGCCGAAGGGAACCGCTGGGCCGAACCCCTGACTGCCGCCATCCCCCGGGCCATGAGAGAAAATCTCGCAACCGCGCTGGCTACCGAGCGGATCCTGAATTTTCCCTGGAATCAGGAGGTGGATTACCAGATATCCATCGAAATCGTACGCTTCGAAGGAATTGCCTCCGAAGTGGCGCATCTCGAGGCGATCTGGTCCATCCAGGACTCGCAGGGAACGATCGTCGTACCGCAACGGCGCTCGGAGCATCAGGCGCCGGTAGCCCCATCCGGCAGCGAGGGTCTGGTGGAGGCCCTGAGTCGGGCGCTTGCGCTTTTCAGCTGGGAAATCGCTGATAAGTTATCCGGAACAGCATCGGGAGACTGAAACGGTCATATTCTCGGCAGTTCTGATGTTCGTGCATTGGAAATGGGGCTCTGAATATTCTTGCCCTCATTTGGTTGAAGATCATACAATGGACTTGGTAGAAGCAATCTGAAGGCTTTCAGCGCGGTGGCAGGATTCTCCGTTCTCAACCTGGGTGAAAAGCGGTCATAATTATAAAATCCCGAGGAAGTATGCATGTTTAGAAGAAGCATATACATCGTTTGCTGCATGTTGAGTCTCATGAGCTGTTCGACCGCCACCGCAGATAATATCGTCATATTGAATACCCTCGATTGGGAGCCCTATATCGGACAGAAACTACCGGATCAGGGATTCGTCTCCGTCATCGTCAGCGAGGCTTTCGCCGCCTCGGGCTATGTGGTCGAACTCTCTTACATGCCCTGGGTCAGGGCGAAGGCCACGGCCAGGGAAGGGAAAGCCGACGGCTGTATGCCGGAATACTACCTGGAGGAGGACAAAGATGACTTTTTCATCTCGGATCCTTTCCCCGGCGGACCTCTCGGCTTCTTCAAGAGAAAAAACGATCCGACAACCTATACCAAACTCTCCGACCTGCAGGGCCGGAGGATCGGTGTGGTACGTGGCTACGTCAACACCGAGGAATTCGACAGGGCCGATTATCTGCAGAAAGAGGCTGCCAACGACGATCTGACCAACATTCGCAAGCTGATGGGCGGCCGTCTCGATCTCATCGTCATCGACAAGTTCGTCGGACTTTATCTCCTGCAGCAGGAAATGCCGGACAAGGTCGGGGAGGTCGAGTTCCTTGATCCTCCCCTCGAAGAAAAGACCCTGCATGTCCTCATTGCCCAACAGGCCTCGGATGCGGAAGCGAAGATCAAGGCGTTCAACGAGGGGCTGAACAAGCTCAAAGAAAATGGAAAGATCGATATGCTGATGAAACGAAGCGGGTTGTAAGAAAACCCGCGAACCGGGTTATCGTGACATCACCGCCAATACCAGCACCAGAACCACCGTAAGCGTTCCTGCGATGATCCGGAATCTATTTTCCTGCATTTCCAATCGAACTATTGCTTCCTTGATGCGCCCGTTGAATTGCATCAGCAGCTGCTGCAGGAAGGAACTCAAAGGCCTGACAGTCCTTTCGACAGCAGTGCTGCACCGCGTCAGGGCGAGCGCAAGAAATATGTAAATCCGCCAGAGGTCCCCTGCAGGCACCCCCCCGGCGGAGGTGATCAACGCGCGGAAGAAGGCCGACCAGGCCCGCAGCCAAAGGAAACCCAGCCCCAGCAGCAGCGATACGATGACCGGCCACAACAGGCCTGCCAACTCCTGCATGGGCGGAAAATCCGGCCGGCCGGCCGGCAAAGGCAGCCACCAGGGCGCGGCAACCGCCGCAAACACGCTGATCAGCCAGCTCCATCTCATCCACGCCCGCGCGGCCGGCGCCTGATCCCGGTTCGCTTGTCGCCATGCATCATATTGCAGGCGCAGGGTGCGCAGCATCAACAAGCCGGTACCCACTGCCGACCACGCCAGCAGCATCGCCATCCAGCTCCGGC
>OBJA01001897.1_pt1 | contig 13110 bp, 10 predicted proteins | sample 1519751 | NCBI WGS metagenome assembly OBJA01 (sample SAMEA3881238, study PRJEB22517) | soil metagenome | biome: lake sediment; feature: soda lake sediment; material: sediment, water from around vicinity | place: India | collected 2013-12-23 | depth 3 m | reverse complement strand
TTTAGGTTACTCCAAAACCACGACGGTTTAAGGTATCGTGGCCAGGATGGCGCCGATATAACACTAAACACGATACCTCTCCGTGTCGGAGAGAGCAAGAGAGAGGTCTCTCCAATTTTCATCCTTTCACGTGCCCCAGCTTGCTGGGGTGGCCGACTACGAGTTGATCCCGCAAAACAAAAAACCTCTCCTTTGCAGAGAGGTTCCTGAATTATCTGATGAGGTTACCCATCGCCTTCGAGAAGCGGGGGCAACAAAAGGGGTAAGGCCTATTACTCCTGTCCGGCTTCTTGCTCCGCCAACACGGCCTTCCGGGAGAGGTTAACACGGCCCATCTTATCGATCTCCGTGCACTTCACCAAAATCTCGTCGCCAACGTTTACAACATCTTCCACCTTAGCTACCCGCTCGTTAGCGAGTTGCGAGATATGGACCAACCCTTCTTTGCCGGGGAGGATCTCCACAAAAGCGCCGAAGGTCGTTAACCGCATCACCTTACCCATGTAGATCTTACCGACCTCTACATCGCTGGTGAGGCGTTTAATCATCTCCATCGCCTTATAACAGGCTTCTTTATCCGCTGCAGCGATAAAGACGCGACCGTCATCCTCGATGTCGATCTCAACACCAGTCTCTTCGGTGATTTTGCGAATCATCTTACCTCCCGGTCCAATGACGTCTCGGATCCGATCCGGATCAATCATCATCGTCATCATACGCGGGGCAAAAGGCGATAGATCGGTGCGTGGCTCGGCAATGGCATCCGCCATCTTGTCCAAGATAAACAACCGACCTTTGCGCGCTTGTTCCAATGCTTCCGATAAGATATTTCGATCGATGCCTGCAATCTTAATATCCATTTGGATTGCCGTGACACCTTCACGAGTGCCGGCCACTTTAAAGTCCATATCACCCAGGTGGTCTTCGACACCTTGAATATCGGTAAGAATCGTATAATCATTACCATACTTCATCAATCCCATGGCGACACCGGCCACCGGTCGTTTGATGGGAACGCCCGCATCCATCAAAGCCAGCGTGCTGCCACAGACGCTTGCCTGCGACGAGGAGCCGTTGGACTCAAAGACCTCCGATACCAAGCGAATGGTATACGGAAACTCTTTTTCATCCGGGATCACCGGTAGCAAGGCCCGTTCAGCCAAGGCGCCATGACCGATCTCCCGCCGTCCAGGACCACGAACCGGACGAACTTCGCCGACGCTATACGCGGGGAAATTATAGTGATGAATGTACCGTTTGGTCTCGGCTTCGCCGATTCCGTCGATGATCTGTTCCTCACTGACCCGTCCTAAGGTTAAGGCGGTTACAACCTGGGTTTGTCCACGTGTAAAAAGTCCTGTGCCATGAACGCGGGGCAAGAGACCAACTTCACATGTGATGGGACGAATCTCATCGAGGCCGCGGCCATCGGGCCGAATCTTCTCGATGGAGATCATCTTACGGACCTCATCATACTCGATATCTTCCAAGACCGAGTTGATCGCTTTGGCTTGAGCAGCATATTCCTCACCGAGTTCCTCCATGAAGTGGTTCTTCGTCTCTGCCTTCACGTTCTCCACATCGGCCTGGCGCTGGAGTTTATCTGCGTTGCGCAAGGCTTGACTCATCTTCTCCTTGCTGAAGGTTTTGACTTTCTCAGCCAGTTGCGCATCGGCTACAAAGAGCTTGAACTCCATTTTGGGTTTGCCGATCTCTTTTTGAACCTCTTCGATAAACGCCACGATTCGTTGAATCTCCGCGTGGCCAAAGAGAATAGCCTCCAGCATTTCGGCTTCGGGCACTTCATTGGCGCCGGCTTCAACCATCATGATGGCATCTTTAGTCCCGGCGACGACGATGTCCATATCGCTCTGCTCAGCCTGTTGTTTGGTGGGGTTGATCATCAACTCGCCGTTGATGCGTCCGACATGCACACCGGCCACCGGACCTGCAAAGGGAATCTCGGAGATGGATAGCGCCAACGAAGCACCGATCATTGCCGTCGTGTCCGTCGGATAATCCGGGTCCACCGACAACACCGTAGCCACCACTTGAACGTCGTTTCGAAATCCCTCGGGAAAGAGCGGACGAATCGGTCGATCAATGGTCCGAGCAGCCAAAATCGCACTTTCTGGGGGACGACCTTCCCGCCGTAAAAAGCTACCGGGAATTTTGCCAACAGCATAGAGTCGTTCTTCATAATCCACCAACAAGGGGAAGAAGTCGATGCCCTCCCGAGGTTGAGAAGATACGACCGCTGTGACCAATACCGCGGTATCGCCATATCGGACAAAGACTGATCCATTGGCTTGTTTGGCCAGTTTACCGGATTCAACGATGAGGGGACGTCCCCCTAATGTAGTCTGCCAACTATGCATGTTCCTGATGTTCCTCCTTCAAACCGAAACCGCAAACATATTTTAAGCGTTCGGAATTAGTATTACCCGTGAATAGAAAGAAAAGCGGGTAACCCGCTTTTCAACTTTACTTACGGAGACCCAAACGCTCGATGATTACACGGTAGCGCTGAATATCCTTGTTATAAAGGTAATTGAGCAATCCACGGCGCTGACCGACCATCTTCAAAAGACCCCGCCTCGAGTGGTGGTCTTTTTTGTGAAGCTTCAAATGCTCCGTCAAATACGTAATGCGTTCGGTCAAGATCGCGATCTGAACCTCCGGCGACCCCGTATCTCCTTCATGCAATTGAAACTTTTGGATCAACTCTTGCTTGGCTTCGGATATTAACATTGCATGTCACCTCCTTAAAATTATCATCCATCCCACTTCCCGAGAAAGTCGTCGGAGATTCGACCAACCCAGGCAAGGGTGGCGGAGACGTAAATCCCTTGAATTTACGGGACATCTCCATTTCAGACAGTTAACATTTTACCATATTCCCTTAGAGGTGTAAACTAAATTGTAATCCGCGACAAATCTTTTCTTCCCCTTTTACCTTTTCACTTTTCCCTTTTTATTATTCCACCCCACGAAAGTAATGGCCCCTTGTCATCCCCCGACCGCTTATACGCTTTGCTTCTTCCAGCAAATCCTCTTTCTCTGTTGGGTTGTCCAACGCATGACGGTAAAGCGCCAACGTCTCTTCGACTTCTTTCGATCCGCGATCCCGAAGTTCTAAACGGAGCACCCACCCTTTCCGTTTGAAACGATTCAATTCCCCGGCCAAAACCAAGTCCACGGCATTAAAAAGATGCGTCCGACAGAACTGATCGTTTTCAAGGGGAAACATATAACCCTTTCGATCTCTTAGCGCATAGTTCCCTTTATGACAGAGATGAGCGCATTCCTTTCGTGAGTTGTCTCCAGCCCAGGCGTTGACGGGACAGAACTCCAACGTCATTAACTCCAAAGCGCCATGGACCACTAATTCGAGATCGAATCCTTTCCCAATTGAACGATAGATCTCGTCCACTTGGCCGAGGGTCAACTCCGGAGATAGGGCAGCCCCAGAGAAACCATACTCCATGAGCAAGGCAATGGATGCAGGATTAAATAGATTGAACCCGGTATTCGCAAAGAGCGGCAACTTTGAGATGGCGCGAAGACCCCACGCTTGTCCAGGATGGGAAACCAGAATACCAGCGGCTCCATGCTCTTCCGCCATTTGGCAGCTGGAACGGAGAACCTCGACTTCATGATGGCGAAGAATTCTCGGCAGAGCAACTACGGGCTCGACATTCTGTTCCCGACAAGAGCGTATGGATGCCGTCAACTCCTCCGGGGTCCAGCGCGTCTCGATGGAAAACGCTTCCCCGCCAAAGTAAACCCGATCAGCGCCTCCATCAATTGCCGCCTGTACCGCCTTTTGAGTTCCAACAAACGCTGCTAGTCGCGGGTGATTCGGTAGGGGTTCGATTGCCAATTGGTATTTATTCAACACCCGTCGTATCGTTTCCCCATTCACCGCAGGCCGCTTCATGGGTTTAACCCGTTTCTCTACGAGCTGAGCTGCGGCCTCCCGTCGCACGGCATTTATGAGACTCAAAGGCGCCATGGGTTCACCCATAATCTCCCATTGAAGATCCTTGAGGATAAATGGCGTATCACCCAAACGTTCCATTTGAGCCCGCAATACCTCAGAAGTTATGGGATGCTTATTTGCACGCTCCAATGGTTGTGGGCTAAGCGCTTTGCCGAATCGCCCTTCCTCGTCCGTCAGACTGACTTCTAACGATTCCCCTTCAGCCGCTCGAACCATCGCCGTACACGGTATGCGCCCAGCTTGATCCGATTCCACCAGACGTTCGATCTGGACCGAAGCGGTACGAAATATCCGATCCCCTGGATAAACCGGTTTTGCCACTGGTAACGTAAGTTTTTCTCCAGCCTTTGCCAGACTAATCTTGCGCTCACCGATTCGAAGATCTTCCGCCCGTTGCCCGCAACGCCCACCCCGGGTCACCCAAAACTCGATCCCATCGCCGGCCTCCAGGTCGGTCTGAACTTCAACGGTCGCACGTTGCGTCTTGAAGTCGTAGGATAAAACACGTCCCAGATACTGCCCGCGATTACTAGGACGACCCGGGCTCATGCCCTCCCTGTCCAATCCTTGCTTCAAATAGCCTGTGGTCAATCCCCGATTAAAAACCGCCGTCAATCGCTGCATATCCTGGTTCTCGGCGCGATATTTTTGGGGATCCCGTTCCATTCGATCCAATGCCTCTCGGTAAACTCGAACCACTGTCCCGACATAATTTGGGGTCTTCATTCGCCCTTCAATCTTCAATGAAGCAACGCCCGCTTCGGCTAAAGAGGGAAGCTCTCCCAGAAGGCACAGATCTTTTGGAGAGAGCAAGTGACTTCCTTGTTTTGTTGCGATGGGTTCTCCATTACGCAGCAATTCATACTCAAGACGACACGGTTGGGCGCAACGCCCACGGTTTCCACTGCGCCCACCCACCATGCTCGAGAAGAGACAAGCGCCGGAGTAGGAAATACAAAGCGCTCCATGGACGAAGACCTCCAACTCAGCCCGGCACCGTTCAGCGATGGATCGAATATCGGCTAGAGCTAACTCTCGAGCTAAAACAACCCGGCGAACGCCGAATTCCTCCAGAAATTTTACTCCTTCAGGACTATGCACCGTCATTTGGGTGCTGGCATGAACAGGAAGATCAGGCAAGGTTTCTCTTATTAACTTAAGTAGTCCAAGATCTTGAAGAATAACTGCGTCGACCCCGATCTCCCGTAAAAAGGCAGCATATTTCAGGGCATCCTCCATTTCATCTCCGGCTATTAACGTATTGAACGTCACATAGATTCGACGCGCTCGAGCATGAAGGTAGTCCGTCGCTCGTTCTAGTAACTGTTGATCAAAGTTAGCCGCCGATTGGCGGGCATTAAACATTTTACCTCCAAGGTATACCGCATCAGCGCCAGCATTTACCGCCGCCGTCAACGCCTCCCATTCTCCAGCCGGCGCCAGGATCTCCATAAACAATATGCCTCCTCGCAAACCCATCTTTCATCTCATTTAGGTTGATCTATTTAAATTAACCAGTTCATGGTTGAACTAACCTTGCTAGTCATCGTTGGCTCTTTTATGGTTTTTCCCCTCGCACGATTATTAATTGCTCAGTACTTCATTGATGATGATGGGTACAATATCCGTTAAGCCTTTGACTTGTCGAAAGTGTTTCGCTCCATAACCCCAAGCAATGGTCGGAACAGGATTCATCGTGTGGGTTTTTCGGTCCATTGCCTCAAAATTCCCATGATCGCTAGTAATAATCAATAGATCATTCCTGGGATCCAATATGCTGAATAAGCCATGGAGAAACTCGCTGAAGTGATCAAGGATCCGGGCAGCCCATTCCCTATTCTGTTTATGCCCACATCGATCCGTCTGAAAGTATTCATAGAGGGTAAAATCATTCTCCTGAATTAACCGTGCAAAATCGCGTCCCGCCTGTGCAGGTTCGACCGTATGGATCCCATACCCGCGTTCGATAAAATGCTCCCGGGTCATATCTTGATAGACCGCGGAACCACGCCTAAGATCATCCACTTCTTTTAAAGGCTGATCTCCGGCCAGCGCTGCAACCGTCGTCGCGGACAACCGCCATTTTCGTTGGTAGACACCATGAAAGTACTCTGGAGTAAACGCATTGGCAAAAACAGCCTTCTGTTTAATCATGGCGTAGCGCCGAAAGATACCACTCTCCTGTAAAATCTCCGACAACGCCGGCGATGGGAACCCATTGAGATGGCGTCCGATCCGTGCTTGCGCGTTGATTCCGGTCAAAAGCGATGTTTGCCCTGTGGCACTTTGCGGTAGTCCGGCCACGCCTAATAAGGCATCGGTCGGCACCACCACGGTATAGGGTGCATCAATGCCTTCTCCCACGTAGTCTTTGATAAGCGGGCCGCCGATCAATTCCGCAAACCCATCATGTCCAGGTGCCAATGGATTGGTCAAAGGATCGTCTTCTCCTAGGCCCAAACCATCAATGAAGAAGAGACCCACCCTCGTATCATTCAATCTCCTTTTGTTCCTCCAATAACTTTCGGATCGAGCGAAGCTCAGTTAAGACCTGCTCCCATCGGGGATCATCATCTTCTAAACGAGGTTGTTCTAAGATGACGCTAAATTTGCCGTCAGCCTCCAGGTAGGCCTGTTCCACCCGTTCAAGGGAGTTGACGCCCCGTTTGCGGAGCTCTTGGCGTAGGTCTTTTACCGTGATGTTTTCTCTTCGCAAATTCTTCTTATTGATCTTACCCAGACGGATTAACTGCGTAGGGGACCCTTCGATCCGTCGAGCCCACGTCGGATAGCGAAAAGCGAGCAACGAAAGGACGATCTCCAGCCCGCCAAGGATGCCCAAGAAAAAAAGGCCACGACCCAGCGAAACCGATTGCTCAAGACCCACCACCGTTATGACATCTCCAATCATCGCCATCACAACGAGATCAAAGAGGCTTAGTTCGCCCAAGGCGCGTTTTCCCACCAGCCGAACCATACCCAGAGCACCGATATAGATAAGAATAGGTTTAACGATCGGGTCGAGAGCCTCGAGATTCATAATCTCCCTCCGCCGGTAGTATGCCCGATTTGGCATAAATCGGCGGAGTCATGACGTAGGACTAAATCTCATCCCGCAGGGCTTTGGTGCAAACGGGACACAACCCCTTAGGCACAACGCCGGTCGGATTAGGCCAAACCTTACAGTTGTTCGGGCTCTCCGTAGACGGACAACGCCCATACATCTTATGATATCCCTCATACGTCTGACAGCCGTCGCTGACCCTTCCGCATTGAGGGCAGGTAAAATGTGGATATGACATGACGCCTTGAGATTTTATCCCATCATAATGTACTTTTCCGCCGCAGGATATGCATGTCGCGCCATCAAGCTCCTGGTAGTTAAATTTTCTTAACTGAAGCCCTTCGGGAGTCATCATTAAGCGCGGCACATTGGCCGGAAGCGAGCGTTCTTGCAGAAGATAGAAAAAGGGAGTCAAACGCAGAATGTCTTGGGCCAAAAACGATTCGCGAATCGGTTTGCGTGTTACTTCCCACGGAATATTGACCATGAGCAGAAGAATAAAGATCATAATCACAAGGATCTTAAAGACACCAAAGGCCGAACCCGCCAGGCCGTCAACGAACGTCAATGAACTGGATTTCACCATCTTATTCCATTGTCGTCCGATATAGCCAAAGGCCAACGCAATTACGACAGCCGTCAGAATAAAACCCGCTACATTCGCTAAATTCTCAGAAACGCGCAGCCAAGGTCGGAGTGCGTTGCCGACCCGTTCGAAGAGGTAGAACGCGCCAACGATGGCCATAATCGATCCGAGCAATTCGAAGATTTGTCCCACAAATCCTCGACGATAACCTCGATAGGCCATAACAACCAGTGTAATGGCGATAACCCAATCTAAAACGGTCATTTCGCACCCCCCTTCGATCATACGAACACGTTACCCGTAACTCGCCACTCATTATTAGATACTACTTCGCTTCGCGGAGTATTTGCAAAAGTTCATCATGCTCCTGAAAGATCCGTTGATAATCATCGGCCAACTGCAATGCAGCCAAGACCGCCAATTGCGTCTTCGAGAGTCTTAGATCCCCCGCTTCATTGCTAATCTCTTCGATCCGTTCTTCCAACAATCGACCGAGCATCTTCATATATTCTGTCGATTCATTCCCCGTAACCACATAGTCATCGCCCATAATCGCCAGGGTGACACGGTTGATGCCTGTAATGCCTTTTTGATGAGCCAAGCCAGACACCTCTTCCTTTTGTTGCCTCTTATAAAGACTCCCATTGAATTGCTATATGCAGTATTTAGGCGTTGGAATTAAAATCTCCTGCCTTTTCCATTGAACAACAAAAAAATAAAGCCCCACCTTTTCTCTGGATGGAAAAGGCAGGGCTAACTTTATAACGTCAATCTCAAAGAGCCCAAAGACCAATCATAAAAGGCTCCACCAACAATAAACCCTGAAGCAAGAGGATAAAGGCCCAATCTTCCCAGTGCACAGGAGTCCTTTGGCTTTTTTGCAAAAGACGATGATAACCTTCCCAAAACAAGAGGACGCTGGGGTCAAAGTGTTCTTCGCCTGGTGGTCGCCATGCCAGCATACTATCCAATGCAGTCTCGATCTCCCGTTCAACCCATTGCAATTCCTTTTCCTGTCGCCTCTTCACTCTTTCGTTTAAAAGGATCAACGCAGCAACAAAACCAAGTCCAATCACACCTGCGGCAAGACGGGAAAAAAGCAACAGATCGAAGATATATCCCCGGGTGAGTATATAGATACCCAAAAGAATTAAAAGGACAAGAACGAAAGCAACCCGTTTTAACACCTCAACGGCCCGCCGGAGAAAACGCATTCGCTCAGCAATTTTAAAGGGATTATCTTCAGTCTTTACTCCTTTGATTCCCACGGCCCAACATAGAGCCGATATAAGCGATTCAAAGATCATTGCTGCCATATAACCGTTGAGCAACGCATCGAGGATCCTCAACGCAATGATAACTTCATTGGCGACATCACGCCACATTCCCATCGATAGGATCACCGCAAATAACGGACCCATGATGATCGCCCCATGTCGGAGCGCCCGGTGGCGAAAAGAAGGCAGGAGCAGATGGCGGGTGAAGACGAGGATCCCCAGAAAAACAGCACGGATGCCCCAATCCCAAAGAACCGACATAAAAACGAGATTTGGAAAGTATAGTCCTACAACAATCAACGGTTGAAGCAAAGCGATTCCCATCCATCGCCATCGCTCGCTATGAACAAACTCCATCTGCATCAAAAAACCTCCCTCCGGTTATACACCTTATGAGGGAGGTCCAAGCTTTAGAACATCAGTGGTTACCGAATCTCTGCCGAAAATTCTTGACGAAGCATCTTCACAACCTGCTGCATAATGCAGGAGATCTCTTCCTCCTGAAGCGTACGGTCCTCTGCTCTAAAGAGCATTGAGAAGGCAAGACTGCGAAAGCCCTTGGGGATCTTGTCGCCGGTATAAATATCAAAGAGCCAAAGGTCCTCCAAGAGTTCCGGCGCTACACGGCGAATCGCATCTTCAATCGATCCGGCTTTAACGGTCTCCGGAGCAAGAAGCGCCAAATCTCGGGCGATTCCTGGAAACTTCGGCAATGGCCGATAAGCGATCTCTTTCTGCCCGGCCGCAGGTAAGATTCCCTCTAGATCGAGTTCCCATAGGACAACCGGCTCAGATAGTCCGAATTCCTTAGCGATCTTGGGGTGAATCTCGCCGACAACGCCGACAATCTGGGAGTCGACGGAGACTTGCGCTGTTCGTCCAGGATGCAGCACGGGATGATAACCCATGGAGAAGCTGAGACGATCCACGCGCAATCCATCCATCATCTGTTCAATAACACCTTTACCATCATAGAAATCGACTTTTCGGCGATTTTGGTTCCATCCTATCTCCGAAGCCAGCCCCATCATTGCCCCGGTAATATGCAAGGGTTCATAAGGCAAATCCTCCCCTTTACGAGGAATATAGACTCGGGCAACTTCAAAGAAGGCCACATCGTTTTGGCGGCGTTTGGCATTGTTCTCCAAAGTCTGGAGAATACCCCCCAATAAGGTGGTTCGCATCATGGAGCCTTCTTCACTGAGGGACATCCAGAGCTTAACCGTTTGGCGCAACGGATCATCAACCGCTAATCCCATTCGATCCAGTAATGATTCGCCATGAAAACTGTAGGTTACGATCTCGGAAAGACCGAAGCCCATCATCAGTTCCCGAAGATGCTTCTCCAATTGTTGACGATGGGTGCGTTTTCCCACCTCAGTGGAGGCCGGAACCTTAACAGGGATCTTGTCGAAACCATGCAATCGGGCGACCTCTTCCGCCAGATCCGCATTGTTTTCCAGGTCCGGCCTTCGTGTCGGTACAAGAACTTGGATCTGGTCCTCGTCATCTTGGTTGACCTCCAACCCTAAGCTCTGCAAATAGCCGATCATTGATAGAGAAGGTATTTCCGTTCCCAAAAGCTGGTTGATACGTGTCATTCGCGCATGAATCGTTCGGGATTGAACGGGATTGGGGTATTTGTCGATGACTCCCGAGACCACGTTGCCAATACCCAACTCCTCCACAAGATGAGCTACGCGGTCCAGGGCCAAAACCGTTCCGTTGGGATCCATGCCGGCTTTACCGAAACGCAGGGAAGACTCGGTTCGCATCCCAAGTCCAGCAGCGGTTCTGCGGATACTGACCGGTGAGAAATAAGCGGATTCCAAAAAGATATCCTTTGTCTCGGAAGAGACTTCACTGATCGTTCCTCCCATAACGCCCGCAATGCAATGGCCTTGACTGGGATCAGCGATGAGCAGTTGTTCCGGCAAGAGTTGGCGTTCAACCTTGTCTAAAGTCGTCATGACTTCCCCTTCGGCAGCCCGCCGAACCACAATTCGCCGATGAGCAAGGTGTTGAAGGTCGAACGCGTGCATCGGCTGGTTTAATTCCAACATGACATAGTTGGTGAGATCCACCATGTTGCTGATAGGACGAACACCCGCCGCCAACAGCCGTCGGCGCATCCAAAGGGGCGACGCGCCCATCTTTACTTCGGTGAGAACTCGCCCGGAATAGCGGGGACAAAGATCGGGGTCCTTGACCTCCACCTGTGCCCATTGATCAATACTGCCATCCGCTGTCTCTTTGACGGATGTATCGGGCATACGAACCGGTTGGCCGATGATGGCCGAGACTTCACGAGCCACGTTGATCATACCGTAACAGTCTGCCCGATTAGCCGTCAACTCCAGAACAAGCACATCGTCATCGAGCCCTAAAACCTGGGCTGCGTCCAAGCCCGCTGCGCTCTCCGGCGGCAGGATCATGATCCCATCGGACTCCCGGGCAAGGCCGAGTTCCATCTCAGAGCAGAACATTCCGTAAGAGGGAATACCCCGGAATTCGGCTTGTTCAATTCGGGTCCCGTTCGGCAGAGTCGTACCCGGCTGCGCCAAGGGAACCTTATCTCCAACCTTCAAATTTTTTGCAGCCGTAACGATGGTGGTTTCGCCATCCCCCAGACCAACCTGAACAACCAGCAGGTTATCGGCATCGGGATGCGGAGTTAATTCCTTGACCTCTCCCACGATGATCCCTCGATACGAATCGCTCATATGTTCAACGGCTTCCACAGCGATGCCAGCCATCGTCAGGCGCTCAGCAAGCTCCTCGGCGCTAAATGGAATATCAATATAGTCACGAAGCCAATTAAGAGAAACGCGCATGGAACAAACCCCTCTCTACCGAATTACGAATAATTGTTCTACCAGAAAACGCCCTTGTCATCCACGTCAACTTATTATTTTCATTGCTTCGCTTGTGTTGACGGTTGTTGACGTGGCCGACGACCTAGAATTGTCGGAGAAAACGTTGGTCGTTCTCATAAAAGAGTCGAATATCGGAGATGCCATATTTCAAGATAGCAATACGTTCAACGCCCATGCCGAAGGCAAACCCCGAGTATTTCTCTGGATCGTACTTGGCCATCGCCAAAACTTTGGGATTGACAGCACCGGAGCCCAATATTTCAAGCCAACCCGTTCCTTTGCAGATTCGACAGCCCTTTCCGCCGCATCCACAGGAGACATCCACCTCCGCGCTGGGTTCGGTGAACGGGAAGAAACTGGGGCGAAAACGCACTTTGCGGTCTTCACCAAAGAGTTTCTGAATAAAAACAGTCAAAACACCTTTGAGATCAGCAAAACTTATGCCTTCACCAACCACCAAGCCTTCAATCTGATGAAACATCGGTGAATGGGTTGCATCCAGAGCATCTCGTCGATATACGCGCCCTGGAGCAATGATCCGAATCGGCTTGGGCCATTCCGCCTCCATCGTTCGAATCTGTACCGGAGACGTGTGGGTACGAAGCAAAATGTTTTCAGTGACATACAGTGAATCTTGCATCTCGCGCGCAGGGTGATCCGGCGGGAGGTTCAACGCTTCGAAGTTATAGTAGTCCAATTCCACCTCAGGACCCTCAGCAATTGTAAATCCCATCCCTAGAAACACATCGGTGATCTCTTCCATGACGCCCCGCAAGGGATGCAAATGTCCTCGGCGCGGCCTCCGGCCAGGAAGCTCCACATCGATCCGTTCCGCCTCCAATCTAGCGCCCTCTGCGGCAGCAGCCAGTTGTTGTCCGCGCATCGCTAAGGCATCCTCCAGTTGTTGACGGGATTTATTGACCATCTCCCCGACAATGGGCCGCTCTTCCTGCGATAACCCTCCAAGGCTTCGCAGGATCTGAGTCAATGAACCCTTTTTGCCCAGAACATCGACGCGAACTTGATTAAGTTGGTCTAAATCGTTGGCTGACGCAATGGCGTTTAAAGCCTTCGTCGTCAGCTCTTGGATTTTTTCTTTCATCGTAAATCCTCCTTGCTTTCCCATGTTCGGATTGAATGGTGAATCTTTTCGTTTATGTACCTACCTAGAAAATGCCCTTGTCGTCCACGTCAACTTACAATTTTCATGCTTCGCTTGCGTCAACGGATGTTGACGTGGCCGACTACTTAGAAAATACCCCTTGTCGTCCTCGTCAGCTTGAATTTTCATCGTTTCACGTGCG
>OBJA01001895.1_pt1 | contig 13124 bp, 10 predicted proteins | sample 1519751 | NCBI WGS metagenome assembly OBJA01 (sample SAMEA3881238, study PRJEB22517) | soil metagenome | biome: lake sediment; feature: soda lake sediment; material: sediment, water from around vicinity | place: India | collected 2013-12-23 | depth 3 m | reverse complement strand
TGGATTGTATAGATATATTGCTTAATCGGAAATCTCACGCACACCCCGCTGTCGCGAGATAAATGCTGAGGTCTCTCTGAAAGCTGAAAGCGTGATACACTCAGTTGGAGATGTTCTTTGGACCCCGCACAAACAGATTTCCAATCCAAGTGTGTCAATTATCTCTCCCAAACAACCCCGCTGTCGCAATGCATATCCCGACCCATCGGGAACTGTGTCTTGTGACGCTTTGGAAGGAACTAATAAAAATACAAAACGGTTAAAAGACCTAAATAAAAATTAAACACTCGCTCACGCAGTTGCAACTGCTGCTTGTAATTGACATATTTAGTTTATAGTTTATTGTTTACTATAAACTAAATATCAGTAATGACATCAAAACCCTTAAAGCTTCCAACAATTGCAATTGCTGTTATTTTTTTAGCAATATTTTTTTCTTTGATTTTTTTTGATATCTGGTTTAATGTTGCACCGGAACCAACTGCGTCATCTATAAGTAGAATATTTTCAAATTTTTGTTTTGAGTTAACCACAAAAGTGTTATCTGCATTAGTAATTCGCTCTTCAAGTTTGCTAAGTGATTTTTGAGGTATAGGAATAATATTACTAATCTTTTGTATCTCAATCTGAGGAAGTGGTATTTCAAGTTTCTTTTCGATAAATTTCATTATTTGTGCTTCCCTTTTTATGGTAGGAGGTACAAATCCCACTGCATCAAAATTGTGAGTGCTTATAAAACGATGAAATCTTGTTTTAACATTATCAATAAGAATTTGCATAAGCATTTTATTCTGTGCTTGTTTTGCGTAATGCATAATACTGCCAATCTTAGTTTTTCCAAACCTTTCAATAGCATAAAAATCAAAATATAACAATGCATCAAGATAAATATTCTCGAAGCCTTTGGTGTTCCGGAGTTTGTTAATTCCATCAACTATTTTGTCGCTATTGTAATATTTGCTGTATTTCTCTTTGGTTGATATAAACTCATCAAGAGTCTTATTCGTGGGCAAATTCCTTTTAGTACACCAATATGTAAATGCAGCAATACCTTCCAGAATTTCACCCATATCCGAAATTACGAAAAAGTTATCTTTTAAAAACAAGTCTTTTTCATAAGAAATTGTCAAGAGTTGATTATTTGAACTTTTTGTTTTCTTGCTTGGGTTAATTTTGTAATACGTTTTTGGTGGTGTTCCAATTTTTAAAATTTCTCCATCTTCTTTTAAATCTTTAAGTATCCTGTGTATATACTGCGTTGATACCATCAAATGTTCTGATATATCCTTAACGGACAGTTCCTTGTGTTTATCAAGCAGGTCTAATATTTTTTTTCGTGCTTTCATTGTTTTTTTGCAAAGATAATAGTTTATAGTTTATAGTAAACTATAAACTTAGTTATTTTATAAAATTTTTAAAATGCCGATTGAAATAATTCATACCAATTTAATATCAAAACGCCCTATTGGATATTGAAATTATTTTGTGTATATGCAAGGCGAAAAATCTTGTAATAGCATTAGCTATGTCAATATTTTTCAACGAAGCAGATGCACGAAATAATCAATTTATATCGGGTGTTTTGGTGTTATATTGGTATCATAGTCTAAACGAGCATAGCGATGTTTAACCCCGCTCACTCGGATTTGCAATCCGAGTAGGTTAATATCTGAATAGTCAATTGATTTTTTTTCCTCAGCTTCAATTACATTTTTGCAGTTATTAAAATAAAAGGGGCATATTTTTTTTGCGTTTATTACTTGGTACTATTTTGCTTCCGCCCCCTACTCACAACTCTGAACTATTTTCCTAAAGAAGCCAAAGAAATAACATTTATACCGTCTGGTCTTCGATGGCTCATTCCTGTACCGGTAATAATATTTAATGATTTGGGCAAACTCATTTTACTAGAATTTATGTTATTTTCAAATTTCTTGAGGTTTTCAACAGCTTCATCTATAAATCCTATTCCTAGTTTTATTTCAAAAGCTGCATAATCTCCACTACGGTTCTGTACAATAGCATCAACTTCCAAGCCATACGAATCATTATAATGAAATACGTTTGCATCGTTTGCTTTGGCATATACATTTAATTCATGCGTTACTAATGATTCAAATAAAAATCCTGTATATTTCATATCTTTTAGCAAAGACTCTTTTTGCAATCCTAATGCAGCTATTGCTAAGGATACGTCGCATAGGTGCCTTTTGGGAGATTTACGCAGTGATGCTGCTGACCGAATATGGGGATTAAAAGCCGGTTGTTCATACAAAATCATTAATCGAGACAGAGCATCAAGATATTCTGATATTGTATTTCTTGATAATTCATTTCTATCGGAGGTTTTTACATCTCGTTCTAATGTTTTGTTATCAACAAGTGTGGCTGTGTTTCTTGCAATTGACCGTAATAAACTTCTCACTTTTAAGGGGTCGCGTTTAACGCCAGATACCCTGTTCATATCCACTTCACATAATAAATCAATGTATCCCTTGTTCATTTTAAGTGCATTTTTAACACTTTCATTTAATAAATTAGGCCAACCACCTATCAGTATTTTTTCTATAATAAAGTCAAGCGAAATCCCCTGATCATAGAATTCAGGAAAATAACCTTTCAGTAAATCTGACATTTTTATTATTCCTGTTGAATAACCTAATTCCTGCCATGTCATTGTGTCCATTTGCAAAACTGTAAAACCTCCGGCTCCGCTATGTAATTTTATGTCATCATTAGGATTGGCTGAACCGGTAAGTATAAACTGACCCTTTGCATTCCGATTGTCAACTTCATGTCTAATGTAATTCCATATTTCCGGTTGCTCTTGCCATTCATCAATCAATCTCGGTGTATTACCAATCAATAAAAGCGAGGGATTTGTTTTCATTATTATGGGAACTTGTTTGTCGATATCAATTTCTAAAATACTTTTTGCATATTTTTTACTAGTTGATGTTTTTCCACAAGATTTTGGACCTTTAATAAGCACTGCTCCTGACGCATCCAAACTATCCAACAAATCTTCCTCAATTATTCTTCTTATATAACTCATAAGTAACTACATAGTTTTGTTGCAAAGGTATAACTAATTATTATATTGTGCAAATATTAGACTGTTTGTTGTGCAATTATTAGACTGTTTGTTGTGCAAATATTAGACTGTTTGATTTGCAAATTACTGATTGTCAATTATCAATTCATAGATCGTATTTTAAACTGTGCGGATGCGACGTCAAAGAAAAAAAACTTAGTGTTACTTTTTTATTAGTTTCACAAAGTTGAAACGCGTATTGTATGGAATTTGATCTTTAAGCAGGTAATCTGTACGACTCCTTCAGAGTCGTGGTTTTTGTGTAGCTATTAGATTTATAGATGTTTGACTCCTTCGGAGTCAGTGGATTGTATAGATATATTGCTTATTCGGAAATCAGTAATCGGTGGTTGGAAAAAAATAAAAAACTTAGTGTTAATTTGTGCTTGACTTAGTGAAACATTTTGTGCATTTTTTTTCACAGCTTTACTGCAAAATAAATCTGTCGCGTTACTGTCCCGTAATTCAAAGACAAGCATCTGAAATCGTTTCTTTCAGATGCTTGTAAGGGGATTGTGCGGAGAGAGGGGGATTCGAACCCCCGGTACCAGTTACCCAGTACGTCAGTTTAGCAAACTGGTGGTTTCAGCCACTCACCCACCTCTCCATTTTTTCTAAAATTTTCAAAATTTCAGCATGCAAAAATACAAATTCTTATTTAATCGCAAAACTTTTTAATCAAATTAATCTCGCATATCAATTATTTCAGCACCGGGGAATAAACTTGCCGAATATTTAATCTCGGAATCAGGAATATTCGGATTTTCAGCAAATGTATGAATTTCTATTAAATAGTTTACTCCATCTTTGCCAACATATCTAACCGAATAAATCTGTTTTTTACTTTTGTCAATTTTTAAAGTTATTCTTGAGTACTTTTTCTCTCCCACTTTAATCGGGAAAAGATCGATTTCAACTAAGGGTCTATTCTTTTCAAATTTATCCGAGATTTGTCGAATTTTATATTCCTTCTCGAAGTCCTTTAGTAATGATTTTGGATCCATCATATTATCCTCACCATCTATATTGTCAGTTATATTAACCTCATCTGCATCGACTAAGTATGTCCAGTTTGTTTTTCCATCCGAAAATACGATTTGTCCCATTAGCTCTAATTTATATAGACCTTCTTTATAAATAGCACTTCCACTATGGGTTTGCCTTTTAGTTGAGTGTAGATCCTCAGAATATACATTAAACTCGAGCTTTAAACTTTTATATGCATTCATTTTTGAAGAAACCTCATTTAACAGTTTTACTGCTCTTTCGTCATTTTGAGCATTAACACATAAAAAGGTAACTGATAGTAAAACTGATAGTAAAATTGTCTTCATGTTTTTTTTTCTTAAAGATTTAAATATTTTGTTTTTGATTTAGGTTATTCAAAAACTGTTCCAAAGAGTACTCATCAGGATAACATACCTGCCTAGCTTTGCTACCTTCGTATGGACCGACAACTCCTGCTGCTTCGAGCTGATCAATTATTCTTCCAGCTCTGTTGTACCCAATTTTCATTTTCCTCTGAATTAACGAGGTAGATCCTTGTTGATGCCTCACGATTAATCTTGCAGCCTCTTCAAAAAGTTCGTCTTTTTCGTCTGGGTCGTATGATGTAGAAGAACCTCCTTCTGCAATCTCTGGCTCGGGTAATTCCATAGCTGATGGGTACGATTGCTGCTGGGAAATATAATCTGCAATCAAATCTACTTCTGGAGTGTCTATGAATGCACATTGTACACGTACCACTTTTCCTGCTTCGGAAATCAGTAAATCCCCTTTGCCAATCAACTGATTAGCACCGGTTGAGTCAAGAATAGTTTTGGAATCATGTCCATTAGTGACCTTAAAAGCAATTCTCGAAGGGAAATTAGCCTTGATTACTCCAGTTATTACATCTGTTGACGGACGCTGTGTTGCAACAATCAAATGAATTCCGATTGCACGAGCTTTAGCTGCAAGTCTTGAAATTGGGGTTTCAACCTCCTTGCCTTCTTGAATTATAATATCCGCAAATTCATCAATAATTACAACAATATAAGGCATATAATAATGCCCTTTATTGGGATTGAGTTTCCTATGAATAAATTTAGTATTATACTCAATGATATTTCTCGTACCGGCTTTAGTTAACAAAGAGTATCTGTTTTCCATCTCTATACATAAAGAATTCATAACAGGTACAACCTTTTTAACATCAGTAATGATTGCTGAGTCTTCCCCAGGCAATTTTGCTAAAAAATGTTTTTCTATCTTATTGTATAGTGACAGTTCAACCATTTTGGGATCAACAAGCACAAATTTTAGCTGTGATGGATGCTTTTTATAAAGGAGGGATGTAATAATAACATTAATTCCTACAGATTTACCCTGCCCGGTTGCACCAGCAACAAGTAGGTGCGGAGATTTTGCAAGATTAAAGACGTAGGTTTCGTTTGAAATATTTTTTCCTAAGGCAACTGGCAATTCGAAATTTGACTCTTGGAACTTTGCAGATTTAATAACCGATCTCATCGAAACCATTTCAGGCTTAGAGTTTGGAACCTCAATACCAATAGTCCCCCTTCCGGGAATAGGAGCAATAATACGAATACCCAAAGCTGATAAACTCAGAGCTATGTCGTCCTCTAGGTTTTTAATTTTTGAAATCCGTACTCCTGCAGCAGGAACAATTTCATATAGAGTAACAGTGGGCCCTATTGTTGCAGTAATTTTCGATATTTCAATTTTATAGTCTCTCAAAGTTTTTACAATTCTGTCTTTATTGGCATTTAGCTCTTCTCTAGCGACTTCGGTTTTGCGTGCAGGGAAATCCACAAGCAAATCTATTGAAGGCATTTTGTAATGTTCGAGATCAAGCGTTGGATCATAGTCTTGAAGAAAATCGCTATTAATTTCTTCCTCAGAAATCTGTTCTTCGTCTTTTAGTTGATTAACAGCCAAATTAATTCCAGATTCATCTTCAATTATTTCTTCGTCCCCAATGTTTATTATAACCTCAGGCTCAATAGATAATTCCTCTTCTAGAATTGTTTGCGAATTAAATTCAATACTTTTCTCTTCATACTGTTCGTCATTAGTTTCTGTATCATCGTCTAATATTACTTCCTTAGAAGTTTCGTCAAACCCGATGTCAGTAGCTTCCTCTAGATTAGATTTATTTAGCCTTAGGAGCGATGCCAATTTACTTTTAATTGATTTTAACGCATTTTTAAAACTATAAACAGAAATAATAAAACCTGAAATAATAACAAGAGTAATTGCACCAATTTTTCCTGCAAATGAACATAACCATTCGAATAGAAAATATCCATGTGCACCTCCAACCATAAACCATTTGTCACTAAATATTGCAGCAAATGCTATACTTCCCCAAATTGTAAGAATTAATAATTTAAATATTAATGAAGAAAGTTTAACCAATCTTAAATTAAGCAATCGGAATCCTAAAAAAAGAAACATTGCCACAAATGAGAAGGATGCTAATCCAAACCAATTATATATGAACTTATTTGCTAAGATTGCGCCGACTTTTCCGACCCAATTTTCGACACTATATTCTGTGCTTCGTATTAGTTTCCATACAGGAATTTCCAACACACTCTGGTCAGATTTCCATGTAATTATGTATGATGTAAATGACAGGCAGAGTAAAAGTGCAAAAGCAATTAGAAAAACTCCTGCACTAACTTTAAATTTTTCGTCCTTAAAAAACTTAACAATAGATTTTAAAGCATTGAAAACAGGCTGTTTCTTCTTACCTGTCTCTTTCTTTTTACTAAGTGTTTTTTTACCCATGTTGTAAATATAAAAAAATCCTCCTTGAAAAAGAGGATTTTTTTTACATTTTTTTTTGCTTACATTCCAAATAAGCCTCCTAGTTCTTCTGGACTTTTAACATCATAATCGTCAGGGATTTTAAACATATGAGGTTTAACTTTCGAAGATTTTATTTCTTTTACATTCATATTCATTATCAATCCTTGTTGAACAATTGTATACTCAAGTAAAAGTCCTTTAATTCCTTTAAATCCAGTAGTGTTATTCATATCTTCCGGCACGTCAATTTCGTCTGTATAAAAAACTTCAACGATTTCATCTCCCATTACTACTTCTGCTTTTTTTGCTCTATAGCCGAGAATTACCTTTGTTTCATCAAGGTAAGTAATTTCAGGTGTAGGCATTTCAGCGGTATTCTTATCCATTTCCTCTTTGCTTTGTTTAACAGCAATTTTCTGTCCCATTGCATCAATAAGTACAATAACAGAACCATCAGTAAAGTCGGAGATAGTAGAAATAGAATACAATGCCGAAACTTGGTCTTGTCTGAATTTATTATCTCCTATATAAGACACAATTTCATTTGGCAACTGAGCTCTTTCGGTTGCACTTAATTCGTCAGACTCATATGTAACACCATAGGTAACTATTCCTTGAAATCCGTCGCTTCCGCCTTTTTGAAAAACAGAGCAGGAACTGAACAAGGTTGCTGTCAGGATAACAATTGATAATAATTTTAATGTCGCTTTCATAAACAAATTATTTAAGTAATAAATATAAAAATTAACACTCTTATTTTGAAAAACAAATATAGAACTTTTTTTAGTATTTATTAAATTTATTTGTTTTTTGTTTGATGAGTTAAATCTACCACCAAAAAAATCATTTACTAATATAACTAACTTGATTACAATTACAAAATTGATTCTTCAAGATCGATAATTTCCGGTATAGGAAAACATATATTGAAATCCCTAATTTTTATAATTGCCAAAGGCTTTTTCCAAGCAATATCGGGAAATAATAAAGGATCTATTTCTATGTCAATAATGCTGGCAAGTTTACCCCATCCCTTGCCATTAAATTTTGTCAGATATGCTTTATCATCTTTCATTTGTAAAAGTGGAAATGGCATGAATGCCGTATTTACCGGAAAACTTAGTCCTCCTGACTTCAGTTTTATTTTTAAAATATTTTTTTCATCCTTTTTTACGGTTATTTCTTCAAGCCCTTTTTCATATGATTTAAAAGTAAAATCAGCCCTTTCCTTTGGTATAGCCCAATTATTTCTCCCATTAACCACACTAGTTTGGGTAGATACATATATTTTAGAAATAGTGTATTTTTTCATCCCCTTGTAAATAAACTTTCCAGGGATAAACAATAACTCTCTGTAAGGTCCGGCATTCGACTCAGCATAATCTACAAGCATAATGCATGCAAATCCCCCCTTATAGTTATCCTTAAAGGTCTGTGTTAAAAAGTTAAGTTTTTGTATATCTGATTTATTGAATCGATAAAAAAGAATATAGCCACTCCCCTTTAAATGCCATGGAGCCGGAATCACTTCGTAGTTACTCATAAATTTAAATGATTTTATGGTTTTGAAGTTTTCTAAATTTAGACCCTTCAATTTTTTGATAGATGTAGAAGATTGGTAAAAACTTGTTGATAATTATCCCTATTCTGAATAATATAGATGGGTAAATACTTTTTTTATTTTTTTTAATTCCTTTAACAATACTTTTAGCTACATATTCTGCACTCTGTCTTGGCCAAGGCATTTTTTGTGCATTCGCTGTATCAAAAAAGCCAGTATATGTTGCAACAGGATAAACCATATGTAAACTCTGACCTCTTTTTAATTCATATCTGAAGGCTTCGGCAAATCCTCTAAGTGCAAATTTTGTTGATGCATAAAGTGAATATCCCGGAATTGACATATAACTCATCGCGCTTGCTGTTATAACAAACTTAAAGGCTTTTTCTTCCTTAATCTCCTTCAGCTTTAACAAACTATAATAAGCTGAGCTACAATTAGTATTATATATTTTTGTGATATGATTCCAATCTGCTTCATTTATTGATTCGAAATAAGCAAATCCAGCATTCGCGAAAAAAATATCAATGCGTCCTAAACAGTCAATAGCTTTTGCAAACATCAGATCAATATTTTCAGGCTGCGAAATATCACAAGAAAATTTTGTGACATTTTTCATATCAGGAAGTTTATCAATATTCCGAGCTACTGCAAATATCTGATTGTGTTCACACAGAATTTTTACAAGTTCTACTCCAATTCCCGAAGACGCTCCGGTTATTACTATTTTCTTATTTAATATCATCTCTTTTTTTTTGCAAAAATACACAATTTTGAACTTTACGTTCAATTTTTCAATATATTTTACCGCCTAATTAAAATATGTTTAATAGCAGTATTTGATTTTTCAAATCCAATATTGCAAAAAATTTTTAGTTTTGTATTCCTGAAAATGGAGAAATTAATAAAAATTAAATATATAAACTTATGAGTAAAAAATTAGCAGTAGTTGCATTCGGTGGAAATGCATTATTAAGAGCAGGTCAGAAGGGGACTATTGATGAACAGGAAGCAAATGTTTATCAAACATGTGAAAGCCTTTTAGGACTATTACAAAGAGATTACAATGTAGTTATCGGACATGGCAATGGTCCACAGGTTGGGAATATTCTATTACAAGTGAATGCAGGAGAAAAAATGTATGGAATCCCTGAAATGCCTCTAGATATTTGCGGTGCCTATTCTCAAGGTTTTATTGGTTACATAATAGAACAACAATTTAAGAATGTACTAGTAAAACATGGATATGAAAGGGATATTATTACTTTAGTAACACAAGTAGTTGTTGACAAAAATGATTCTGCATTTCAGAATCCGACAAAACCAATCGGTCCTTATTACACTGCAGAGGAAGTTGATGCATTAAAGAACAAACATCCTGAGGACTCATTTGCAAAAGATCCAAAAGGTAAAGGATGGAGAAAGGTTGTTGCTTCTCCAAATCCTGTTGAAATAACCAACAAAAAACACATAGAAAAACTTGCACGTGAAGGAAATATTGTTGTTACTGTCGGAGGAGGAGGAATACCTGTTTTCTATCCTGAGAAGGGTAAGTTACAGGGAATCGATGCTGTAATTGACAAAGATTTAGCTTCAGCAAAACTGGCGGTTGAGATTCATGCCGACGAATTTTTCATCTTAACTGATGTTCCAAAAGTTTGTTTACATTTTAATACTCCTGATGAAATTCAATTAGATACAATAACAGTTTCTGAAGCAAAAAAATACTTAGCAGATGGTCATTTCACAGAAGGAAGTATGGCTCCGAAAATCCGTGCTGCTTTAAAATTCGTAGAAAACGGGGGAAGAAAGTGTGTCATAACTGAAGCCGGACAACTTGAGAATGAAAATGCAGGAACAAAAATTATTAATGACTAAATAAATTGAAATAATATTGTATAACTAATAAAAATCTAAATTATGGCTTTTAATTTAAAGAACAGACATTTTGTAAAAGAGCTTGATTTTACCAAAGAAGAATTGGTATTCTTGCTTAAATTATCGAAAGATTTAAAAACAGCAAAGTATTGTGGAACAGAGCAACCTAAACTTTTAGGAAAAAACATCGCATTAATCTTTGAGAAAGATTCTACTCGCACACGTTGTGCCTTCGAGGTTGCTGCTCATGATCAAGGTGCACATGTAACATATTTAGGTCCTTCAGGTAGTCAGATGGGACATAAAGAAACCGTTAAAGACACTGCCAGAGTTTTAGGCAGAATGTATGACGGCATCGAATATCGCGGCTTTGGACAAGAAATAGTTGAAGAACTAGCTGAATTTGCCGGTGTTCCAGTATGGAATGGTTTAACGAATGAATGGCATCCGACACAAATGCTTGCGGATATTTTAACAATGATTGAGCATTCAAGTAATCCATTAGAAAAAATTGCTTATGCATACGTAGGTGACGCGCGTTTCAATATGGGACGTTCATTACTAACTGTTGGAGCAATATTAGGTATGGACGTACGTATCGGAGCACCTAAAGAATTATGGCCAGATGCAGGTCTTATTGAAACTTGTAAAAATATTGCAAAAGAATCCGGTGCTAGAATAACAATTACGGAAAATGCTGAAGAAGCTGTTAAAGGAGTAGAATTTATTCACACGGATGTTTGGGTATCTATGGGAGAAGCAAAAGAGGTGTGGGCAGAACGCATTAAACTATTAGCGCCATATCAGGTAAATGCTGAACTTGTAAAAAAATCAGATAACCCAAATGTGAAATTTATGCATTGTCTTCCTGCTTTCCATAACTCAGATACTAAAGTGGGGAAACAAGTTTCCGAAGATTTCGGGCTCAAAAATGGGATTGAAGTTACTGAAGATGTTTTTGAAGGCAAAAACTCTTTGGTATTTGATCAAGCAGAAAATCGCATGCATACTATAAAAGCTGTTATGGTTGCTACTCTTGGAGCATAATCATAAAACTAAATATTAATTAAAACCCGGCTTAGGTCGGGTTTTTTTGTTTAATTTTGTCTATCTTAAAAAATATAAATTCATGAAAAAAGCAATAATACTGGGGGCGAGCGGATTAACTGGGAAAGAGCTAATTGGGTTACTACATAAAGATAAAAGATATAGTCGAATTATATTACTTGTTCGCAAAGAACTAAATATTAACCTACCTAAAACAGAACAATTGCTGTTTGATTTTGACAATCTAATTCCTGACAATTTTACCGCTGACGAAATGTATTGTTGTCTTGGCACTACAATAAAAAAGGCAGGATCTAAAGAGGAATTTGAAAAAGTGGATTATGATTATGTTAGTAAAATTGCCGGTATAGCCCACATAAATGGAATTAAAAGCTTTGCAGTTGTTTCATCAATGGGTGCTAACATAAATTCTAAAATTTTTTATAGCAAGGTTAAAGGTAAAATGGAAGAGGCAGTAAAAAGAATCGGGTTTGAAAAATGCTGTATTGTAAGACCTTCGTTAATACTAGGGAAACGGTCTGAATTTAGATTTGGAGAAGCATTCGCAAAAATATTTATGCTAAGTTTTTCCTTCCTGATTCCGCATAAATATAAAGCTGTTAGTGCAAAAAAAATTGCTATGTCTATGATAAACACATTGAATGATAAAAATAAAGGTCTGACTGTACTTGAGTCAGACCAAATTTATAAAACTAAGCTTATTGATCTGTAAGAAATAAAATTAGAATAATCCGCTAATATTTCCATCGTTATCAATATCAATAAACTCTGATGACGGAATTTCCGGAAGTCCTGGCATTCTCATTATATCTCCTGCAATTGGGATTAGAAAACCAGCCCCTGATGCAATTTCAATTTCACGAATATTTACTATAAATCCTTCAGGTCTATTTTTCAGCCTAGGATTATCAGACAAGGATTTTTGAGTTTTTGCAATACAAACCGGTAATTTTTCCAAACCGAGTTCTGCGATTGTCTTCAGATTTTGTCGTGCCTTAAGAGAGTATTCTACATCAGCAGCTCCATAAAGTTTTGTTGCAATAGTTTTTATCTTATCTTCAATGCTCCAATCAAAATCATATAAAGGCGAAAAGCATGATTGACATGCATTCGCAGTTTCAGCGACGATTTGAGCAAGTTCCTCGGCTCCTTTTCCACCATGCGCCCATGCTTCGTTTAAAGCGAATCTTATCTTTTGCTCTCTAAGGTGCTGCGCAATTACTTCAATTTCTTCTGGAGTATCCGAAACAAATTTGTTTATTGCTACTACAGGTCTGAAATTAAAATGTTTTAAATTTTCAATATGTTTATCCAGATTTGCTAGACCTATTTTTACAGCTTCAGGATTAGAAATCTCCATATCTTTCAGGGCTACTCCTCCGTGATATTTTAACGCACGAATTGTTGCTACAAGAACTGCAGCATTTGGGTTCAAGTTGCCATATTGAGCTTTTATATTAAAAAACTTCTCTGCGCCAAGTTCTGAGGCAAAACCTGCTTCAGTAACAACATAGTCGCTTAATGAAAGACCCATTTTTGTAGCAAGAATAGAATTTGTGCCTTGAGCAATATTTGCGAAAGGTCCTCCGTGAATAATTGCAGGAGTATTTTCGAGCGTTTGTACAAGATTTGGTTTAATTGCCTCTTTTAGCAAAGCAGCCATAGCTCCCTGTGCTTTAAGGTCACGTGCGAATACAGGTTTTTTAT
>OBJA01001894.1_pt1 | contig 13134 bp, 13 predicted proteins | sample 1519751 | NCBI WGS metagenome assembly OBJA01 (sample SAMEA3881238, study PRJEB22517) | soil metagenome | biome: lake sediment; feature: soda lake sediment; material: sediment, water from around vicinity | place: India | collected 2013-12-23 | depth 3 m | reverse complement strand
ACCTGCGATGTTGTCGCCTTTCAGGGTAACAGTTTTCTGACCATCCACAAAAACCGGGGCAACCGGTGTTTCTCCCGATCCGGGTAAACTGATGCCGATATCGGCATGCTTACTTTCCCCCGGCCCATTAACCACACATCCCATGACTGCCAGCGACATATTCTCGACACCTTCGTATTGCTCACGCCAGATGATCATCTGCTCACGTACATAAATTTGAATACTTTCAGCAAGCTCCTGGAAATAAGTACTGGTTGTCCGCCCACAACCCGGACAGGCCGCCACCAGCGGAACAAACGCGCGCAAACCCATCGTTTGCAGGATTTCCTGGGCCACGATAACTTCACGGGCACGATCTCCACCCGGCTCCGGTGTCAGGGAAACACGAATCGTATCGCCGATACCCCTGAATAAAAGCACCCCCAGCGCTGCTGTCGAAGCAACGATCCCTTTTGATCCCATACCGGCCTCGGTCAGCCCCAGATGCAACGCATAGTCGCATTGCTCGGCCAGCGCACCATAGACTGCAATCAGATCCTGCACGCCACTGACTTTGCACGACAATACAATATGGTCACGGGCCAGACCCAGTTCTTCAGCTCTGGCTGCGCTTTCCAGCGCCGAAGTGATGAGTGCCTTGTACATCACCTGCGAAGCACCCAGCGGATCAGGTGAGCGTGCATTCTCATCCATGATTCGCGCCAGCATTTCAGGATCGAGACTGCCCCAGTTGACTCCGATACGAACTGGTTTGTCATACTTGCAGGCCGTCTCTATCAGCATGGAAAACTGTTCATCACGCTTACGACCATGGCCGACATTACCGGGATTGATACGATATTTGGCCAGTGCTCTGGCACATTCGGGATATGCAGTCAGCAGCTTGTGCCCGTTGAAATGGAAATCACCCACAAGCGGGACATGACAACCCATATCATCCAGTCGAGCACGGATTCCGGCAACGGCACGTGCAGCTTCCATCGAATTGACGGTAATTCTGACGAGTTCTGAACCTGCAAGTGCAAGCTGGGCGACCTGCCGGGTAGTAGCCACCTCGTCAGCGGTATCAGTATTGGTCATTGACTGCACAACGATCGGCGCACCACCACCGATCATTACCGAACCTACTTTGACACCCACACACTTCCGGCGCGGTGCAGGTACGTTATTAGAAGACATGGTTAAAACCCGATTCTCAGAAATTCATACAGATTATTCAAGGGAAAAGCGTGCGACATCATCATTGCCGCGTGTATAGGGTGCAAGATCAACCGTGCGCCCGTTATAGGTAAGACTGACTCCGGCTGCATTACCGATAACCAGATATAAAGGTGGTTTACCTTCTATTGCCTGCTCGGTTCCATGTAAGTGGGTTTTTTCGAGAATGACCCGACCACCACCATCCTTGATTTTGACCCATGAATCTCGTGAAAAGGAGAAATGCAGTGATTTTTTACCATCATCTGAAGCCTTGGGTACCTCTGCAGCCGGTACGGAAGGTGTGGGCAGTTCAGGCAGTGTCGTCGCAACCGGCGGCAAACCGGCACCAGCGGGTGCAGGTGTTACCAATGGCAACCCGGAAGCAGAGGAAGACAACGGCAGCGCCAGATCTATTGCTACCTGGTCATTGCCGTCAGCAGAGTTCGATGACATCACCTGATCTGTATCCTCTGCCGAGAAGGAAACCAGCTGTTCCGGTACTTCATCACGATAAATTCCATAGGCCGCAAGCGCTGCCAGTATCACCGCAATATACAGCCACCCGCCGCGACTGCTGCGACCAGACCGGTAAACAGGCTCGATCGCCTTGAAACGCTGCGCATTTCTTTTACTGGCAAAGACAGCATCCACCGGCCTTGCCTGAGGCACCGCTTCCATTAACAGCGGCACATCGTCGAGCTGCAGCAGATTGGCATAATTGCGTATATAGCCGCGTAAGAATACGGCGGCAGGCAGCCTGGAAAAATCCTGTGCCTCGATCGCCTCCACCTGCTGTTCAGACAGACGAAGACGGTGCGCCACCTCGCCTACATTCATGCCACGCCTGATCCTCGCATCACGTAATATCTGCCCGAAACCGGAAGCAGTTGTACCGCCTGCTGGGATCGTTCCAGCTGGATCATCGGCCTGAACAGGCGAGTACGACATCATACTCGCAGATTCTGCCTGAAGAGATACAGCCTGATCTAAAGTTTCTTCAACCGATTCTGCCTCATGAATGAGATCCGATTTCTGATCAGTAGCCAATCCCTCTTTTTCATCTAGTTCATTGTCTTTCATGACTCAACCTTCCTGCACGCGATTCCCGAGCTTCCCGGGAATCAGGAAAACGCTTCTGTAGCTGAAAAGCATAATTATTTTCCGCATTGATATCTCCGTTCGCTCGCGCAATACGGACAGCCAGCCACAAACTGCCTGGAGCGGGAGAATACGTCTGTAAATACCGGTTGATTGCAGTCCACGCCTTTTTTACTTCACCACGACTGAAATCCAGCTCTACCAGGCCAAGCTGGGCCAAAGGATAACCCGGGCGGATAATCAGAGCCTTCTGAAAGTAGCTTTGTGCCTGCTCGAAATTATTTTGCTTCAGAACGCACAATCCTGCATTGGTATAAGTTCTCTCTGGCGTTTCATATAAGGGATCACGCACGGCCACCATGAAATGTTCGAGGGCCTGCTCCATCCTGCCGGGTTTTCGCTGACATAAGAACCAACCGAAATTATTACGTATATCAGGATCATTTGGGGTGATTCCAAGTCCGCGTTCAAAGTTCCACTCCGCGCGATCATCTTCCTGCAGATCCATATAAACCAGTCCCAGCATGTTATAAGCCGGAGCATAGTCGGTTTTTTTCTGCAGTGCGATTTCAGCCTCTTCTATCGCTACCCGATATTGACCACGGTGATAGTACTGGCCTGCAAGTTCAGTATGAATTTTTGCACTGTGCAATGCACGCTGCTTCAGTTCTTCAGGAGTCGGCTTTTCCTGAACCGGCGCATGCCCGCAACCCGCCAGCCATACCACAAATCCGAGAACTCCCGTCCTAATCAGCCTGTCCATTTTGCTTGCAATGGCTTATCCCACACTGGATTTATACATCTCCGATTATCTGGCAACTGACGGCTGACCAGCTTCACGCCTATTTGTCCGGCGTGTCTTGTCGCGTACTTGTCCTGCCAGTTGACCACAAGCAGCGGCGATATCATCCCCTCTCGTTTTGCGTACTGTCGTAACGATACCGGCTTGCATCAGTACATCCCGAAAATTACTGATGGCTTCTGCATTCGACCGCTCATAGCCGGAACCGGAAAAAGCGTTAAACGGGATCAGATTGAGTTTGCACGGAACGTTCCTGACAAGCTGAACCAGTTCCCTTGCCAGCGCCACACTGTCATTCACGCCTTTCAGCATAACATATTCGAACGTAATAAAATCTCTCGGCGCGGCTGGCAGGTAACGCTCACAAGCGGCCAATAAATCCCTGATCGGATACTTTTTATTGATGGGCACCAACTGGTCACGCAAGGCATCATTCGGTGCATGCAATGAAACCGCGAGCGCCACCGGGCAGCGCTCACGTAAGCGATCCAGAGCGGGAACCAGTCCGGATGTACTCACCGTTACCCGGCGGCGTGACAAACCATACGCATCATCGCTCAGCATCAGGTCCAGTGCCGTTACCAGGTTTTCAAAATTAGCCAGCGGCTCACCCATCCCCATCATGACGACATTGGTAACCGGCCGCCTCGTTTCCGACTTGTCTGTCTGCACTCGTGTAGCATCCAAGGGAAACGGGCTATGACTACCTGCTTCGAGCAGCCGATTGGCCCACCACAACTGACCAATGATTTCTGCAACGCTCAGATTACGATTGAAACCCTGCCGACCGGTAGAACAGAAGCTGCATGCCAATGCACAACCCACCTGACTGGAAACACAAAGCGTACCCCGACTAGGCTCAGGAATGAAAACCATTTCCACTGCGTTCCCCGATCCTGTCGATAACAGCCATTTGCGAGTGCCATCCCCTGCTGTATGATCACTGACAATTTCAGGCAACCGGACAATGGCACATTCCATCAGCTTATGGCGGAACCCTTTTGCCAAGTCGCTCATTTCCATGAATTCCGTCTTACCGGACTGGTGTACCCAGCGCAACAACTGTCTTGCCCGATAAGGCTTCTCACCCATTTCTCCACAGAAACGGACTAGTTCCGTCTTATTGAAATCAAGCAGGTTGATCATTGCGCCCGGTTTTTCAGATCAGCAAGGTGTGTTTATTATCAGCGTGAATATATTTCCAGAGACGGAAAGAAACAGGCGATTTCAACGACAGCCGTTTCAGGTGCATCCGAACCATGTACTGCATTGGCATCGATACTTTCTGCAAAATCTGCACGAATCGTACCTTTTTCTGCTTTCCGAGGATCTGTGGCACCCATCAGTTCACGATTTTTAGCAATTGCGTTTTCACCTTCCAGCACCTGGATCATCACCGGTCCGGAAATCATGAATTCGACCAGATCCTTGAAGAAAGGTCTTTCCCTGTGAATCACATAAAAATTCTCTGCCTCGACTCTCGACAAGTGCGCCATGCGAGCCGCAACGACTTTCAGACCGGCTGCTTCAAATCGTGTATAGATTCGTCCGATGACGTTCTTTGCTACTGCATCGGGCTTGATAATGGACAAAGTCCTTTCAACTGCCATCAAATACCTCATAAAAATAGTTCATCACGAGCCGGTATTCTAACAAAAAACCCTTATATGATTTATCAAACAGCAAGTGGGAAGAAGTGCACAAAAGGCGAGGCTGGCTATAACAAAGATATAGTGATATTGCCCGATCACATTACCAGAGCAGGATGAGATAGCTTGCGCTATTCCGGTAATATCGAGTCGGTTCCAGGAAAGATGATACGCTACAAAAAATCAGGCCGGATTTATCCGGCCTGATTTTGGTTACTGCTGTAGTTCCAGACGTTGCTTATTCTACGACGTTAAGGGTACCTGGCAGGTGGATATTTTTAGGATGAAGCTGGCACCAGATCGTGAAAGCACCTGCTTTATCAGCGGTAAAACTGATGGTTTTGGTTTCACCTGCTTTGATTACTTCCTGAACACCAAAAGCATCAATTGAAAATCCTTCACTGATAGGTGATTTGTTTTCAACAACGACTTTCACTGCATCGCCTTTCTTGACGACCAGTGTCTCCGGCTCATTCAACACATTGAAAGCACGGATATTTTTTACGGTCACACCTTCCACGTTGAGTTCAGGAATAGTGGTATCGTAGGCGTTGATAACCACATTGAAGTTGTGTTCAGCTTGTGCAGCACCCGCCAGCAACAGTGACCCTACAGCAAAACCTGCAAGCATTGCTTTTGTTGTTTTCATGATTATCTTCCTCTACTTGAATTTACATTTTGTTTAGCGAAACATCGTTCGCCGGCCCGGCGGCACCCATCTGCAACTTTCCACAAATCAGCCAATGGACAAACTCTCTGCCGGGATATTCATAAATGATTTCACCACGGAGAAATCTGCCTGTTATTTATTAGAATCAGGCCGGCTACCAGAGAACCCGCTAACCACATCGAGTCCTGGCGGGAAAGTTTAGACAAGCTGATGATAAATGTCAATCAGATACTGGAATGATAATCATTGCTGATTTTACGACAGAAAGATATGGATGGCACCCTGAAATCACCAGATTTTTCAGCAGATATCCACCCGGAACACCCCAATGGATTAGGGTAAAATGCTGCTGATTTTTTGGTACCTGCTTACCTGCACCCTACCACATTCCGGAGCCCCGCCCATGAAAATCCAGGATTTCATCCAGAACCGCAGCAAAGAAAATTTTGCCCTGCATGACAAATATCTGAACAGCCAGATGGTCAAGGTCCTCAAAACCATTGATTTCGATCGTCATTATGTCCGGGCAGAAGGCGCATATCTATTCGACGAGCAGGATAACCGCTATCTGGATCTGCTAAGTGGCTTTGGTGTCTTTGCACTGGGGCGCAATCATGCCGAAATCGTCGAAGCACTCAAGAGCACTCTGGAGGCAGATTTACCCAACCTCGTCCAGCTCGACGTATCACTACTCGCAGGACTGCTGGCAGAGAGACTGGTCAAACTGACGCCGGACGGATTGAATCGTGTCTTTTTCGCCAACTCGGGTACTGAAACAGTCGAAGCGGCGATCAAATTCAGCCGTTATGCAACCGGAAAACCCAAAATCATTTTCTGCCACGGCTGTTATCATGGACTGAGTCTTGGCTCTCTCTCCGCCACGGGAGATGATCATTACAAAAAGGGATTCGGTCCGATGGTGCCGGACTTCATCGAAATCCCGTTCAATGATCTCGAAGCACTGGAACAAGTGCTTGCACAGGGAGATGTCGCCGCCTTCATTACCGAGCCGATTCAAGGACACGGTGTCTGGATACCGGATGACGACTATCTTCCGGAAGCAGCCAGACTCACCCGCAAATACGGCGCACTGTTCATCACGGATGAAATCCAAACCGGACTGGGGCGGACCGGCAAGTGGTGGGCAGTCGAACACTGGTCTGTCGAACCCGATATCCTGTGCATGTCCAAGACGCTTTCCGGCGGATTCGTCCCTGTGGGTGCACTGGTTTGCAAGGAGTGGATCTTCGACCGTGTTTTCAATCGCATGGATCGCGCAGTCGTTCACGGCAGTACATTTGGCAAAAACAACCTGGCAATGGCCGCTGGTCTGGCCACCTTGGAAGTGCTGGAATCAGGAAATCTCATCGAACATTCCGCCCGTACCGGAGCAGCCATCATGGATGCGCTGACTCCACTGACGGAAAAATACGAATGCTTCAAGGAAGTACGAGGCAAAGGCATGATGATCGCGCTGGAATTCACCGAACCGAAAAGCCTTATGCTGAAGCTGTCATGGAAAATGCTTGAATCTGCCAACAAAGGACTGTTCTCGCAGTTGATCACCGTGCCGTTATTCAGGCAGCACCGGGTTCTGTCTCAGGTAGCCGGCCACGGCATGAATATTGTCAAATTCATCCCGCCACTCATTCTGACGGAATCCGATGTCGAATGGATCGTTACCGCGGTCAATGATGTCGTGGCGAATGCCCACCGTGGACCTTCAGCAGTATGGGATTTTGGCAAAACGCTGGCATTCAGTGCCATGCGCGCCAAACTGCACGCCTGAGAACCCGTTCAAAATCCCGATCAAGGGAGGTAGTGCAAGGCAAAATTGAATGAGAAAACGGAGCATACTCTCGCGAAGTATGTGACGTATTTTGAGTTCGATTTTAACGCTGCAATGCGCCTTTCAGTGGAATCTTGAACGGGTTCTGAGCAAATTCAACTGCTCCATAAGCAATTGCCTTTGCTCTCGACGCTGATGCGTTCCATCAACCGGCCATGCAATTCGAGCTCTGCTTGCGTAGCGGGCTGAACGATCAACGCAAGATTCGCCACTTTGCCGGCTATCGAACTATTGGCCTGCCGTGATGCGGGTGTATCCACTTCCATCAACAGGCTTTCCTGGCCGCGTGTCATTGCCAGGTAAACCTCAGCCAGCAGCTCTGCATCGAGCAAAGCGCCATGCAACGTTCTGTGGGAATTATCAATCTGATAGCGCTCACACAACGCATCCAGATTGTTTCTCTTTCCCGGGTGCAGCTCTTTTGCCAGTGCCAGTGTATCGATGATTTGCAGGCAATGATTCTGCATCGGATCAAATCTGATCAGGTCGAGTTCACGGTTGATGAACCCCACATCGAAAGGAGCGTTATGAATGAAAATCTCAGCATCTGCTATGAACTCCAGAAACTCGTTGCAGACATCCCGAAACATGGGTTTATCCCGCAAAAATTCACGAGTCAGCCCGTGTACCCGCAGCGCACCTTCATCACTCTCCCGCCCCGGATTGAGATAGCGGTGAAAATGGCGATCGGTCAAACGCCGGTTACACACTTCCACTGCTGCTATCTCGACGATACGGTGCCCCAGTGCCGAATCCAGACCCGTTGTCTCAGTATCAAGAAATACATACCGCATGATTTACCCGATCAATCCGCTTTTTCAGACAACACCGATGCCACCCCACGGTTGGCAAGCATATCGGCTCGCTCATTGCCATCATGGCCGTTATGCCCCCGAACCCAGAACCATTCAACCTGGTAATGCCGGGACAGCTGATCCAGTTCCTTCCACAATGCCTCATTCTTGACCGGTTTTTTTTCTGCCGTCAGCCATCCGCGTTTTTTCCAGGAATGAACCCACTCACTGATACCCTTCTGCACATATTGCGAATCGGTATGCAGTTGAACTCGCAAAGGTTGCCCGGTATCGGGTAGTGATTCCAGTGCCTGCAAGGCACGGATAGCAGCCAGCAGCTCCATCCGGTTATTCGTCGTCACGGGCTCTCCACCAAAAAACTCCCGTATTTCACCATCAAACTTCAGATAAACTCCCCAGCCCCCTATTCCCGGATTACCCTTACAGGCACCATCCGTAAAAATCTCCACCAGCTTTACACTCTCTTCCAGTTGCATTACAAGTCCCTGTTGTTCACGGAGCATACACACAACCCCGTATTCCTGTTTTCAATCAGCCTGCCACCTGCTTTCTCGTGCCATGGTATCAAGGAACCACCGATTAAGTCCCGCATGGGCCGCGCACTGGGTTTTGCGGATGGAACGCAAGACAAGTGAGGTAGTGAATGGTTGGCTCCTTCACAACGAGCTCAACACTGCAGTCCGTCCGCAAAACCAGTGCCCCAAAAGGTTACGGCAAAATCATGCATTCGCTATGTCGCGCTTCTTGCGATCATCACGATTCTGCCTGCAATACGGCTCATGGAGGATTTGATCAGAGACTCCTGAATTATTCATACGATGCCCTCGCTCGATCTGTGGCACTACTACCGTACTCCTTTTGCTCGCAGGCGAATCCTCCCAGCAGGGCTTGATGACACGTAAACCGCATTCATGCTTGACTGCCTGTAAAAAATAAACTCCCCCGGCAATCGGCCACCAGCGATCTCCGGCTGCCTCCATGAAATGGAGACGGGAAAGCCATTTTTCCCCCGTGCATGGCGGTATATAACAGCCAAACTGTCCTGCAACGGTTTCAAAATTATGCAGCTCCAGCCAGTCCTGCAGGCGCGATAAGGCAATGAAACGCCCACACCACGGAAAATCCGTTTTTGATTTCACCATACGCTGACGCATCCCCCAGAGACTGAACGGGTTGAATCCGCTGATGATGACTTTGCCCTCCTGGATCAGCACCCGGTGTACTTCTCGGAGTATCTGGTGAGGATTTGAATTGAACTCGAGTGTGTGCGGTAACAGAACGAGATCGATGCTGCCGCTTTTGACGGGCAGAAAATGAGGATGTGCGTAGACTGAAGCATTTTCCCGTACTCCGAGCACAAACTTGAAAGGCATCCGGTTATTGCGCAGAAAATCAAACCCGGCAAAACCGATCTGGGTCGCGTTATAGCCAAAAATATCTGTCACGACACGGTCGAAATAACACTGCTCCTGTTCAAGCACATACTGTCCCAGCGATGTTTCTAACCACTGTTGCATACTTTGCTGCAATACAGAATCGAACATATTATCAGGATGATTGGTTATGATGATGGCCAGTCTGCTATCTGCTACAAGGAGGCAAAATGATCAATGTTTTTCCTGTCCGGGCGTTTAGGGATAATTATATCTGGATCGTTCACAATCAACATTTCGCTCTCGTTATAGACCCGGGCGATGCAGCACCGGTTCTCACCTGGCTGAGACAACAAAAATTACAACCCATTGCAATCCTTTGCACCCATCACCATCATGATCACACGGGCGGTATTTCCCTGCTGGTACAGAAATTCGAAATACCTGTCTACGGCCCTGCCAGTGAGAAGATACCGGAAATGACTCACCCGCTTGCGGAAGGAGACACCCTCGCGTTACCGGAATTGTCGCTGGAACTCAATGTTCTGGACATTCCCGGACATACCGCAGGCCACATTGCCTGCCATGGCCAGAACCGGCTGTTCTGCGGGGATACGCTGTTTGCCTGCGGCTGTGGGAGAATCTTTGAAGGCAACGCACAGCAGATGTTTGATTCTTTACAGAAACTGACCAGCCTGCCTGATGAAACCCAAGTCTATTGCGCTCATGAATATACGCTGGACAACATCCGTTTTGCCAGGGCGATCGACCCGGATAATCCCCAGTTGATCGAACTGGAAAGTAACGTGGAAAAAGAGCGGGAGCGGAATATGCCCACGCTCCCCTCCAGCCTGGCTGCAGAAAAAGCGACCAATCCATTTCTGCGTTGCGACCAGCCGGCTATCATCCAGAGTGCCAGTCGCTATGCCGGGCGGCAGCTTATTGATCCAATCAGTGTATTTGCTGCCATCCGCAACTGGAAAAACAATTTCCGGGGAAATACCAATTTACCGATGTAATCCGGTAATCAGCCTGCTCGTTCGCATCAGACTCGGCAGCCATCGGCATCGCACCCCGACTTTGCATCCAGTTCATCGGCAGCTGAGTCTGTCGAACCGACAACCAGTTCCTCATCAGACACTTCTTCAGCCAGCAGCGTCCCGATCGACACACCCAGCAACAAATCACTGACATGACCAAATTTGTGCAAACGCAGATGGCCTGTCTTATCCACCAGAATAGTGGTCGGCGTTCCCTGCATGTGGTAAGTCATCATCGTGTGCGGAATCGAATGCTGCTCGTTCGGTTTGTCTATCCCGATCGGAAAACGCAGCCTGTACTCATAGGCAAAAACTTCCAGTGCATCACACCCCATGACCTCGTGATGCTCGAAAACCGTATGCAGACCAATCACCGCCACACGATCAGGATCAAATTCATCGAAAATCCGCTGTGTCTGAGGAATACCCTGCTGAACACATCCCGGACATAACATCTGGAAAGCATGCATCAATACCACCTTGCCACGCAAGGAAGCCAGCGTAATCGGTTGCGGTGTATTCAGCCAACCCGAGGTAATCAGTTCCGGCGCCTTGATTTTTTCAACAGTTGTACTTTTTTTCATAGTTTAACAGTGAGATATATTGCTGAAAACAGAAACATTTTTTGCTTGTTGATGATATCACGTACAGTTATCCCAGAGTAATTCCCGGGTTTATATCGATTATTTATCTTACTGTGCAATAAACCCGGATATTTATTTGTTTGTCACATTTATCTATTTTATTCTTGATAATTGAAATAAGAACTATTACCATTAATTCATCATGACTAGTGGTCAGCTGCATGCAGAGACTACTTTTTTACCAGATAGCTAACTGGTACTCATCACAGGATGTCCGGCAACAATCAAATATCCTGTCGTTATTATCCAGAATTGATTCAATCGGATATGAGAAAAAATCATGATGATACAAACCGGTAAAACATCCGGAATCCAAAAATAGACGAAAGAGGAGAACCATGAAAAAGTGGAAATACACAGTAATGGCAGCCGCAATGATTGCACTGGCTAACTCAGCACTGGCCGAGCAATGCGAAGTCGAAATCGAAAGTAATGATGCAATGCAATTCAACAAAAGCAGTATCTCTGTACCACAAACCTGTGAACAGTTCACCTTGAAGCTGGTTCACACCGGCAAGCTACCCAAAACAGGTATGGGACATAACTGGGTACTTACTAAGACTGCTGATGCACAGGGCGTTGCAACAGATGGAATGTCTTCCGGCCTGGACAAGGAATATCTGAAACCAGACGATGCCCGGATAATTGCCCATACCAAGATCATTGGGGGTGGAGAAAGTGACACAGTAACTTTCGCTATAAACAAACTAGATCCAAAAGAAAGTTACGCATATTTCTGCTCGTTCCCGGGACACTCAGCCATCATGAAAGGGACACTGCAACTGACTCAATCTAATTGACCTCTTTTCTCAAACAGCACATTACGGAGCCGATACAAATCCACTAAATTGCAGAGATGTAAAGCGGATAAATGTTCGGCTCCAACCGTGATCATAGGAAAACGTTCTATTTCACCACTTCCACTATAAAAATAGACAAGCATCGACCTGCAACATAAATCATTCACTGAAGTGTCATTTAAATATCAGGACTCTGACAAACATCTATGATGATTGTCGCCGTGCTGCACAGGCAGTCATTGGAGTTGAAATCCATATAGCCAATAGTTATCTGATCATCAATTCCTACGCTCGAATTCCAATCACCATAGCAATGATTATGGGGGTAGTGAGCATAGTTATATCGACTATCCTTTTCTGAACGTACGAGACACCCGATCAGTAATGCTAAAGCTCCCCGCATATCGCCGTTGCGAATCCTATCGTCCCCAATAGATCTCTTTCCCCGACACGAAAAACAAAAAAGAAGAATTATGGCTTTCGTATTGTATCGATAGCAAACAAATTGAAATTTCTTGCATATAAAAGAAACAGTTTGGTCATTCGTTTATACAGAACTGATCATTTTTGTTTATTTGTAATTTGATCAAACAACTTTTCCCCTTTAATCAGGAAAACCGGCTGACTGAATACCGATGCGCAGCTTTGCTGAACAAACATCGGCAGTTTCGGTCGGATATCCAGTCTGCCAGTGATATGACGGTTATAAACAGCAGGAGCGTTATGCCATACTGAAGTATCTTTAGAGGGAATTTTTTGTATCGTTAATTTATTTCACGGGAGCCAAACAATGAAGCAATCCATCTTTCTTCTTACTGCGCTGGTACTGTTACATACTTCAAGTAACGCAGGCACACTTGCCAATGGCACCTGGTCACCTATGGGATGCGGTGAGCGGCCCGTAGCATCGGCTATCAGTACTACCAGCATAGCGGACTATAACCGCAGCGTCGAAGCAATCAATGAATGGCAGAAACGTGCCCAGCAATACAACTCCTGTCTGGTCGACGAAGCAAATGCAGATAATGCGCTGATCGCCAGAACAGCAAATGATCAACAGGCAAAATTCCGGGAAGAAATCGGCCAGATTAGTGCGGAAGCAGATAAGGCAAAGGCTGTTCTGGACAGCAAGTGATACTTAGTCCGCTCTGAATAATTCTGTTTTCAGTCGCGAGCGGGTTGGAGATTGACCGT
>OBJA01001893.1_pt1 | contig 13139 bp, 8 predicted proteins | sample 1519751 | NCBI WGS metagenome assembly OBJA01 (sample SAMEA3881238, study PRJEB22517) | soil metagenome | biome: lake sediment; feature: soda lake sediment; material: sediment, water from around vicinity | place: India | collected 2013-12-23 | depth 3 m | reverse complement strand
CTCGGACATGCTGGTCGTTCCCGATGCGGAGACCGCCTTCATGGACCCCTTCATGAATTATCCGACGATCACCTTCGTCTGCAATATCGTGGATCCGATCACCAAGGAGAAGTATACCAGGGATCCGCGCTATATCGCCCAGAAGGCGGAAGCCTACCTGAAGTCCACCGGCATCGGCGATACCGCCTTCTTCGGACCGGAGGCGGAGTTCTTCATTTTCGACGGCATCAGGTTCGACCAGAATTCCCACAGCGGCTACTACTACATCGAATCCACCGAGGGCGTCTGGAACTGCGGCCGGGAGGAGAGCCCGAATCTCGGTTACAAGCCCCGCCACAAGGAAGGCTATTTCCCGGTTCCGCCCACCGACAGCCAGGTCAATCTCAGAACCGAGATGGTCATGGAGATGCTGAAGGCAGGTATTTACGTCGAGCGCGAGCACCACGAGGTGGCCACCGCCGGCCAGGCGGAGATCGACATGCGCTTCGATTCCCTGGTGAAGATGGCGGACAAGAACATGCTGTTCAAGTACATCATCAAGAACGTCGCCCGGCGGCATAACAAGACCGTCACCTTCATGCCGAAGCCGCTCTTCGGCGACAACGGCTCCGGCATGCATGTCCATCAGTCGATCTGGAAGGAGGGCAAACCGCTCTTCGCCGGCAACGAGTACGCCGGCCTCAGCGAAATGGCGATCTACTACATCGGCGGCGTACTGAAGCATGCCAAGGCCCTGGCCGCGCTGACCAACCCGACCACCAACTCCTACAAGCGGCTTACGCCGGGCTTCGAGGCGCCGGTCAACCTCGCCTATTCCGCCAGAAACAGATCCGCCTCCATCCGGATCCCGACCTATTCGGCCAGCCCGAAGGCCAAGAGGGTCGAGGTTCGGTTCCCCGATCCGTCCTGTAACACCTACCTCGCCTTCTCCGCGATGTTGATGGCCGGCATCGACGGTATCCAGAACAAGATCCATCCGGGCGAGCCGCTGGATAAGGACATCTACGATCTCGGGCCCGAAGAACTGGCCAATGTGCCGACCATGCCGGGCAGCCTGGACGAGGCGCTCGACGCCCTCGAGAAAGATCACGCCTTCCTGCTGAAAGGCGACGTCTTCACCCAGGATGCCATCAACAAGTGGATCGAGTACAAAAGAAAGAACGAGGTCGATGCCCTGCGGCTCCGTCCTCATCCCTATGAATTCTTCCTCTACTTCGATATTTAATACTTCGAAGCAGGGTCAGGTTCTAATGCGGGCTGACGCCCGCAACCCAAGGGTTGTTATCCCCTCCCACAACAGAGGGAACTCTTTTCAGTACCCCCTTGAGGGGTATAAGTACCTTCACGAAAGAAACGAATCTCTAAGGTACTCAAAAGGAAGGCGGTCGATCACCGCCTTCCTTTTGCATTTCTGATCGAGTCGCCGGCAATCTCGGGATCGAAATCGAAATCGGAATCGAACCTTCATTTTGATTTCGAACTCGATTACGATTTGGATGAATCACCGCGACATTATATTATATCCGCTGTTGCTGAAGAGTACTTGGGGTCGACTGAACGTGGTCATGGACACCGCAAATCAATTTATCGGGCGCCTGTCGCCGGCACTGGCGGCAAGCCGTCACCTGCAGCGCGAGCTGAAAGCCCGTTCCTGGCTTTTGCCCCTGCTTCAGGACAGCCTCGACACCGCTCTCAGCCTCCAGGATATGAGGCAATTCCTCGAGAACGAGGCCCCCGATGAGGCGAGGCTGAAGAGCGGCCTGCGGCGCCTGCGCAGCTGGGTCTTCTGCCATACGGCCTCGCGCGACCTGCTGGGGCTCGCCGAACTGGCCGAGGTGACGGGGGCGATGACGAACCTGGCCGAGGTCTCGGTAACCCATGCCCGCGACATCCTGCACGCCGGCCTGGCCGAGCGTCATGGAGCGCCGGTGGATGGCCAGGGACAGCCCATGCAGCTGACAGTGGTCGGCATGGGCAAGCTGGGAGGTTACGAACTGAACGTCTCCTCCGACATCGACCTCATCTTCCTCTACCCGGAGGAAGGTGAAACCGCCGGGCCCCGCCCCCTCACTCATTTCGAATTCTTCACCCGCCTGGGGCGTTCGATCATCGCGGCGATCGGCGAAGTCACCGCCGACGGCTATGTCTTCCGGGTGGACATGCGGCTGCGTCCCTACGGGGAATCGGGGCCGCTCGCCCTGAGCCTCAACGCCCTCGAGCAGTACTTCATCGCTCAGGGCCGGGAATGGGAGCGGTTCGCCTGGATCAAGGCCAGGCCCCTCTGCTCCAGTCATCTGGAAGAGCTTGCCGCCGTGGTGCGGCCTTTCGTGTTCCGCAAGTATCTCGATTTCGGGGCGATCAATGCCATGCGGTCGCTGCATGCCCAGATCCGCTCGCAGATCGCCCGCCGGGAGATGGCGATGAACATCAAACTCGGCCCGGGCGGGATCCGCGAGATCGAGTTCATCGCCCAGGTCTTCCAGATCATCCGCGGGGGCCGGGATGCCGGCCTGCGGATCAAGCCGACGACGCAGGTGCTTGAGGCACTGGCGGCGCGGGAAATCCTTCCGGAGAGGACCGTCCGCGAACTCATCCAGGCATATGATTTCCTCCGCCGCCTGGAACATCGGCTCCAGTACCTGGACGACGCCCAGACCCACGACCTGCCGGCCTCTCCCGCCGACCGTCAGCTCATGGCCGCAGCCATGGGCGTGGCCGATGAGGCTGCCCTGCTCGCTGAACTGGACAGCCACCGCCGGATCGTCGATGCGGCATTCCAGGCGTCCTGCGGCGATCCCAACGGCGCCGGTCATGCCCTCGACGGAGTGTGGGGCGGCAGCAACAGCACTCAGCAGGTCGAAAGGCTCGCGGCACTCAACTTCCACGACCCCGCCGCCGCCGCGGAGCGACTTGCCCAATTCCGCCAGGGCAGCGGCTATCGGCTCCTGCCGGACAACATCCGTATCCGCATGGACGCGCTCATGCCCCGGGTCATCGAAGGCTGCTCGACGCAGCCCGACCCCGACGCCGTGCTCTCCCGCATGCTGAACCTGCTCGGCACCATCAGCCGGCGGGGGGCCTACCTGGCCCTCCTGCAACAGTATCCCCAGGCGCTCCGCCGGCTGGTCGAACTGGTTTCTTCTTCGAAGTGGGCGGCGGATTACCTCTCCACCCATCCGATCCTCCTCGATGAGCTGCTCGATGAACGGTATCTGGGCGATGTTACGGACTGGTCGCTGTTTGCCCGCCGGCTGCGGGAACTGGTCGACGAGATCGACCCCGATACCGAGAGGCAGATGGACCTGATGCGGGAGCAGCACCATGCCCAGGTATTCCACATCCTGCAGCAGGACCTTGCCGGCAAATGGAGCGTGGAAGCCATCGGCGACCACCTCTCGGCCCTGGCGGATGTGATCCTCGGCGAGACCATGCGGCTCTGCTGGCACAAGTATGGGAAGAGGCATCTGGAAACACCGAAGTTCGCGGTCATCGGCTACGGCAAGCTGGGCGGCAAGGAGTTGGGCTATGCTTCGGACCTCGATATCGTCTTCCTGTACGATGACGATCATCCGGCCGCTCCGGAGAACTATGCCCGCCTTGCCCAGAAGATACTGGTCTGGCTCGGGAGCCGCCCCTCCGCCGGAATGCTGTTCGAGACCGACACCCGACTGCGACCCAACGGCAGGTCCGGTCTCCTGGTCTGCCAGCTCGAGTCCTTCGTCAAATACCAGCAGGAGTCGGCCTGGCTCTGGGAGCACCAGGCCCTGACCCGGGCCCGGTATGTGGCGGGCGATGCCGGGGTCGGCAACGGTTTCGAGGCCGCCAGGGAGGCGATCCTGCGCCAGCCGAGGCAACTCGGGCCTCTTGCCGACGAGGTCATCGCCATGCGCCGCAAGCTGCTCGACAGCCGGTCCGGCAAGAGGGGCGGATTCCAGGTGAAGGATGACCCGGGCGGCCTGGTGGATTTCGAATTCATCATCCAGTTCCTGGTGCTCGGCCATGCCCACGACCACCCCCGGCTGGTCGGCAACCTGGGGAACATCGCCTTGGCGAGGATTGCGGGAGAGCTCGGCCTGATCGATCCGGTCCGGGCCAGGGCGGCGGCAGACGCCTACCGGACGCTCAGGAGGATTCAGCATCGCCTGCGGCTGAACGGGGAGAGCGACTGGCTGCCGGAAGATGAGGCAGTGGGCGAGCGGCAGGCGATTGTGGATCTGTGGCAGGAGGTTTTCAGCCGGCCCGCCCACTTGTCCCCCTGAAGTTTTAGGAAGACAAGATCAGGCGGCTGGTATAATATAGGGGACCTTGTACGGGTCCCGCTTGGGGTTCTTGAGAAAGAACGCAAAAACAATACAATAGCAAGGAGAAAGTCAGGATGACCAGGGAAGAAATAATGCAGATCATCGAAGATGAGAATATCCAGTTCTTTCGTCTTCAGTTCGTGGATATTTTCGGCTTCATGAAGAACGTGGCCATCCCGAAGAGCCAGATAGAAAAGGCGCTCGACGGGAACATGATGTTCGACGGTTCGTCCATCGACGGCTTCGTGCGCATCGATGAATCGGACATGTACCTCAAGCCGGATTACAATACCTTCTCCATCCTGCCCTGGCGGAACAAGGCGGGGATCGCCGCAGCTCGTATCATCTGCGATGTCCACAAATCCGACGGCACCCCCTTCTCCGGTTGCCCGCGCGTCAACCTGAAGCGGGTCCTGGCCGAAGCGAAAGAGCTGGGCTATACCATGAACGTCGGTACCGAGGCGGAATTTTTCCTGTTCGAGAAGGACGAGGAGGGGCTGCCCACCACCATCACCAGCGATGTTGCCGGCTATTTCTCCCTCGATCCCGAGGACAAGGGCAACGACTGCCGCCGGGAGATCATCGAGACCCTGGAGAAGATGGGCTTCGAGATCGAGGCTTCCCACCACGAGGTTGCCGAGGGACAGCACGAGGTGAACTTCAAGTACTCCGACGCCCTGACTGCCGCCGACAACACCGTGACCTTCAAGTGGGTCGTCAAGTCGATCGCCTCCAAGTACGGCCTCTATGCCACCTTCATGCCGAAACCGATCTTCGGCATCAACGGCTCCGGCATGCATACCAACCAGTCGCTCTTCAACCTGGACGGCACCAACGCCTTCTTTGACGAATCCGATCCGCTGAAGCTCTCGAAAATCTGCTATTCGTACATTGCCGGCATCCTGAAAAACGCCCGGGCCTTCGCCGCCGTAACCAATCCGCTGGTCAATTCCTACAAGCGCCTGGTTCCCGGCTACGAGGCGCCGGTCTACTGCGCCTGGTCCGCCTCCAACCGTTCGGCCCTCGTTCGCATCCCCGCCTCCCGCGGCTTGTCCACCAGGACCGAGGTCCGCTGCCCGGATCCGACCTGCAACCCGTACCTGGCCTTCGCCATGATGCTCAATGCGGGTCTGGACGGGGTCAAGAACAATCTGACGCCGCCGGCGGAGGTGAAGCGCGACATCTTCAAGATGACCGGCGCCGAAATGGCGGAGTGCGGCATCGCCGTCCTGCCCGCCAGCCTCAGGGAGGCCGTCGAGGAGATGAAAGACAGCCCGATCTCCAGGCCGACCCTCGGCTCCCATATCTTCGAGAAGTATGTCGAAGCCAAGGAGAAGGAATGGGATAAGTTCCGCACCGCCGTCACCGAATGGGAGCTCGATGAGTACCTGAGCGTCTACTAATTCCGAATTGCATCCAAAAAGATTTGGCTTCTCGTAGGGTGCGCTCCGCGCACCAGAAAAACGGGAAGGTGCATGGAGTGCACCCTACCGGAAAAGACCGCTTTGAAAGCAAATTGGAATAAGGAATCGTCTTCCCGCTTTTGCGCGCAAAGCCCGCACTCCTCCCGCGAGGGTGCGGGCTTTTTCGTGCGCGGCCTTTTGGTTGCGACCTTGCCAATCGGCCAAAAGCTCTGTAAAAAAGGGAATCGAAACTCTATAGACGAGCGGTTGGTCGTGCGCGTATGGCCGGAAAGAAGAACAATAAAAATAACAATATAGCCGATGTCTTGCCGGCCGTCTCCCGCGACAACGGCTGGGAGCGGCAGCTCGACCTCCACTCCGTTTTCCCGAACTGGGAGAAGCTGGTCGGCGAGGAAATCGCCGGGCATGCCCGGCCCCACAAGATCGAGAGGGGAGTGCTGTGGATAGAGGTGGAAAATTCATCCTGGCTGCAGCAGATCCAGTTCGAAAAGATGGCGCTCCTGGACAGCCTCAACGGGTTTCTGAAGCTGACGGCGCTCAAGGACATCAAGATGATCCTGCCGAAGGGCGAGTGGCGGAAAACCGGGAAGCCGCCGCCGAAAGTGACCTTCGTCCGGCCGAGTGCGAAAAGGATCGCCGAGTTCCAGCGGCAGGTGGAGTGCATCGCCGATGAAAAATGTCGGGAAGCCCTCATGCAATTCTGGTATCTTGCTGAGGCATGTCAGCGGGACAAGGAATGATTTTTCTCTTTTGGGTAAGACAATGTTATACGACAATGTACTGAGTGCCATCGGCAATACTCCCCTCATCCGGATCAACCGGCTGTTCAAGAGCGATACCGTACAGATCTACGCCAAGCTGGAATCGCGCAACCCCGGCGGCTCGGTGAAGGAGCGTATCGCCCTGTCGATGATCGAGGCGGGGGAGGCGAGCGGGGAACTGACCAAGGACAAGATCGTCCTGGAGGCGACCAGCGGCAATACCGGCATCGGCCTGGCCATGGTCTGCGCCGCCAAGGGCTACCGCTGTCTGTTGGTCATGCCGGAGTCGGCCAGCATCGAGCGGCGCAAGATCATGCAGGCCTACGGCGCCGAGATCCTCCTCACCCCCGCCTCCCGGGCGACCGACGGGGCCATCGAGAAATCCTACGTCCTGGCCCGGGAATTCCCCGATCGCTACTTCCTCACCGACCAGTATAACAACGAGGCCAACTGGCGGGCCCATTACCATAATACCGCCCCGGAAATCTGGCGCCAGACGGACGGCCGGGTGACCCACCTGGTGGCGACGCTGGGCACCTCCGGGACCATCATGGGGCTCTGCGCCTGGTTCCACGAGTTTCAGCCCCACGTCAAGGTCATCGCCGTCGAGCCCCACCTCGACCACAAGATCCAGGGCCTGAAGAATATGAAGGAGTCCTACAAGCCGGGCATCTTCGACAAGTCCGTGCCGGACAAGATCGTCATCGTCGAGGACGAGGACGCCTTCAGCATGGCGCGCCAGCTGGCCTGCAAGGAGGGCCTCCTGGTCGGCATGAGCAGCGGCGGGGCCATGGCCTCGGCCATCGAGTACGCCAAGGAGCTCGAGAGCGGTCTGGTGGTGGTCATCCTGCCCGACGGCGGCGAGCGGTATCTCAGCACCCCGCTCTTCACGGCGCCGAAGAAGGCGGAAGGCAAGAAGAACCAGCTCCGCTTCTTCAACACCATGACCAAGAAGAAGGAGGCCTTCGTGCCGCAGCAGGAAGGCCAGGTCACCTTCTACTCCTGCGGGCCGACCGCCTACGAGCTTGCCAACCTCTCCCTCTGCCGGCGCTTCATCGTCTCCGACCTGATCACCAGGACCCTTGAGTCGAAGGGGTTGAAGGTCGATGCCTACATGAATTTCACCGACATCGACGACAACACCATCGCCGGCGCGGAAAAGGCGGGCAAGCCGCTGGCGCAGTACACCGAGGAGTATATCGCCGGCTTCATGGAAGACATCGACACCCTCGGGGTGAAGCGGGCCAAGGGCTATCCCAAGGCCTCGGAGAATGTCGATTCGATGATCGACATCGCCCGCGAGCTGGTCGAACGGGGCTACGCCTACGAAAAACACGGTTCCATTTATTTCGACATCTCCAAGTTCAAGAAGTACGGCCGGATGTCGGGCATCGACCTGAGCAAGATCCAGCTCGGCAGGACGGTGGACCTGGACGACTACGAGAAGGACAACCCCAGGGACTTCACACTGCTCAAGCGCTCGACCCTGGGCGAGCTGAAGAAGGGGATCTTCTACGAGACCCGGTGGGGCAACGTGCGGCCGAGCTGGCACGTGGAGTGTTCGGCCATGGCCACCCGGAACCTCGGCCCCACCATGGATATTCATACCTCGAGCCGCAACCTCATCTTCCCGCACCATGAGAACGAGATCGCCATTGCCGAGGCGCTGACCGGCAAGCCGCTCGCCAACTACTGGCTCCATTCCGAGCTGGTGCTCTCGGACGGCAAGTACATGGCGAGCGACGCGGGCAACAACGTGACCCTGAAGGAGCTGCTGACCCGCGGCTACACCGGCCGCGAAGTCCGCTTCATGCTGCTCTCCGTACACTACCGCAAGCCGCTCAGCTTCTCCTACAAGCGGCTCGACAACGTGCGGACCGCCCTCCGACGCCTGGACGAGTTCACCTGCAAGCTGCACTGCCTGCCCCCGGGCCGGCCGCATCCGGAGGTGACCGCCTTCGTCTCGGCCATGGAGGAGCAATTCTTTGCGGCCATGGACGACGACCTGAACGTTTCCCAAGGCATGGGGGCCGTCTACAACTTCCTCAAGAAGGTCAACCCGATCCTCCAGGTCAACCACCTCGACCAGGACCAGAAGGAGTATATCCTCAAGAGCCTCGGCCGGATGAACGAGATCCTGAATGTCTTCCGCCTCCAGGGCTGCCCGCTCGCCCCGGACGTCAACGCCCTCATCCAGCGCCGGGAAGAGGCCAGGCTGCGCAAGGACTGGCAGGCGGCCGACGCGGCCCGGGACGAGCTGGCCAAAAAGGGCATCGTCATCATCGACACCGTCAACGGCCCGGTCTGGAAAAGGGCGAGAGATGCTGAATGAGCAAAGAATGAGTTGATTTTTAGGCGACTTTGGGTATTATGTCGTCCAAATCACCGCATCATCTCTAGCAAAATCTGCGCCCGTAGCTCAGCTGGATAGAGCAACGGCCTTCTAAGCCGTGGGTCAGGGGTTCGAATCCCTTCGGGCGTGCCAATAAAAACAGCCACTTAGGAAGGTAAGTTCCTAAGTGGCTTTTTCGTTTTGCTACCCTATTGCTACCCAAAGAAGTGAATTGCAGTTGTCAGCTGTAAGCTTGCGCGTGAACGTAGATTTTTTTGCAAATGAACGCAGAAATATCTTGTAGCGCGTAGCGAGCTTTGTAACCATTTCCTGCGAAGCAGAGTCCCCTCTCCAAACCGCCTCTCCAGGCCTCAAAAAGATACCTTTAAACGTAGTTTGAAATCAGCAATTCGGTGCGCTGTTTTGCCCTGGAGTTTGCTGTTGTGCTCATCGAGTATTTGAGAGTGACTTCCTGGATAGAGAAGTCCATGAAGATCTCTCTGACTCGAGGCGTATCGTTGATCGTCATCAGGAATTTGCCTTTAATGCAGGACAACAGGTTGCGCAGGTCGATGAAGTCTTGCTCCGTGAATTCGAATTTGTAGCCGGGGATGTTCCAGTATGGCGGGTCCAGGAAGAAAAGTGTATGCGGCCGGTCATATCTGAGGATCAGATCACGGAAGTCTTTGCACTCTATTGTCACATTGATCAGTCTTCGCCAGGCTTCTTCGATCGCGCTTTCCAGGGTGAGGAGGTTGAAGCTGGGCTTTCCTGTTGTCGATACGCCGAAGGTCTGGCCTGTGACGTGGCCACCGAAGGCGCATTTCTGCAGGAACAAATAGCGGCCAGCTCGTTGCACATCGGTGAGGGTGTCGGGGTTGACCTGTTGTTCGCGGTCGAATTCGGCGCGGGACACCAGGCTGAATTTGTATTGCCGGTAAAGTTCTTCCGGGTGGTGCTTGATTACCCGGTAGAGGGTGACCAGGTCGCGGTCGAGATCGTTGATTACTTCAGCCCGGGATGGTTCCTTCGCAAAAAAGACACTTGCGCCGCCGGCAAACACCTCTACATAGAGGTATGTCCCGGGATCTTGCTGATGACGGTTTTAGCCAGTCTCGATTTGCCGCCGAAATAAGGTATTACTCCTTTCATTTTGACCTTTTAATTTACAGACTCATCTGCTAGAAAAGGCCCCGTGCTACCCAGCATCGGGACTTATGCAGGTGAACCCTGTCGACCCCGCCCGTGCGTCAACACGGATGAGTGGTTGGGGGATGCTCTTAACATCCCCGTCCCGTCCTGCCTACGCTTCGAGGATCTTCCTCGTGTACCGTTTTGCGCCCTTGCCGGTCATATACCACCTGATCGCCAGCAGCCTGACTCTGGCCCATTGCCACCACATGCCCTTCTCGGTGCTGATTTGGTAGTACTCCTGATCGACGATCGGCTGGAGGTAGTCGGGCAGCCAGCCCATATTTATATAGTCACAGAGAACGTCATGGACGCAGCTCGCCTTGAGCGATGACCTCCAATCGACGCAAGGGCCGCTGTTTCCGTCCCAGGGATACCACTGCTGGACCGTCAGCGTGCCGTCCGGTTGAAGGGCGGTAAGCTTGTCCTGGATGGTAAAGCCGAGAATCGGAGTCTGCACCGAAAATGTCTCGGCCACCACATACTTATACCCGCGATAGTATTTCATCGGCAGATCTCAACCTCATGGGATGGTCACAATCTCGGGAGAGACAATATACGGCGCCGCGGTCTGCGGGTTGTAGTCGCCATGGTATTGCGGCGCTGTCCGGCTCCAGCCGTCCTTCAAGAGGCTCGCGCCCTCGGGGATGCCAGTCCACCAGAGAAAGGCATTGGTCCCTTTATCCACCACGTTGTTCGCGAGCCTCCATGCCGGATGTTCGGACGGACCGTCCGGGAGCGGCTGATCGAAGCGTGGAGCTTCGCGAAACTGGACTTTCTTCATTGTCTGCACCTTCACCCCGGGCGAGACCTCGACCATCTCGAATTCGACGGAAAAGCCAGACTGGGCGTACATCGATTTGTAAGCTTTATCCCTGGTGACTCGAGCCTGGAGGTACAGCGCTTCTTTCTGCACACTGGCGTCGGTGATATCGCCGGTGATGCCTAGCACCGTGTCGTCCGATACCGGGAGTTTGGCGACGTTCATCACTCCGCCACTCCCACAGCCAGATAAAAAAGCCAGCGCAACAATCAAGAAAAGTACTGTCGAAAAAAGCTTTGCCATACCACACCTCCGTCTCATATCTCCAATTCATAATAGGGGAGGCTCGGGGCTTTGGCCCTGATCTCTCCCTCTGCCGCAAACGCCTTTTCGCCCTGGGCGATATCGATCGGACAGCGCAGGCGCATCACGCCGCCCGTGAGCGTGGTGGCGGTCACCGTACCATCCGCGTGCACTGTCGTGACCGTCACCACTTCCTCCGCCGCCGGCTTGATCAGGCTCTCGAACCGCCGCCACAGGTTAATCGCCATACCATCGCTCCACGTCGATGTTCTGCGACACTCGCAGACCGTTGCTCCGGTCCGCGGTCACCTTGACACCAACCACCTGGCCACGCCAGGTCTGGCCTCTTTCGTCCATGCTGATCAGCTGGCCGATCTCCAGCAGTCCGGGCAAGGCCTCCGGAGCTGTCAGCGGCAACTCCAGGCCCTCACGGCTCCATTTGCCGCTCCGGCCGATGACCATTCGACCGCGCTCCCGCGCCGGTTCGACAGCGGTGATCAGCGCATCGGTCACCATCGGGGCGACAGCGTCGCCGGTGGTGCCGGCCCGGTAGACCTTGGTCAGCACGCCCTGGTGCTCCCCGGACACGAAGACGGCGTTGAAGCTGACACCGGGGAGAAACTCCCTGCTCAACTTGCGGACCACATAGTCAGAGATCCCGAGATCCGGCGTCGCAGTCGCCCAGGTCCAGGGCAGGCTGTGCAGCCGGGGGATTACCAACAGCGCATTGTCGTAACGATGGCTCAACACTCGCCCGCCTGCGGTCTCGACAATGCGCTGGATGACCTTCAGCGGCGTGCTGTTGCCGTAACTGAGCGCGCCGGCGCCAACCAGCCAGTCGACAATGCCCCATTCGACCGACCAGCCGGTATCGTTCAGCTCGGCCTCGACCAGCTGCCGGGCATTCACGACCGATCCATTGCCGCCTGATCGCGCCGGCGCATACGGATCTGCCAGCACTGCCGACACCGATCGCCCGCGAATCTGGAACTCCCTCCGGCCGAACGCTGCCGATTCGCTCCAGCTTTCGATCAGCACCACCCATTTATAGCCGTTGATCTCGGCTTCCACCGCCACCGGCTCATCGATGGGCATCACCAGCGCCAGGCTCGCCGCCGGCACACGGGCGGTGAAGCTCCAGCACCAGGACTCGATATCCTCCGCTATCTCCATCCTGAAGACTTCCACGGGTGCGCGATCGCTGACCCGGGTGAGCAATGCCCAGTTCATGTGGAAATAGACCCCCAGCTTTGGCGCGACCGGCCATTTCTTGGGCCGAACATAGTTGTATGGATCGCGCCAGCCGGATGGCTCGCGCTGTTTGCAGCGCAAGTCATTGGCCATACGATCGAAGTAAAGATTGATGGCCAGGCCGTCGCCGACTTGAGACAATGGCGTATCCATCGTAAGGATGATGGCGTCGCCGGGCGGCGGCAGATAGTCCCGCGTGCAGATCCTGGCGTAGAGTTCGCGACCCCAGAAGACCCGGTAAAGCAGATCCTTGCGCGGCAGGCTGTTGGTCCAGGGCACCACGAAGCGGTCATCTCGAGGAGACAGCTCTTGCCAATCGACCTGAAGATCTTCGTCAATCTTGCGGCAGCGCACGATAAACGGCGAGACGACGCGGCGGTCGTGACGGTCGAGTTCGCCCCAAGGCAAGCGGCTGGAGCGCTGTTTCGGTGGAGGGTTGAGCCATGGCAGGCGGCGGATCTGTTGCCTGGGCGAGACCTCGCCCCAGTCCACGGCGACCTGGCGGCCGTCGGTCGGCGTGCTGCCCTCCCATGGCGCGTCAATTTCCCGCTGTAGCCGCTGCTCAGTTTGGGCGAACGGCAGGCGCAGGGAGTGGGCGACACTGTCCATGCCCCGCCAGGGGATGGCGGTACCGCCGTCGAGCCGGCGCAGTCTGCCCCAGGGCATGCGGCGGCCCTCGGTATGCATCGGAGCGGGCTCGGCATCCGGTCGAATGCCCATATAGAGGGCGATGGCACCCCCATCTGGCGGCGTGTAACCGCTCTCGAACTCCAGCAGGATGGCGTCGCCTGGCGGCGGATCATAAGCCACATC
>OBJA01001892.1_pt1 | contig 13145 bp, 10 predicted proteins | sample 1519751 | NCBI WGS metagenome assembly OBJA01 (sample SAMEA3881238, study PRJEB22517) | soil metagenome | biome: lake sediment; feature: soda lake sediment; material: sediment, water from around vicinity | place: India | collected 2013-12-23 | depth 3 m | reverse complement strand
AGCGTGACTTTTTCCGCCACTATGAAAAGGCCCGGCAGCCTTTTCGGAGATATCAGCAGGCTTGATTACATAAAATGTGACATTGAAGGTTACGAAGGCATTGCGATTCCTTTGTTCGAAGAAGTTTTGCTGAAACATCGTCCAATCCTTCAGATTGAAATCGATGAAAAAAACAAACAGGAGCTATTAGCTTTTCTAGAAAGAATGGGCTATCTGCCATTTTGGGTGGACGGAGAACATTTAAAGCCAATTAATGCACAGGCCCGCGGCGATTTGTTTTTTATTCATTCAGAAAAAACAGCGGCTTTGCAAGGATTAATAGTTTCGTAATTGTTATTAAAAATAGATTATTTACTTTTAGCATTCGTAAAAACTACAAATTCATGAAAATTCAGAAAGACACTCAGGAACATCTGTTTGCACTCGGCAAAGAAAACTATAAATTACTGCTTATTGGTTTTGCAATCATTGTAATAGGTTTCATTTTGATGGTTGGCGGCAAAAGCGAAGACCCAGCCGTTTTTAATCCCGAAATATTCAGTTTCAGGCGGATAACCCTGGCGCCAATGGTGGTGCTGTTCGGTTTTCTTTTCGAAATTTACGCCATCATGAAACGGTCGAAATCAGAAGAATAGAAATATGGACGTGTTACAGGCGCTCTTATTAGGCATTATTCAGGGATTAACCGAATTTTTGCCGGTAAGCTCAAGCGGACATTTGGAAATTGGCCACGTTTTACTCGGCGTAAAGGGTCATAATAACTTGTTGTTTGCCGTGGTTGTGCACGGAGCAACGGTTCTCAGCACACTGGTCGTTTTTCGCGAAGATATATTTTCCCTTTTTAAAGGTCTTTTTGCTTTTCGTTGGAACGAAGAAACCAAATACATCTCGTTGTTACTGTTGTCAGCATTGCCAATTTCTATTTTGGGACTGCTTTTCAGGGTACAAATCGAAAGTTTATTTGTTGAAAATCTGGTTTTTGTCGGCTCAATGTTGCTGGTGACTGCCAGTTTGCTGGCCTTTACCTATTTCGCTAAATCACGGGAGAAAAAATTGGATTGGGTTGATGCTGTTCTCATCGGAATCGCTCAGGCAATGGCGGTAATGCCGGGCATTTCGCGAAGCGGGGCCACCATTGCCACCGGACTGATGCTGGGTAAGAAAAAAGGCGATATGGCCAGATTTTCATTCCTGATGGTGCTGATCCCGATCATCGGCGCCAATGTGATTGACCTTTTGAGCGGTGAAGTCGGTTCCGGGGAATCAATAGGGATTTTGCCACTTGCCGTCGGTTTTGTCGCCGCTTTTGTTTCCGGGCTTTTAGCTTGTAAGTGGATGATCAAAATCGTAAAAAAGGGAAAACTCATTTATTTTGCAGCTTATTGCCTCATTATCGGCTTAATTGCTATATTTGCAGGCTGAAAAATTGACTTCCTGTTTTTTATTGAACCATTTAATTAAAAGGAATTTAGCATGGGGGAGATGCCCAAAAAATTCGACTTCGTCCACGGAGAAGTACTGCTTTTTGACAAAGCCCTGGACTGGACTTCGTTCGACCTGGTGCAAAAAGTGAGGAACAATCTTTGCCGCGCCTTGGGCATCAAAAAGCTGAAAGTTGGCCACGCCGGCACTCTCGACCCAAAAGCAAGCGGATTGATGGTTCTTTGTACCGGGAAAGCAACCAAACAAATTGACATGCACCAGGCTGGCGAAAAAGAATATTTGGCCACCATCAAACTAGGTGCAACAACTCCTTCGTTCGATTTGGAAACCGAAGAAGATTGTCAATTCGAAACGTCGCATATCACCGAAGAGTTGGTGAAAATGGTTTTAAAGCAGTTTGAAGGTGACATTGACCAGGTGCCGCCCATTTTTAGTGCCATAAAAATCGAAGGCAAAAGAGCTTATTCCCACGCCCGTAAAGGAGAGGAGGTCGTTATAAATCCCCGCAGGGTGAACATCCGAGAAATTGAACTTCTTGAGTTTTCGCCGGAAAAAATGCAGGTCAGGGTCGTATGCAGCAAGGGAACCTACATCCGCTCACTTGCGCGTGACATCGGACAAGCCCTAAACAGCGGCGCATATCTTACTGCGCTCAGGCGGACAAGAATCGGAAGCTTCAGGGTAGAAGAAGCGATGTCGGTCGATTTCTTTTTGAAAAATTTACAAACGTTTTGTAACTAATTGGATATTGCCCCGTAAAACGGGGCTTTGGATTAAAAATTATTCATATATGAAGTTATCTAAGTTCAGGTATAAATTAACCGACGATCTTATTGCACTGCATCCCGAAGCCAACAGGGACGAGTCGAAATTGATGGTGCTACACCGCAAAACAAAAGAAATCGAGCACCGCTTATTTAAAGATATCACAGAGTATTTCGACAGCGGGGATGTGATGATATTCAACGATACCAAAGTGTTTCCTGCAAGATTATACGGAAACAAAGAGAAAACAGGGGCTGAGATCGAGGTTTTTCTTCTTCGTGAACTGAACCGGGAGCAACGTCTTTGGGACGTGTTGGTAGATCCCGCCCGTAAAATCAGGATCGGGAATAAACTCTATTTTGGAGAAGATGATTTGTTGGTTGCCGAAGTAATCGATAACACCACTTCGCGCGGGCGTACCCTACGTTTCCTGTTCGACGGGCCTTACGACGAATTTAAAAAGACACTTTACGGCCTGGGCGAAACACCGCTGCCAAAATTTATACAACGGCCGGTACAACCGGAAGATAAAGACCGTTACCAAACCATTTTCGCAAAACATGAAGGCGCTGTGGCTGCACCGACTGCAGGCTTGCATTTTAGCCGCGAACTGCTGAAGCGTTTGGAAATTATCGGCGTTGAGTTCAGCTATGTGACCTTACATGTCGGGTTGGGGAATTTCAGAAGTGTTGACGTGGAAGACCTGACCAAACATAAAATGGATTCGGAACAAATCTGGATACAGGACGAAGCCTGCGAGATTGTAAACAAAGCTAAAGACAAAAAGAAAAACATTTGCGCTGTAGGGACCACCGTTATGCGCACACTCGAAAGTTCGGTTTCAACCCAGGGCCATTTAAAACCTTACGAAGGCTGGACCAACAAGTTTATTTTCCCGCCTTACGAGTTTAGTGTTGCCAACCGCATGATTACCAATTTCCACCTGCCAATGTCAACCCTGCTGATGATGGTGGCTGCTTTTGGCGGGTACGATTTCGTTATGGGGGCATATCACACGGCCATGAAAGAAGGCTACCGTTTTGGGACCTATGGCGATGCCATGCTGATTTTGTAAGCACTCGTTCAAGGAGCAAACAATATACGGAAAGGCCTTCAATTGATTTTGACGGCCTTTTTTATTGCCTGACAAAGTCTCTGAAATTGATTATTTTTGGTTGGCGCGTATGTCGAATTTTTAAAATTGTCTTTTGCATCGCTGCGATTTTACGGTAAAAAATGCATTATGAAAAAACGAATTGTCCTTTATGCTTTGCTCATCATCTTTTTGGGCGCAGTTTTCTACCTGAACTTATTGATGCCGATCATTACCGGCTATGCCGCCAAAAATTTGGCTTCGGCTGTTTTTGTTGCAGGCCGCAGCCAGGAATCGATGGAAAAAGAAGACCTTAACTTCTCCTTCATCAAGCTGACTTCCAACACGGTTGATAGAGATAAAAAAGAAGTAACCAGCCGGTTTTTGTGGGGAAAATCGAAAGCAATTTATATAGAAGGATTTGGCTGTACTTTGGCAGAAGATTTTTCAGAAAATGAAATCAAAAGCCGGCCTTATCAGCATGTTGACAAGATGCTTTTTGATCCTGACACGGTCTCCTGGCCAATGGGCGATTTGTTGGCTGACACAGTTCCTTCCGGAGTGAATATCAACCAACTGAACCATGCCCTGAACCTGGCCATGTCTGACACCGTTCCTTTTAAAGGTACATTTTCGGTGCTGGTGGTTTATAAAGGCCAGCTGCTAGCTGAAGTTTACCGCGACGATTTTTCGGCTGAAAACAAATTTCTGAGCTGGTCGATGGCCAAAAGTTTCACCAATGCCCTGGTGGGAATCCGGGTGAAAGAACAGAAAATGAAGCTGAATGATCCGTTGGATATTTCAGAATGGCAAAACGACGAACGCAAAAAAATCACCTTAAACAACCTCATGCAGATGAACAGCGGGCTGGCGTGGAATGAAGATTATGGTAACCTCTCGGATGTGACCGTTATGCTGCACAAAGAAGGCGATATGGGTTTGTACACCCTTCAAAAAGAGTTTAAATTCCCGGCCGATTCTGTATGGGTTTACTCTTCCGGTTCAACCAACCTGGTTTGCCGGGTGTTGCGAAAAACATTTGCCAACGATGCCGACTATTTCCTGTTTCCGCAAAAAGCGCTTTTTAATAAGCTAGGCATGCGCAGCGCAGTTTTTGAGGTGGATGCATCAGGAACGTTTGTAGGCTCCTCATACCTGTATGCCAGCATGCGCGATTACGCCCGGTTCGGATTGCTGTTCCTGAACGACGGCAATTGGCTGGGCGAACAGATCCTTCCCGAAGGTTGGGTCAGCTACAGCACGCAGCCTGCCAACGGCTCGGACGGTAAATATGGTTCATTTTTCTGGCTGAACCAGTCGCTGGAATATCCCGACGCCCCGAAAGACATGTTTCTGTGCCGGGGCCACGACGGACAGTACATTTGCATCATTCCGTCCAAAGAGCTGGTGATTGTGCGCACCGGCTATTCCAAAAAAGGCGAGTTCGATTTAAATCTTTTTCTGAAAGAAATTCTGGCCGGCATTAGCTAGTTCAAGTCAACGCTACTCCGTTGTAAACAAGTCATCCTGAACTTGTTTCAGGACCCATTTTAGAACGGATGCCGAAACAAGTTCGGCATGACCATCGCAATTTAAGCGTTGCCTTGAAACGGGAGCATTTTATTCAACCTGATAATTGTAAAAACTATTGTCTTCGTTGCCAACAACCAGGTTAAAAAACGGGTTGGCGCTGTTGAAATAGCCAATGGAAAAATCGGTGTTTCCCTGCAGCGGGAACCCGTCGTAAAGCGAGCCGTTGGCATTGACCAGGTAAATCTGATTTTCATCCCGGCAAACAACCCCGATTTTACGTTCGTTGCCCGCGAAAGTATAAATAACTGGCTTGGTTGAAATGTTACTGCTGAATTCCCGTTCGAATATTTTTTTACCTTTTCCGGTAAATGTGTACAAGCGATTTTTGTCTGCAAAAATAAAATCTGTTTCCCCGTCTCCATTCAGGTCACCGGCTTCGAAAAAGTGATTTTTGCTGAAGTTTTTGAGATTTACTTTTCCTTGTTGCCCGTCAAAATATTGTAAATATACTGTTCCGTTGATGTCGGTGGTTGCCACGGCCGGCTGCCCGGTATTCGCGAAATAAAGGCCATTGCCCGAATGTTCGAAGCTGGCTGTTTTTACGCGGGTATTGCCCTGCCGGTCGAGCAGGTAGGTCGTGTACTGGTCGGCAAAAACCAGATAATCTTTATCGGCTATCCTGAAGTGTTGCGGCGGATTACCAACCACATCGTCTGAACCTTTAAAATTCCAGCCGCTGACCAGTTTGCCGTCGCGGTCGAAAGCTTCAACCTGTTTGTTTTCGCAGGCCACAAAGTAGCGGTAATCGCGGTTACCAGCGTAATCAAAAACAGCCACACCGGTCGTTGCCGGCGAACGGAATTTAACCGGGAATTTCGCGACATTTTTCCCGTTCCTGTCGAGCAGGTATAGTTGGTTTTTGGTATTGAAAAGATATTGCAGCTTTCCGTTCCGGTAATAATCAACCTGATGAATTTCACCTAAAATTTGATCCGGCAGCTTCACTTTCCAAAGCGTCACCCCTTCTTTGTTGATCAGGTAAAGCTGGTTTTTTTCATCCTGAACGATGACTTCTTTGCTTCCTTTAACCAGATGGTTTTCCACCATCTGTGGTTTGATGGCGATGGTTGAGTCGAGTTTGCTTTGCCAGATGGTTTTCGGATCTTCTTTCAAAAGCGGGTCAAATTTCAGGTAAACTGTGTTCAGAAAATTGCCCGTGTTTGCCGAAATTTGCCAGCCGAGGGCGTAAAACTTCCGGATGGATTGTTCGTTTTCCGCCATGATTTTTCCAACGTTTTCATTCAGATAATAATTCCCAAGGAAAAAAGCTTTCGAAAAATTCAGGTAGAACCAGAAACTCGAACGGCTGCTCATTTGCTGGTTGAACTTTTGAAAGCGGCTATCGTTTGCCAGTGTTTCGGAAAGCACCAGGTTGTGAAGGTATTTTTTTAGAGCCGGCAGGTTGTCGGCAAAAATCAGGTAGTTATTGAAAAAACAAAAATAATTGCTCTCAACGCTTCCAAATGCTTGTCCAAAAAGCAGTTCCGGTAAGTTTGAAAAGGGCATGTTGTAAATCTGGAAGGAAGGACCATTCAGTATTTTATATTCGGTTTGCCATTGTTGTATATTTAATTGATTGGCATTGGCGTAATTTTCGAACACGGGCAGCAGTTTTTCGCGGGCGGCCGATTGCGCTTTCACCTCGGCTATAAAAAAGCGGTTGGCGGTAGGTTCATTTTGAGACACCGGTCCAAAGGCAACTGCAAAATCCTTCTTCGCTATTTCCTTGAATATTTTGGTGAAAGGGGTTTTACTGTACCGTTCGATGTTTTTCAGCTTTGTTTCCCGGGCATAAAAAAGCCCTTGTTTTTTCAGATATTCATCATAATCATTGTAAAAAACCTCCAAATCCTCAATCGTCAGATTGATGAAAAGGCTGGTATTGGCCGGAAGCACATCGGCAATTGTTGATTTGCCCGGCTTTTGTCGCCGGAAAACGTTCAGGTAGTTGCTGTTTGAGTCGTTTGAAAAACTAAAGCCGTTCAGTAAAATTTCCGACGAGTTGATGTTGGCATCCAGCTCAGTCCAGTCGGCAAAACTGCCAAAAAGTTGCAGGTTTTTCCGGGCTTCGCGGGGCACAGCAGCAGAAATAAAAGCCGGAAACTTGGTGTGATTAAGGTAGATATTGAAGTCGGAGCCGGAACTCACCGTGCGGTATAAATCTGTAAACTGCCGGTTGTTCATCAGGTTTTCGACGCCGATTTGCCTGATAGATTCTTCGATAAAAATGACATGGCGGCTAAACAGGAAAATCCCGTCTTTGAATGCAAAATGAAAATGTGCGGCGGGAGTTTTAAGATGGTAAATTTCTTCGTTGTCGTACATCCGTTTGCTCAACCCGTAATGTTTGGTCTCAGCAAGGTTATCGAAAAAACTGAGCAGCGATGATTTTTCCAGGCGATCTTGCATGCTTGTTGCAAACAAGGCGCCGATGTTATTTTTGCCCTCGTCGTTAAAAGCGATTAACACTGGCATACGCGCAAGGTTTTTCCGAAGCGGCTCGTTTTCTGCGAGTAATGTTTTTAAATCATCCAGCTCCGAAAAAAAAGGCTCCAGTTCTTTGATCATTTTCAACTCCGAAACAAGCGCACTTTCGCGGGACATTTCTTTCAGCAAAATTTCAACGCCAGGCACCTCAATAACCAGCGGGGTTTTTACCGGTATCGCCCTGAATGCCGAATTTTCGAAATAACTTTCAGTTTCACAGGCAGAAAAAAGACTTGCCACCGCAATTGTTATTATGAAAAAAATGATGTTGGGAAAGATTAGCCTGCGCATATTTCAATTTTTTTTCAAAAATAAGAAGAAAGAAAAGCCGTTGCCAAAAAATACAGTCAACTTTATACGATTTATTAACGGAGCATTTCTGAATCCCTTGCTCCATTTTCCACATTTCTTTTGTATTGAGGCCGGGAAAACCGAAAAACCCGCGAAACTTACGGCGTAGCATTTTTGTGAACGATAAAACTCTTCCCCGCCTGGGTTGTTAAAGCCAAAATAAGATTTCCGGCGAGCTTGAACAAAAATGGAAGACACCGCATATTTTTCGCATTTATATGAAATTGCCAGACTTCTGAACAAGGAGTTCTCGTTGCATTCGGCTTTGAGGAAAGCGCTGGAAAAGACGATTGAGTTGTTTCAGCTCGAAACCGGATGGATTTGGCTGGTACAGGAAGACAATAAATCGGTTTACCTGGCTGCTTCGTATAACCTGCCACCGGCGCTTGCCCGCTATCCCGAACGCCTTTCGGGACGTTGTTTCTGTATTGATAAATACCTGGCTGACGGCATCGTGAAAGCACTCAACATTAGCGAGATTGCCTGCACCCGACTGCAAAATATCACGGCTGGCACGCGGGGCTTGAAATTTCACGCCACCATTCCCATCACTATCGAAGGACGAAAAGTGGGCTTGATCAACCTGGTGAGCAAAGAATCGCAAAAACTGGCTGACAAAGAACTTTCCGTGCTGAATACCATCAGTGAATTGGTGAGTATTTCCATTCAAAGAACCCGGTTGCAGGGATTTCCTGCCGATCATTCTTCCCCTAAAAATACACCTTTGCGCGAGGTATTGTCCCGCGTGGTTGTTCCGGGCATGGAAGAACTGGCGGCAAAACTACTGGAAGCCAAATCGTTTATGGTGCAGGGCAATAGTTCGCAAGCTGCAAATCAGATTGAAACCACTTTAAAACAAACGGAAGAGCTACACCGGCAACTGTCGCTTATTCTGGATGAAACAGAAGAAAAAAACCGGGAAGCGACTGACAAAACAATACATTACCCTACTTCGCCTTTAACTGCCCGCGAACTGGAGGTTTTGAGCCTGGTGAAGAAAGGATACACCAATAAATCGATTGCAGAACAGTTGTTTGTTTCGGAACGGACAATCAAATTTCACCTTTCTTCCATCCTTTCCAAACTGCTGGCCCGTACCCGTACCGAAGCGGTGGAAACCGCTATCCACCGGGGATTGCTCGGCATCTGACCAATGCGCCCCTGTCCTTTCGTACAGGTTGTTTTCTGTTCTTTCGTCCGTTTTCCGCCTGCCCGTTCATCCTCATCTTTGTATCGAAGTAGAAACAAAATTGAACGACATGAAAATAGCAATCTTATTGGGTACGGTCCGCACCGGACGACAGTCTCACCGGCTTGCCCGCTATGTGGCAAAATCGCTGAATGAATTAGGTATCGAAAGCGATCTGATTGATCTGCAAAAAATCCCTTTGCCGGTTTACGGAACCGAAACCAGCCAACACATTGAAAATATTGGCTCGCGGTTAAAAAATGCCGACGCGATCATTCTGGTGACACCCGAATACCACGGAAGCTTCTCGGGGGTATTAAAAAATGCGCTGGATCATTTTTGGTCCGAGTTTCAAAAAAAGCCGGTTGGCGTGGTGGCTGCATCATCCGGACGAATGGCGGGTATCAATGCCTCAACACAATTGCAACACGTCATCCTTAGTTTGGGCGCTTTCCCGATGCCTTCCAAATTACTCATTTCCGATATTGGCCAAGCATTCAATGAATCGTCTGAACCACAGCAGGAGCAAATCGTTAAAAGGACTAACAAGTTTTTGAATGAATTCCTTTGGTTTGCCGAAGCGATTTATCAGAAAAAATCGACGGAAAAAGTAGCCTGACAAAGACCAGCCGTGAGAAAATTTTTAAAACAATGAAAAACAGAAAACAAAAGATAGAAAACAATGAAAACATCGAATGACCTGAATGCTTATTTTGAACGGATCGGCTACGCTGGTCCACGAATTACCTCTTTGGAGGTTTTAAAAGAATTGCACTTACTCCATCCTGCCGCCATAGCCTTCGAAAATCTGAATCCTTTGTTGGGTATCCCGGTATTGCTTGACCCGCAATCACTTCATCAAAAATTGATTGATAAAAACAGGGGCGGATATTGTTTTGAACAAAACCTGTTGTTTATGCAGGTTTTAAAATTACTCGGTTTTTCAGTCAGGGGACTGGCTGCCCGCGTTCTTTGGAACGTGCCGGAAGAACAAATTACAGCACGCGGGCATATGCTGCTTTTGGTCGAAGCGGAGGGAACACAATATCTGGCTGACGTGGGTTTTGGCGGACAAGTAGCCACCGCCCCTTTGTTGCTGGAACCTGGCAAGATACAGGAAACGCCGCACGAACCTTATAAACTGGAAAAGGATGGTGACGATTTTATCCTTCAGACGAAGGTGCGGGAAAGCTGGAAACCGATGTATCGTTTTAATCTGGTTGAACATTATCGTGAAGATTATGAGGTGACCAACTGGTACCTATCCAATCATCCAGGCTCACATTTTGTGACCGGCCTGATCGCCGCCCGTGCCGACATCAATCCTCATCGGCGATATACTTTGCGGGGAAATGAATTTTCAACACACTACCTTCACGGCAAAACCGAGAAGCAATTGCTTACAACCGTGGCTGCTTTAAAGGAAACTCTGGAGCAGAAATTTCTGATTGACCTGTCGGGTTTACCCAGACTGGACGCCGCGCTGGAAAAAATGACCGGAAAAGAAAAGGAGGTGGCATGAGAACAGAACGGTTTTCGACAAAAATGACTTTGTTGCTGGTCAGCTGCCTGACGGTGATGGCCGGCGCCACCATTGCACCGGCCCTGCCCTCGCTGCAAGCCCATTTTGCTGACGTAAAACATGCCGGGTTTTGGATCCGGCTGGTGTTGACCCTGCCGGCATTGTTTATCGTGATGGCTGCCCCGCTTGCCGGCTGGTTTCTCGACCGGAATGGGCGTTTGCGACTGCTGATACCGGCGATGGTGCTCTACGGAATTGCGGGCAGCTCAGGGCTGTACCTCGATTCAATCGGTTCTATTCTGGCGGGGCGGGCATTACTCGGCGTGGCCGTGGCAGGGGTGATGACCAGCGTCACTACCCTGATTGCCGACTATTACGAAGGACAGGCCCGCTCAAAGTTTATGGGACTGCAAGCCGCTTTTATGAATTTTGGCGGAGTGATTTTTCTTACGGCAGGAGGCGGCCTCACCGAACTCGGCTGGCGATGGCCGTTTTCAATCTACCTGTTTTCCATCATACTGATACCTTTGGCGCTTTTTGCACTGGACGAGCCTGTTCAAACAAAACATAAAACCGGCAACCATGGAGAAAACAAAGCTTCGTTATCAAGTTCGCTAAAGCTGCTGGCGTTCGTTTACAGTGTGATTTTTAGCGGGATGGCCATCTTTTATTTCATTCCCCTGCACATCCCGTTTCACCTGAAATCGATGGTGGGTGCAGGCCCGGCGGCCAGCGGACTGGCCATCGCGGGGATCAACCTGTTCGCGATGCTGACCGCCTTAAACTACCGGAGGATCAGGAACAGGATCGGATACGTTCCCATCCTCGCCTTAACCTTTGCACTGATGGGCGCCGGTTTTTTGATGATTGGATTTGGCAAAGGTTATTTGTCTGTAATAGCAGGTTTGGTTACCGGCGGGCTGGGCGCGGGGCTTTTGTTCCCGAACCTGACAGTGTGGCTCACTACTGAAACTCCTGCGGCGGTCAGGGGACGGGCACTGGGAGGTTACACAACGGCTATTTTCCTGGGCCAGTTTATGTCGCCGATCATAGGCCAGCCCATTGTTGAACGTTTTGGCCTCGGCGTCTTGTTTTGGGTTTCCGGAACATTGCTGGTAGGTTTTTCACTCGTACTTGTGTTTTTCAGGCAGACAATTCTTCATTTTATCCGGTTTGAAGAGCAACCGTCCGAAGTTGAGCAGGCGGTTCAGTCAGAACCTTTGCCGGAGGAAGTAGCCCGCTGATCAGAGCAACTGCAAGTCCTGCTGATCGTTCTCATTCTGTTAACTCCTTCTCCCTTCAGAAACAACCGCTTTTCTTTTTGGTAAACTTTTTTTACTTATCAAAAACTTAAGCTCATGAATAGCAGTCAACTAACACGTCGTAGTTGATAACTTTAGCTGCCTTTTCAAAAAATAGTATTCTTTTTTTTTCCTTCTGATGTTATATTGCATGGTGCAAACAAGCGACGACAGGGACCTGACTTTTTACAAGTTTACAATTAGTTAACAGAAACAGCTTATTAATTTTTGGTGTATGACTTTCAAAAATGTGGCAATGGAGCCCAAAACGGGCAGGAAAATTTTTTCCCAGGATGAGGCCTACCAGGCAACGCTGGATTATTTTAAAGGAGATGATTTGGCAGCACGGGTGTGGGTAAACAAATATGCGTTAAAAGATTCTTTTGGTAATATTTACGAAAAGACTCCTGATGACATGCATAAACGTTTGGCAAAAGAGATTGCCAGGATTGAAAAAAAGTATGAAAACCCAATGTCCGAAGAACAGGTCTTTGAACTTTTGAAAGACTTTAATTACATCATCCCGCAGGGAGGCCCGATGACCGGGATTGGCAACGATTTCCAGATCGCTTCGCTTTCCAATTGTTTTGTTGTTGGCAACGAGGGAAATGCCGACTCTTATGGCGGTATTCTTAAAATTGACCAGGAACAGGTGCAGTTGATGAAACGCCGTGGCGGCGTGGGGCACGACCTGTCGCATATCCGCCCGAAAGGATCGCCGGTAAAAAACTCAGCGCTGACCTCAACAGGCATCGTTCCCTTTATGGAACGCTACTCGAATTCGACCCGCGAAGTGGCTCAGGATGGCCGTCGCGGCGCACTGATGTTGTCAGTTTCAATCAAACATCCCGACTCAGAAAAATTTATTGATGCCAAGCTGGAACAGGGAAAAGTAACCGGCGCCAACGTGTCGGTGAAAATCCATGATGATTTTATGCGTGCTATCGAAAGCGGCGAAGTTTATAAACAACAATACCCGATCAACTCGGATCAACCGATTTTTGAAAAGGAAACAAACGCCCAGAAAATTTGGGATAAAATTGTCCACAACGCATGGAAATCGGCTGAGCCGGGTATTCTTTTCTGGGATACCATCATCCGCGAATCAGTTCCCGACTGTTACGCGGACCTCGGTTACAAAACCGTTTCCACCAACCCATGCGGCGAAATTCCGCTTTGTCCTTACGACAGTTGCCGCCTGCTGGCTATCAACCTTTATTCGTATGTTGACAAACCGTTCACCAGCGAGGCGAAGTTCAATTTTGCATTGTTCAGGGAACATGTTGCCTATGCCCAACGCATGATGGATGATATTATTGACCTTGAACTGGAAAAAATCGATGCCATCATCGGGAAAATTGATGCCGATCCGGAAGATGAAGAAATAAAATCGATCGAACG
>OBJA01001891.1_pt1 | contig 13150 bp, 13 predicted proteins | sample 1519751 | NCBI WGS metagenome assembly OBJA01 (sample SAMEA3881238, study PRJEB22517) | soil metagenome | biome: lake sediment; feature: soda lake sediment; material: sediment, water from around vicinity | place: India | collected 2013-12-23 | depth 3 m | reverse complement strand
CTAAATCTCTCCCCTGAGAGGGGAGAGACTTTTTCTTACAGTATGGCACAGAGTAACAAGGAGTTAAAAGCCCTCCCCTCGCGGAGCCTGTCCCGGCCGAAGGACGGGAGGAGGGTTGGTGAGGGGTTTCTTCGGGGAACCATTTATCGAGCAGGGCTCTGTAACAGAATACTACACCCCGTAAACCTTTTCAGCTAAGGAGCGGGATTTGGAAACAGGATACTCGTTCAGCGGGATGGCATCTGCTGATTAATTTTTTTTGCCTTTTGCCTTTTGCCTTTTGCCTTTTGCCTTTTAACTTTTTTCCCTACCTTTGCCCCATCAAAGTAACAGGGGTGCCCCAATAACACGGGCTGAGATCATACCCATTGAACCTGAACCGGGTAGTACCGGCGGAGGGAAGTGTGGTTACGATAGTTTTCGAATGGTTTTCCTTGTTCACCATTCTTCTTTAATAACCAAAAAAAAGAAGAGATGAAGAGCAGAATTTTGATTTTGACAGCCATGATGATCATGGCAGTTGTTGCATGGAGCCAGCCCTCCATTGAAGGATTGGTGCGCGACAAGCTTACGGGAGAGGTTGTTTCCGGCGCACATGTGTTTCTTGACGACAGCTACAAGAGTACTTTTACTGATGGGAAAGGGAGGTTCTCTTTCAGCAAGGTAGTTCCGGGTGATTATGAGCTCAGGATCACCCACATTGCGTATGAGAAGTATTCGGTGAGAGTGACACACTCTGACGGAAAGAGCGGGCTTGAGATAGAGTTGGTTCCGGCAGTGCATCTTTCCGATGAGTTTATCATTACAGCGGTGAGGTCCGATGAACGTACACCGGGAGCTGTCAGTGCCATCACAAAGCAGGAGCTGAGGCAGATAAACCTGGGTCAGGATATGCCTTTCCTGCTTGCCACATCACCCTCGGTTGTCTCAACCTCCGATGCAGGTACAGGGATCGGCTATACAGGAATGAGAATACGTGGTGTTGATCAGAACAGGATCAATGTTACAATAAATGGTATCCCCCTTAATGACCCGGAGTCTCATGCCGTGTTTTGGGTCGACCTGCCCGATTTTGCATCATCGGTAGAAGATATCCAGATTCAGAGAGGTGTCGGAACTTCAACGAACGGTGCAGGGGCTTTTGGCGGATCGGTGAATATACAAACGGAGAAACTCAACAAAGACCCGTATGCGTCCGCCGGTTTTGTTGCAGGCTCATTCAATACTCTGAAAAGCAAAATAGGGTTTGGCAGCGGCCTTATCGAAAATCGTTTTGCTTTCGACGGGCGTGTCTCCAGAATTGTGTCGGATGGTTTTATTGATCGCGCTTCGGCAGACCTGTTTTCATACTATTTCTCCGGAGGATATTATGGGAGAAATACTGTTCTGAAGGCAATTGCCACCTCAGGCAAGGAGGTCACATACCAGGCATGGGGAGGAATACCTTCAGAGATCCTTGACACGAACCGGACATGGAACCCCCAGGGCCTGTATACTGATGCTGAAGGAAAGCTGCAGGCTTACAACAATCAGGTTGACGATTACCTGCAAAACCACTACCACCTCCATTTGCTTCAAAGATTGAACAACTACTGGAATGTCAATATGGCCCTGCATCTTACTACAGGTGTAGGCTATTACGAAAGCTACAAGGTGTCACGAAAGTTTTCAGCTTACGGGTTGCCGAACGCAATATATGGTAATGATACTATCAGGAGAACAGACCTTATACAGAGAAAATGGCTTGACAACAGATTTTATGGCTTGACATGGTCTGCCATCAGAACCGGTGCCTTCAGCCATCTTACGGTTGGAGGTGCTGCAAATGTATATGACGGTGACCATTTCGGCACTCTGGTATGGTTGCAGTACCCGGGTTCAGTGAACAGGGATCATGAATGGTACAGGGGCAACGGACTGAAGAAGGATGGAAATGTTTTCGCAAAGTATCTGCATCACTTCAATGGCAGGTGGATGCTGTTTGGCGATGTTCAGTTGAGGGCTATTGATTATACAATCACCGGTATTGATGATGACCTCAGGGATATAGGGCAGCAACATGAGTATCTCTTCTTCAATCCTAAAGCAGGTGCATCATTAACACATAACGACATTCATGAATCCTGGCTGGCACTTGGCATTGCCAACAGGGAGCCCAACAGGAGCAACTTCACCGATGCGCGTCCAGACGGGCCTGTGCCGGGGCCTGAACGGCTCTTCAATATTGAGACAGGGCATAAGATGAGATATAGCCGCTTCTCCTCCTCACTGAACCTCTACCTTATGTATTACAAGGACCAGCTTGTGTTGACAGGGGAGATCAATGATGTGGGAGCACCGGTAATGACCAACGTTGACAGAAGTTACCGTGCCGGCATTGAGGCTGTGGCAGGGGTAAAGGTAACCCGTTGGTTCGACTGGGAGGCAAATGCAACTCTGAGCAGAAACAGGATCATCGATTTCACCGCTTTTGTTGATGACTGGGATACCTGGGGGCAGCGGGAGGAGGCACTGGGTGAAACAGATATATCATTCTCGCCGTCGATTATTGCAAATAACTTCCTGAGGTTCTATCCGGTGAAGAATGCAACCGTAGCATTTGTAAGCCAGTATGTCGGGAGGCAGTACCTTGATAATACAAGTAGTGCCGACAGGATGCTGGATGCATGGTTTGTCAATAATATCCATCTTCGGTACAAGCTTGCTTTGCCCGGAGTGAAGGAGTTTAGCCTGAACCTGATGCTTAACAATATTTTTGATGTTGAATATGAGAGCAACGGCTGGATCTACCGGTACTATGAAGATGGTGTCCACAGGACTATGGATGGCCTTTTCCCGCAGGCGGGATTCAATGTGCTTGGCGGTATTTCTGTGCTTTTCTGAAATAGTAGTAAATGATACTCAACATTTGGTAAGGTATTCTGTTTATTGATGTGTATATTTGCACCGATATCAGAAACCGTTTTTTATGATAATCCATTTAAAAGAGACTGCAGACCAGGCAAAGGTTCAGGCAATTGTTGAAGATCTGTATGCGATAATAGTCACAACCGGAGAGGGCAGCATAGTTGTTACGCCCTCTTCGGTCAAGGCTCTTCCGGAAGCTTTGGAGGAGTATGCTGATAAGTATTTTGTGTTTGACAGCGACATACAGCTTTCATCTGTTGATTACATTGAAGGCAGGGAGGTTGACCTGGGCCCCGGCACTGTCGGGCGTGGTTTGCTGAACACAGCGGTTATCACCGGCCCATGTTCTGTTGAGTCACGAGAGCAGATTGAGCAGGCTGCCATTCTTGTCAAGGAGTTGGGCCTTTCCATCCTGAGGGCGGGCAGCTTTAAGCCGCGCACTTCACCCTACACCTTTCAGGGACTGGCCGGTGAAGGCCTTGAGCTGCTTGATGAGATGCGCAGTAAATATGGTGTTCAAATAATCACCGAGGCCAGGGATGCCACACATATCGACGATGTGATTGCCACTGCCGATATTGTCCAGGTCGGGGCAAAGGCGATGTATGACCATGGCATTCTGAGGAGGTGTGGGAAGACAAGTAAGCCTGTCCTTATCAAACGAGGATTTGGCACCACCCTGCAGGAGTTTGTGCAGGCAGCCGAGTTTGTGCTTGCCGGTGGCAACCCCAACGTCATCCTCTGTGAAAGAGGAATAAGGACTTTCGAGACAAAGACCCGCTTCACCCTCGACCTCTGCGGCGCTGCATGGCTCAAAGAGAACACAAACCTGCCGGTTATCCTGGACCCAAGCCATGCTATCGGCTTCGCCTACGGTGTGCCCGACCTTGCACGTGCATGCATGGCCATGGGTGTCGAAGGCCTGCTCATTGAGGTTCATCCTGACCCATCATCGGCAAAATCCGATGCCGCTCAGCAGCTCAACCACCAGGAGTTCAGAACCCTGCTCAACTCCTTGAAAGATATAGCAAAAGCACTTAACCGAAAAATATTCTGATAATGCACTACCTCTTCAGTAATGTTAAATACCTCCTTCTGAAATCAGGCAGAAATGAAGAGGAGTTCTACTCCTCACTCGGATTTGAACACCACAGGATATTCGACCTTGTTACCGGTAGCGTCAGCCCATCACCCGAACAACTGATACTTATCTCCGACGCCCTTAACATCCAGATCGACAGCCTTCTCAGGAAAGATCTCTCCCTTCTGCCTGATGCCAAAAACCACAATATCCGGATGTTCGTTGTAGATGTTGACGGTGTCATGACCGATGGTGGCATGTTTTACTCCGATAGCGGGCTGGAGTTTAAAAAGTACAATGCCAAGGATGGCCTTGCCATGATAAGGATGGAGAGAAACGGGATAAAGACAGGCATGCTGAGCCATGGCTTCAACAGGCAACTCATAAAGAGCAGGGCAGAAATGCTTGGAGTCAGCTTCTACTATACAGGGCAGGATAAAAAAGCTGACGTTATTGAGCAGTGGGCGGTAAAGGCTTCGGTGAAGCTTTCCGAGATTGCATACATCGGAGATGACATCAATGATCTTGACGTGATGAGAAAAGTTGGCTTCTCCGCTGTGCCATGTGATGCTACAAATGGTGCAAAAAAGGAGGCCGACCTTATCCTGAGTGCAGAAGGTGGCAAAGGATGCGTGAGAGAGCTTGCTGAAATTCTCTTCCCGCAATTCTTTGAGTAAAATAAAAACTGATAATTATTCGATCCCTGCGAAGTGTTTCATGAACTGCATACGCTCGTAAGCTGCAGGATTCTCAGTTGCCTTGTAGCTCATCTTACCCCGGAACTCATCAATAGTAGCAAAGCCCTTGCTATCCATCCAACTTTCAAGCTCTTTCAGTATTGAGGTGATCTGTGCAAAGCCCTCCTTGTAGAGCACAGAGGTTAGCTGAACTGTTGTAGCACCTGCCAGTAGCTGCTTGATAACGGCTTTACCATCATGAACACCGGTGGAGGCAGAGATGTCGCAGTGAAGAATGTCGCTCAGCATGGCAACCCAGCGCAGTGAGATGAAAAGCTCTTCGGGAGAACTGAAGACATGGGATGCTACAATCCTGAAGTTGTCGATATCTATATCAGGAGAAAAAAACCTGTTGAAGAGCACCAGCCCTTTTATGCCTGTCCAGCTTAACTGCCTTGTAAATTTTGCCAACCCGGAAAAGTAATAACTGATCTTCAGCGACACTGGAATTGAGACCTGCTTCATTACTGTGTTGACGAGATCAAAATATACCTTTTCATTCTCATCAGCACCATGATTGGGGTCAGAAGGAAGAATGAAGACGTTTAACTCCAGTGCATCTGCTCCTGCATCCTGTATCTTCTTGGCAAATGAGATCCATTCAGCAGAAGAGATACAGTTGATGCTGGCAATGATGGGGATGCTGACAGCATTCTTGCAGTCACGGATAAGATCAAGGTAACCGTTTATTTTGTGGCTCTTACTGTAGTTGCTGATATAGTCAACAGCCTCAGGATAGTAGTTTAATGACTCCTGGTCTGCCGCTAGTGCTTTGCTGACCTCATACCGTATTTGCTCTTCGAAAAGCGATTTCAGAACTACGGCACCGGCACCATGCTCCTCAATTTTTACTATCTTGTCAACGGAATTTGTCAATCCTGAACTCCCTACAATAACAGGGTTCTTAAGATTCAACCCCATGTAATTGGTAATAAGATTTGCCATCAGTATCTGTTTTTTTTTTTTTTTATGAATATTTTTCTTCTTTTATTGATGAAATTTTCGGCAAACAAACCTACAAATAATTTGAACAGTCTCAAAACACTCTCGCCTCTCGCCTCCATCATTCCTGACTTAGCCTGAAATTTCTTTCCGACTCTGCATCTTCTATTGCCTCAACTGCCTTTAGTACAAAAATGTCTGATTTGTGCTGGAACTTCAACGCGTCGCTGTTTCCATAGAGCAGCCTCGACAATGTTGCCAGAATGCTCCGCGTAATTACCGGATCTGAAATCCTGTGCTCCTCTTCGGAGCCTTCTATGCCCGCATTAGCAGCAAAATCTGAAAATCTGTAAAGAAGCCCTACGGCAAGCTGTACATCTGAGTAGAATGATTCTGCATCGGGATAGAGTTGAAGAATGGAGTCTTTGTTTGTCCTGATAGTCTGGATGGCAAACCTGTTGAAGATATTTCTGCGATGCAGAGTTGTAAGGTAGTCTGATCTTCCTGTGGTGTCTGCTCCCATGATGATATCCGGCATGATGCCACCGCCACCATAAACAATGCGCCCGTTTGGGGTAAGGTATTTCAGTGAGTCGTTGAGGTTCATACTGTCAACGCTCAGGTAGACACCTGCTCTAATTCTTTCGTTCAACTCTTCATAATAGCGATCGCGGCCCTGCTCATAAGGCCTCTGAATGCACCGTCCTACCGGAGTGTAGTATCGTGCTATTGTAAGTCTTATCGCTGAGCCGTCAGGGAGATTGTATGGCTTTTGCACCAGCCCTTTGCCGAATGAGCGGTTGCCAATGACAAGCCCCCGGTCCCAGTCCTGGATTGCTCCTGTCACAATCTCACTGGCAGATGCTGAACGCTCATCAATAAGTACAACGAGTTTTCCCTTCTTGAACTGCCCTTTGCCGGTTGTTGTGTAGTCAACCCTTGCTGCGTTAACACCTTCGGTATAAACAATAATCTTTCCCCTGCCCAGAAAGTGATCGGCAAGCTGGACGGCAGACCTCAGATAACCTCCTGTGTTGCCCCGCAGGTCAAGGATGAGATTCTCCAGGCCATCCTTTCTCAAGCTCTTGAGTGCCTCTTCAAATTCCGGGACAGTGGTGCGCATAAACCTGCTGACCTTTATGTATCCGGTCTCCTCTGTAACCATGAAATAGCTGTCAACACTGTAGGTCGGTATCTGGTCCCTCATCACTGAAACTTGCAGTGGTTCTGACAAGCCCTCACGCAGTACCGTCAGCAACAGCTCTGTCTCTTTCTCACCCCTGACCCGACGGGAGATCCACGCATTGTTGATTCCGCTGCCTGTAGAATTCTCTCCATCAATCTTTAGGATCTTGTCGCCCTGCTGTAAACCGTACTTCTCCGCCGGGCCACCCGTAACAACAGTCATGATCACAGCTGTGTCATCAAGCATCTGAAACTCAACACCGATGCCACCAAAACTGCCTTCCAGGTCTTCATTAGCACGCTTGATCTGCTCTGCTGTTAAATAGTTAGAGTGTGGATCCAACTGCCGTAACATCCCGATAATAGCCTGTTCAACTATCTTATGGTTGTCTACAGTGTCTACATAATAGCGGTTGATCAGGTCAATGGTGCGATCAAACTTCTTTACCGACTCCTCCTGCGCACTCCTGGACTGGTCCGTTTTGTTAAGGATCTGTGCATTTAAGCAGGCAATCTGAATCAGCAGAAGATAAAATATGATAATTGCTCTCGACATCATGAATACTTTATTGTAATGCTTATTTGATAAACAATGACGATTTTGTTTTGTTAAGGATGAGCAACGAAATACCATTCGTTGTTGTTGTTGAAACACTCCTCAAATCCTCCTCTCGTCAACGTAGTATTTTGCTTTGAATACCCTTTTAATGTTGATATCTTCATTCCAGCGTTCTTTGTTATGAAATCAAATAATTCACCCGGGTCGGTGCCGTAAAAGTCACTTGCTCCCAGGCCGCTCTCGAAGATCACCACCGGCCGGTATTCACTTAATATCCGCTCTGAGCCTTTCAAAACACCAAATTCACCGCCTTCAACATCAATCTTTATGAAGTCAATCTTAACACTTTCCGGAATTACTGAATCCAGTGTCTTTACAGTTACAGAGATCTCTTCTACCACCGGATTATCAACGTCATACTTCCTGGTCATAAGGCCACTGTATGCAGGTGCATTCTTTACAAATTGAAATGATGACCGACCGTTGTGATCAGATAATGCATAGGGGAATATTGAGACTTTTTTTGCAAATTTTGCTGACAGAAACCGGAAAAACTGAGGTATCGGTTCAAACGCAAAGTGTTGCCCGTCAGGTGCCAGCTTCAGCATCGACTCAAGTATTTCCCCTTTGTGGCATCCTATGTCTATACAGTTGGAATTGCTCCTGATAGCCATATTCATTATCTGCCTGGTGCGCCTGTCATACTGAAGATTTTTTGTCAGATCAAGGTGCAAAGCATTTAATGTGTTTCTTATCAGGCTTTTAGTGTTCATTGTGAGACCGGAAATATTTGTGTTTTGTAAGGTTCCAAAATTAAGGCTTTTTATCCAATCTGGTTATGTCTTGCCTATTTCATACTTTTGCTGAAATTTCAGCAGAAAATATTCAGGATGATTGCATCAGACCCGGCGCTTTATGCACAAAAGAGGATAACACACAGCATCACCGTGGTTTTGCTGATGCTACTGTTGCCATGGGGAGTACATCTTTACGCTTTTCTCTTTGATGATCCTGATGTGATCAGTTATGGGCTCAGGCCCTGGCGCATCGAAGGATTGCTGGGGATAGTCACCATGCCGTTTTTGCATGGGGGAATCAACCACCTGGTCTCAAACTCAATCCCATTCTTCGTTCTGGGCAGCGGCCTCTTCTATTTCTACCGTGAATCTGCCTGGAAGGTTCTCTTCTGGATTGCACTTCTGACGGGCATATGGCTCTGGTTCATCGGCAGCAAGGGCTCAAACCATATTGGTGCAAGCGGCATTGTATATGGCCTGGTTGGATTTCACTTCACCGGAGGAATCATCAGGAAAAACAAAAACCTGATGGCCTTTGCCCTGCTGGTGATATTTCTCTACGGAGGATTTATCTGGAGCATCTTCCCGGATTTCTTCCCTGACAGGAACATAAGCTGGGAGGGGCATCTGGCAGGGCTAACTGCCGGCGTGCTGATGGCTTTTGTCTGTAGAAAGTGCGGCCCCCAGCCCGACCCGACACCTTTCGATGATGAGTGCGATGATGATGATGACGAAGAGTGTGATGACGAAGATGATGAAGAAACGAGTCTGTCTGATGCCGGAGGACAGAACACTACAACCTCCTCTGGACATCCCTTTCGATATCACGTGACTTGATGCTCTCACGCTTGTCGTAAAACTTCTTGCCCCTCGCAATGGAGATATTCAGCTTGGCGTATCCGCTGTCACTGATATAGAGAAGCAAAGGGATTATTGTCAAACCCTTCTCAACAGTTTTCACTGTAAGCCGTTTAAGCTCCCGCCTTGTGAGTAACAATTTCCGGTCACGCTTCGGATCATGATTGGAATAGCCGCCATGACGATACTCCGTGATGTGCATGTTCCTGATGAACAGCTCCCCGTCATGAAGCAAACAGTATGCTTCGGCAATGCTTGCCTTGCCTTCTCTGATGGACTTTATCTCACTGCCGGTCAACACTATGCCTGCAGTAAACTCCTCCAGAAGGTAGTACTCAAATGCCGCCTTCTTGTTCTTGATCTCTATCTTGTTCTGTGCCTTTGCCATCGCTGCAAAAGTACGGATTTGTTTTCACCTGCCATGGTTCATCTTCTGCAGTTTTTATCTATTTTTACACCTGTACAATCAATAATCTTCTAAACTCTTAATATGAAAAGACCTCTACTTCTGTCGTTTCTGTTACAACTAACTTTAGCATGCCTTTTCGGCCAGACATATGAGATCGGCTGGACTACCATAACCCTGAACGACCCCGACCGGGGAAACCGACCCGTGTCTGCCGAGGTCTATTATCCTGCAGACACCCCGGGGAAGGATGTCCCGATGACATCTGTCAACACGATCACTTTCCCTCTTGTGGTTTTCGGCCATGGCTTTGTAATGGTTTGGAGCGCCTATGAGAATATCTGGACTGCGCTTGTGCCTCAGGGGTACATTGTGGTATTTCCGACTACGGAAGGGACACTCTCTCCATCTCATGAGACCTTCGGGAAAGACCTGGCATTCCTGGTAAGGGATGTCTCTGCTCTGGGCACTGACCAGAACTCACTGCTTTATCAACGTGTAGGGCAGATGAATTGCGTGATGGGACACAGTATGGGTGGGGGAGCAGCTTATATCGCTGCATCGCTGGAACCTGCTATAAAAACCATTGCCACACTCGCTCCCGCTGAAACTACACCCTCGGCCAAAGGTGCGGCCGCATCTTTGTCAATACCTGCACTCATCATCGCCGGTAGCAACGACTGTGTCACCCCGCCACCCGCACATCAGATACCTATATATGACTCGCTGAAGAGCCCCTGCAAGATATATGTCAGCGTCACCGGTGGCAGCCACTGCCAGATGGCAGAATTCAACCTGTTTTGTAACATTGGAGAGACGTCATGCACACCTCCTCCCGCAATCACAAGAACAGCACAGCATGAAGTCATCAACAGGGTCCTTGTCCCCTGGCTTGGCTTTCAACTCAAAGGTGATGTGGCACAGGGTATAGTATTCGATAGCCTGATACTCTCAGATTCTGCTGTGACATACATAAAAACCTGCGACCTCATCACAGGAGTTAGGAAAGACATTCCCGGAGACTTCATGGTGCGGATCTTTCCAAACCCGGCAAATGATATCCTCAGGATCTCTCTTGAGCCTGCCATGGAAGCTACTTTCATCCTCTACGACCTTGCCATGAGGACAATCCTGGAAGAGACTTTTAGCGGTACCTCCCAGGTCTCCGTAGCAACACTTCAGAAAGGAGTTTATCTTTACACGATAAAGGTTAAAGATGCAGTTATCAGGTCTGGCAAGGTGATCAGGAACTAAGTGGAAATCCAACCCCTCATGATCTCTGTAATGAATATGGGTTAAGAGGAATAATGAATCAACAGACATAAATGAAACCCGATGAAGAAGCGTAAAAAACCGGCAAGTCAGAAGCCAAATCGTGGAATAGTTTTGATCAGCACCGTCATAATTCTGGGGTTGTCTTTATCCCTTATCGGTGAGTGCAATCCGGGCGACAACGAGGAGGCAACGGATGACACCATCTATTTGCCGGTTCTTAGAGTTGTTGATGGGGATACCTTCTGGGTGGATGATGGCTCTGAAAAGGGAATGAAGGTCAGGCTAATTGGTGTGGATGCGCCTGAATCACGCAGGACTGGCCGGAAGGAGATCGGTTATTATGGTAAAGAGGCTAAGGAGTATCTTACGGCAATGCTTGCAGACCAACGAGTGAGGCTTGAATATGATGTAGGGCAAAAAGACCGCTATAACCGCACACTGGCATACGCATACCTTCCTGACGGCACCTTCATCAATGCAGACCTGGTGAAAAACGGGTATGCCGTTGTGATGACTGTCCCGCCAAACGTCAGGTATGCTGAGTTGTTCCTTGAGCTTCAGAAAGAAGCGCGGGAGAACGGAAGAGGGTTGTGGAGGTGAGAGGCGAGAGTCGGGTTCGTTTGTAGTTTCATAATTCGTTATTGATCATTGTTCATTGAAAATTGATACTTGCATTGACCCGGCGATGTTGGACAGAAGGCCAACCCGACGGTATCTGAACAGAAGTCAAGATTAAACGAGAATTTATTTGACATTTTTGTGCAATCCGATTATATTTGTCGATCATTAACCAAAATAATTTTAACATGAAAACATTAAGGAAACTTGTACTCTTTTTTGTTCTGGCGCTTTTTGTGGCAACATCAAGCGGTTGCTTTGGCGAATTTGCCTTGACAAGGGCGGTATATGAGTGGAATGATGACGTTTCAAGTAACAACTTTGTAAAAACGCTTGTCTTCTGGGGACTGAATATCATACCTGTTTATGGTATTGCAAGTTTTGCCGACCTGATCATCTTCAACCTCATTGAGTTCTGGACCGGTTCCAACCCGATAGCAATGGCCGATGGGGAGTGGGAGTACCAGATTGTTGAGTATGAAGGGAACCTTTATGAACTATCTGCGACGAAAAACCGGCTAATAGTGAAAGGGATCAACGGTGATGAGGCCAGCACCCTTTGCTCTTTCCTCTATCATGAAGATTCCGACAGGATCACTGCAGAAGCCCAAGGAGCCGAGTTTGTTGTAGCTCACGTGACCAAATAGCAGACTACCAGTCAGACGAACGATGCAGCTATAACAAGGCGTGTTGCTGAAATCGCCGGGAGTTGCATTAAATAACAAAAGCCACCTGCATCGGAAGATCTCCGGGAAGGTGGCTTTTTACACCAGTTTTTTTCTTTGAATGCTAACACCATAAATTTTTTATATTTGCACCCTCGTTCACTGACATGGCAGTAACAATCCCGGGGCGTTAGCTCAGTTGGTTCAGAGCGCTTGCTTGACAGGCAAGAGGTCACTGGTTCGATTCCAGTACGTCCCACCACAATTTCCCCGAAAACATCATCTTATCACTACGATTTTCAGTTGGTTCAGTCCGCTAGCCAAAAGGCTATCACCATTGATCCTGGTATCTGTTTCCGGAGAGACGACAAATCCAGACATGAAAGCCTTAATTCCACAAGCAACATACTATGTCAGTGTTCACAACTTATTCATTTTAAGTTTCGGTGGCAATGTCATGGGGGCTCGGTAGCTCGGTCGTATCTCCTTAGAGGGCGTCTAAAAAGAGTCTATCTCTTTTTTTTTTCCACGGCTGGGTGGCCGCGTAGCTGCTCCGCGACTGCGCATGGAGCTTCATTCCTTGCGCCTTCAGCTAAGAAATGATCCCGTCTCGTCTTCAGGACGAGACGGGATCGCTCCAGCCAAGGTCGCCTCGCAGCTACTGATTATTTCTCTTGCTGACCATTGCTTTATGGTTCATGAGCCTATGATTGACCTCTATGATCCGGTTGCCCTTCTGCTTAACATCAGCAACTGTATGTTCCATATTGGAACTAACTGATTTTCCTTAAGCTCACCTGATTCACAAGACCCTTACCCGCAAGATAGAACTAATTTCAATTCCACATTGGTACGATTAGAAGGATACTTAGGTTTGTCGTCGATTACTCAACGCGGGGCGCGACACATCTCGAAGAACAGTCATTAATATCCCACGCATGTTTCAATCCACGCGCCCACGCGGGGCGCGATCGTAAATCCTCCAACGATATGGAGGAACATAATGTTTCAATCCACGCGCCCACGCGGGGCGCGACAAACTGTCTATGGATTTTGATGCGTCCATGAGCAGTTTCAATCCACGCGCCCACGCGGGGCGCGACATACATGGATTGTTTCC
>OBJA01001890.1_pt1 | contig 13157 bp, 12 predicted proteins | sample 1519751 | NCBI WGS metagenome assembly OBJA01 (sample SAMEA3881238, study PRJEB22517) | soil metagenome | biome: lake sediment; feature: soda lake sediment; material: sediment, water from around vicinity | place: India | collected 2013-12-23 | depth 3 m | reverse complement strand
AGCTTCTGCGGCACATGGAAGTGCCGCCATTTTAAATGACTTTAAGTCATTGAAAATGAAGTAAAGTAAAAATCACACTTTTTGCTTTGCGTGCTCTGATAAGTCCTGGACGGACTTATTCAGAGCTTCCTTAACAACAGGACGCGCCGCTGCTTACCGGGGCACAGCAGTCGCCGTTGGTGGCTTTGGGCACCTCGACGCTGGCCAGCTTTTCGGCAAAATCGGCATCCAGTTTTTCCCCGGCCTCATCGCGGATATGCCGGGCGATCTCGATCACCTGGTCGATCTGGTGTTCAGGCACCCCGAGGCTCCGCAGGCGGGCATGTTGGCACGGCCCCATGCTGGGGTGGTTGGCGGCGATCCCGGCAGCCAGAGAGACCATCGCAATGATCGAGTTGTGCAGTGGCGGTTGTTCGGACATGGGATCCTCCTATAGGGAAATCATACTGGTGGGTAACAGATTGAACAAAATGCCAACCAGCACAAAGGATACGGCCAACACGCCACAGAAGATCAACAGTGCTGGCCACTTGATGACTTTACGCAAGATCAGCATTTCGGGCAGTGAGAGGGTGGCCACGCTCATCATGAAGGCCAGGGTGGTGCCCAGCGCCACGCCCTTGAGCAGCATCGCCTCGGCCACAGGCACCACTCCGACAGCATTGGAATAGAGCGGGATCCCGACCAGCACCGCCATCGGTACCGCCAGCAGGTGATCACCAAGCTGGGTGGCCCACTCGGCCGGCACATAGCCGTGGAACAGGGCACCGATACCGATGCCGATAAAGATCCACTTCCAGATCCGCCGCACGATCTCCTTTACCTCGCCCCAGGCGTAGCGATGGCGGCCAAGGAAAGAACCATCCGGGTGCGGAATATTGCCTTCGCCCATGTGGATTTTCCATACATACTCCTCCACCCAACGCTCGGTACGAAAGCGTTCCATGACGATGCCGCCGACATAGGCGACCACCAGTCCGGCAGCCACGTAGAGCAGTGCCACCTCCCAGCCGAGCAGGGTAATCAGCAGAATCACGGCGATCTCGTTGATCATCGGGCTGGCGATCAGAAAGGAATAGGTAACGCCCAGCGGGATACCGGCCTCGACAAAGCCGATGAACAACGGCACCGAGGAACAGGAGCAGAACGGGGTCACCGCCCCCAGCCCCACTGCCATACCGCGTGCACTGGCCTTGGAGCGTCCGCGCAGGAAGTTGCGCACCTGCTCGGGGCTGACGAAGGCGCGCAGCCAGCCCATCAGATAGATCACCACCACCAACAGGAAGAAGATCTTGGCCACGTCCATGACAAAGAAGTGCAGCGCCGCACCCAGATGGGTATCGGCCTTCAGGCCCAGAATACCGTAGACCAACCAGTCGGCCAGCAGGTCAAAAATCTCGAACACGGACAGGCTCCACTCCATTCAAAGCGCTAATATACGGTTTGACATATATGTATGCAACCGTATATTTTATCCGGGTATGGTGGACAGCCGGGCAAGCATCTGACCATAATCGGCCAGGCCGATGAACAAATAAAAAACGGTTTCAACCCGGTTTTTGGCAGATTGACCATGGGGGGGGACGAGATGCAAGTTGGGTGGCTGATATGAAACGGCGTAACCTGATCGGTGCGATTGGTACGACCTTGCTGGGTAGTGCCATGCCCGGACTGGTGGTGGCCTCGCCACGATCATTGCGGATCGGTCTGACGCCGGTATTCCTCGATGATCAGGCCGCCTTTCTCAATCATTGGCGCGACTATCTCTCCGAGCGTAGCGGCTTGACCATCCAGTTTGTACAACGCGCCAGCTACCGTGAGATTCAGGAACAACTGCTGACGGGCGATCTCGATCTGGCCTGGCTGTGTGGCTATCCCTATGTAATGGCCGAGCAACACTTGCGGCTATTGGCAACACCACTCTACCTGGGTCGCCCCGAGTACCGTTCCAGCCTGATCGTGCGTAATGACGACAGTAGCGTTCAGACGCTCGATGATCTGGCCGGACGTGTTTTTGCCTTTTCCGATCCGAATTCCTTTTCCGGTTATCTTTATCCACGTTATCTGCTGCAACAGATCAATACACAGCCGGAGAGTTTTTTTCGCCGCGTCTTTTTTACCTGGTCGCATCGCAAGGTGGTTGAGGCTGTGGCGGCTGGCCTGGCTGATGGTGGCGCAGTGGCCAGTTATATATGGGATACACTGGCACGCATCCATCCCGAACTGACCGGACAGACCCGGGTGATCAATCGCTCGGATAGCTACGGTTTTCCACCCTTTGTGGCCCGTGCCGGCCTGCCAGAGGAACACTTTACCATCATGCAGAAGGTCTTTGTCGGGATGCGTGGCGATCCGCAAGGGGCGCGCCTGCTCGATAGTCTGAATCTGGATGGCTTTGTCGAGGTTGAGACGGAACAGTATCAGTCGATTGCCAACCTGGCTCGGCTGTTTATCGTGGGTGGCTGACTGCAATGCGATGGCTCAGGCATGTTTCGTAACCTCAGTTTTCGCTACAAGATCCCGCTACGTGCCACACTGCTGGTGTTGATCACCACCGGTATGTTGACCCTGGCGCTGGTGTTACGTGAATACGAGCAGATGCGCGAGGATATTTTCGACAATGCCGAATCGCTTGGGCAGGTTCTGGCCAATACGCTGATTGCCCCATTGCAACACGATGACCTGTGGCGTGCCTACGAGATCATCAACATGCCCTTTCAGTCGGGTGACCGTGCTTCCCTGGGGGCCGAGCAGTTGATGGTGATCGATGCCGAGCGGCGAGTTTTTGTCTCCACTCAGCCACTTAAATTCCCGATACAGACAGCTCTGTCAGAGCATGGCCCCGCCTATCGGGTATTGGCGGACAAATTTGAGCAATATGATTTATTGGCCGGTCGGGCCATAGATGTCTCGAACTCCGGCCAGTTTCATCTATTAATGCCGATCATCTTCGATGGAGTGTTGCTGGGCGCCCTGCTGATGGAGTATCCCCGTTCTATCTACCAGCCGCGTTTTGTCAGTATCATCAGCCGTGCCGCCTTTACCACCTTGTTGGTACTGGGGCTGCTGCTGCCGATCAGTTGGTACTGGGGGCGGCGCATGGCCGAACCACTGGTGCAGTTGGCGGATTGTATGCGCCAGGTGGGTGAGCGGATCCCTGCTAGCAATGAGTGTCGGTTGTACGAATCGGATGATGAGATCGGTCTGGCCGGCCGCCAGCTCAAGAGCATGTTGCGTGCACTGGGGGAAAAACAGGCTCTGGAACAGCAGATCATCGCCAGCGAGCGATTGGCGGCGATTGGACGGATCACGGCCGGGATCGCCCATGAGATCAATAACCCGCTGGGCGGAATGCTCAACGCAGTCAGCACCTGGAAGCGGCACAGTCAGCCGGAACACCTGGCGGAAAAGACTCTGCCATTGCTGGAGCGTGGACTTTTACAGATCAAGGAAACGGTGGCGGCCCTGCTGGTTGAGGCGAGGGTACAGAGCCATCCATTGACCAATGATGATCTGCACGATATCCGTACCCTGTTGCAGCCGCACATCCATAATAAATACCTGCAACTTAACTGGGAGGGTGGATTGAACGAGGCCGTGGCACTGCCCTCGACCCAGGTACGTCAGGTCTTGATGAATCTGCTGCTCAATGCGATCCAGGCAGCCGATCCGCATACGACAGTGACCTGTCTTGCGGAGCTTAAACAGAATCACTTGTTGCTGCGGGTTGAAAATTATGGGGAGCCTATCCCGCTAGAACGACAGGCTCACCTGTTCGAGCCCTTTGTCAGCCATTCTACACAGGGCCATGGCCTGGGTTTATGGGTTACCTATCAGTTAGTCCAGCAGATGCACGGTGAGATCTATGTCAACTCATTGGCCAGTGGTGTGACGGTATTCGTGGTCAGCCTGCCGATTGGAGAAAAAGTATAATGGGTGAAACAGCACGGATCTGTCTGATCGAGGATGATGCGATCATGGGGGAGTCGCTCTGTGATCGTTTCGATCTGGAGGGGTTTGTCTTTGACTGGTGGCGTACCGGTAGTGAGGCTCGTCTGGCATTGCAGATCCACCGTTATGCAGTCGTCATTAGTGATATTCGTCTGCCGGATGCAGGCGGTGATGAGATCTATCTGGAATGGCTGGAACAACAGACGGGTGAACCCTTGCCACCATGGCTGTTCATCACCGGATATGGCTCGGTTGATCGGGCAGTGGAATTACTCAAGTCCGGGGCGAGCGACTACATTACCAAACCGTTTGATCTGGATGCCCTGGTTGACAAGTTGGCCCGGTTATTGGTGCCGGTACAGGGGCAGGGTGAGGGGGAGGCCATTCTGGGGGTGTCTGCACCCATGCGTCGTATCGAGGCACTGTTACCTCGCCTGGCCAACCAGGCCAATACCATCCTGATTACCGGTGAATCCGGTGTGGGCAAGGAGGTGGTGGCAAGGCAGATCCATCATTTAGCCCATTCGGACGGCCAAGCCCCGTTTGTGGCGGTTAATTGCGGGGCCTTGAGTGAGGGACTACTGGAGGCGGAGCTGTTCGGTCATGAAAAGGGGGCCTTTACCGGTGCGGTGCGTGCCCGTGCCGGGGTATTCGAACAGGCTAGCGGTGGCACGCTATTTCTGGACGAGATCGGTGATATGCCGGCATCGATGCAGGTCAAGCTGTTGCGTGCGATCCAGGAACGGCAGATCGTGCGTGTCGGTGGCGACACCCCTATAGCGGTGGATTTGCGCCTGATCTGCGCTACGCACCGGGATCTGCGCGAGATGGTCGAGGAAGGTACTTTCCGGGAAGACCTCTACTATCGCATTCATGTGATCCAGTTGCGCATCCCGCCATTGCGCGAACGGCGCGAGGACATTATCTGGCTGGCCCAGCAGATGTTGCGTGAACACTGTCGTGAGCATCCCGGCGAGGCACGACGCTTCTCGCCCCAGGTGGAACAGGCCCTGTTGCGCCACCCCTGGCCCGGCAATATCCGGGAATTGAAGAATGCCATCGAGCGGGCCTGTATTCTCAGTTCGGGCAATGCACTGATGCTCGATTCCCTGTTTGAGACTGCATTGCCAAAAGTCCTGCAAAATGATCAGAATGATGAAGACCTGAGCAGTTACCTGCGCCAGTGTGAACAGGCCTTTATCCAGGATGCCCTGCAACGCCACCAGGGACGTATCGGTGAGACGGCCAGTTCGCTGGGTATCAGCCGCAAGAATCTGTGGGAACGGATGAAGCGGCTGGGGATCGACGGACAGGATTCGGGGAGCCGGTGAATTAGGGAATAGGAGGTAGGAAATGGGATAGGAGGCCCGGTAGTCGTTCAATAAATAAATACCCCGGAGGAGTCATGATGAGAAAGTTATTGTTAACCCCATTATTGTTGGCACTTGGCTTGCCACTGGTTTTGAATGCCGGTGAACCTGATCGCCAGGGTCTGCTGGATGCCCTGGCCGAGGGCGGCAAGGTGATTATGATGCGCCACGCCAGTACCGAGGAGGCCGAGCCGGCTGTGTCGATGCACCTGAGTGGTGATTGCGACCAGGAGCAGAACCTGAGTGCGGCAGGACGCGCAGAGGCCGAGGCTATCTCCCGTACGTTCAAGGCGCACGGTATTGTGGTCGAGAAGGTCTATAGCAGTGAATACTGCCGTGCCCGCGATACCGCCAGGATCGCCTTTGGCGGTGGCGAGGCATGGGCCGCGCTGAATCTGGCCGAATCCATGGACGAAAGTGAATCGGCCTTCCTGATGATGGATGTGGAGGAGCGGATGGGTGATTTTGCCGGCGAGGGCAACATGGTGATGGTGACCCATCGCAGCAACATCAACACCATCACCTTTCAGCAGACTGAACCGGCCAATATGGTGATCCTGCAACCAGACGGTCTGGGTAATACCGAGGTACTAGGTATCCTGACTGTTGAGGATCTCTAGCAGCTTGGCACCAGTAACACCGGCAGGTGGGTGGTGCGGCACACCCCTTCGGCGGTGCTGCCCAGCAGTAGATCCTGCAGGGCGTTGCGCCCCCGCTTGCCGATGATGGTCAGCCCGGCGGTCAGTTCTTCTGCCACAGCGCTGATCTGTCGCTGGGCATGACCTTGTTCGATACGGATCTGCACATCGGGCAGACCCTGGCTGAGCCGCATGAGGTGTTGTTCCATATCCTGACGTTCACGTTCCGCGTCGCTGCCACATCCGATCACTGTCATTGCGACAGCCTGGTTAAAGCGGGGACGCAGCCAGGCAAACCAGGCCTCGGCAGCAGCGGCGGCCGTGGAGCCGTCGGTGGCCAGTAACAGGGTGTTACTGCTGCTATGGGCCTGCTTTTCTGTCGGCTCCAGCCACAGCGGTCGGCAGGTCAGTCGTGCGGTATCCAGGATGGTGCTGCCGAGCAGGAATTCATGCAGATGCCCATGGCCGCTACTACCCAACAGCAGCATTTCACAGCCGTGTACCTGGCTGGCAGCGATCAGTTCACTGCCAGGCTCACCGGTACGCACCTCAACACTGACCTGGAAGCCCAGTTGTTGCAGGGCCTCTGCCTCTTTGGCCAGAGCCTGTTGATAGTGTTCCCGATGTCCCTCCTCCGGTATGGCGGGGTAGCGGCTACTGAGCACATGCACCAACACTAGCGAATCAGCCCCCCATTCACGCAGGGTAAGCAGGCGTTGGCGCAGTTGGGGCCAAGCGGGTGAGAAATCCATCGCGACCAGTATTTTCTTTAACATGGCTATTCTCCCGTGGCGGTATTGGCTGCCGGAAAGTGGTGACGGGTGCGGTTGGCGATACGTACCAGGGCGAGCATTAGCGGTACCTCGACCAGCACACCGACCACCGTGGCCAGCGCCGCGCCTGAGTACAAACCAAACAGGGCAATGGCGGCGGCCACTGCCAGTTCGAAGAAATTGCTCGCGCCGATGAGTGCGCCCGGTGCGGCGACATTATGCGGGACATGCCACACCTTGGCCCAGCCATAAGCAATAAAGAAGATCAGAAAGGTCTGGATGATAAGTGGGATGGCGATCAACAGGATATGCAGCGGATTGTTGAGGATCACCTCGCCCTGAAAGGCGAACAGCAGGATTAGGGTGAGGATCAGCCCTGCCGGTGGGATGCCGGCCAGGCGTTTGAGAAAGGTGTTGTCGAACCACTCAATACCACGGCGGCGGATCAGCGTCACGCGGGTCAGGTAACCGGTCGCCAGCGGGATCACGATATACAGCAGCACCGACAGGGCCACGGTGTCCCACGGTACGGCGATATTGGAGATCCCCAGCAGCAATACCACAATCGGGGCGAAGGCGAACAGCATGATGAGGTCATTGACCGAGACCTGCACCAGGGTATAGGCCGCATCACCTCGGGTCAGATAGCTCCAGACAAAGACCATCGCGGTACAGGGCGCGGCACCGAGCAGGATCGCCCCGGCTAGGTATTCACGGCCAAGATCAGCCGGGATCCATGGCTCGAAGATCACCAGCAGGAACAGCCAGGCAATGGCGAACATGGTAAAGGGCTTGATCAGCCAGTTGACGGTGGTGGTGATCATCAACCCCTTGGGCTGGCGGCGGACATTGAGGATGGCGGCAAAGTCGATCTGCACCATCATCGGAAAGATCATCGCCCAGATCAGTAGCGCTACCGGGATGGAGACCTGGGCAATCTCAAGCTTTGTCAGGGCGGCTGGTATGACAGGCAGGGCCTGCCCCAACAAGATCCCCAGGATAATTGCCACAGCTACCCATATCGAGAGATAGCGTTCGAACAGTCCCATACCCTGTTTGATATCGGGGGGATCCTTGTATTGCCCATTTTCCATCTCGATCCTCGATATAGATAGTAGTGGTAAAGAAAAAAGTATAGGGATAAATGTATATATGGTTTACCATATATGCATATTAAGGTATATACAAGTATCCACATTCACTATAAGGAGCTGAACTATATGGATATCCTGTTTCTGTGTACCGGTAATTCCTGTCGCTCGATTTTGGCGGAGGCGATCTTCAACCACCATGCCCCTGAGGGCTGGCGGGCGATGAGTGCCGGCAGCCAACCGACCGGGGTCGTGCATCCGCAGGCACTTGCCACGTTGCAACGGCATGGGATAGCCACCGAGGGTTATCACAGCAAGTCGTGGGATGATCTGCCAGTAGTGCCGGATATCACCATTACGGTGTGTGCCAATGCAGCGGGGGAAACCTGCCCTGTCTACCTGGGCAAGGTGTTGCGTGCCCACTGGGGGATGGATGATCCGGCCAAGGCCACGGGCAGTGAGGTACAGATCGACGCTGTCTTTGAAGAGGCCTACCGAATCCTGGATGCACGTATCGACGCCATGCTGACATTGCCATTGCAGAAATTGGCAGCACAGCCCGAGCGGCTCAAGGCAGAACTGGATCGTATCGGCCAGCAGTAGGGTATTGCTGAGAGCCACCTGTCACCATCAGGCGGGACACTCCCTGCCGGGGCGATGTTGCATGGCTTGCAGGCGTGCCTGTGCCGCCTGCAGGTGTGGATCACCACTGCCCAGGCTAAGTTGCAGCACCTGCCGTTGCCAGGAGGACAGGTTGGGGTGCAAGCGGTAATAGATCCATTGCCCGGTGCGGCGATCACACACCAGGCCTGACTCGCGCAATGTGGCCAAGTGACGTGAGACCTTGGGTTGTATGACATCCAGCGCCGCCGTTAGCTCACAGACGCACAGTTCTGGCTGCTCGACAAGCAGTTGCAAGCAGCGCAGGCGGGTAGGATCACCGAGCAGGCGAAAAAAGTGATCGTCAGAAGTTGTCGTCATGACTGGCAACATACAATACCCGATCTATCTGGGCAAGCACACGACCGCTGCCATGCAGCGTTGTTCAGTCATGCATTGGAACTATATGGTCGACCCCGCATTGACGAGCATTCAGGCGAATGCTTCTCCGTCACCTGGCTATTGGGCAGCTCTTTTACACACGGTTATCCCTAAATCCTCTGCGCCTCTGCGGTGAAAATATCTTTTTGGTGGTCAGGAGTGTCAATGTTGGCAAAGTTAAAATGCTCTTGCCCGGCGGGTGGGGTGAACAAAGGTTACAAAGCTGTGACGATGTTGTTATGATTGGCGCACAATCAACGACTTCAGGTGTCCACAGGCAATGACTACGCTGCTCAGGAATCTTTCCATACCCACCAAATTGCTCTTGCTGGTCGCCATGCCGGTATTGGGTCTGATCTGGCTTGGCGCCCTGCAGATTGGTCAGGGCGTGGTGCAGGTTTCCACCATGAACCGCATTATTACTGATATTGAATTGACCACCGCAATCGGCGATGCGGTACATCGCTTGCAGATTGAGCGCGGCGCCAGCAGCCTGTTCCTGGGTAGCGGTGGGACACGCATGGGGGATCGCCTGCCGGAGATCCGCGCCAATAGCGACCGGGATATCGTGGCAGTACGCAGCCAGCTGGCCAAGTGGGGCAGCCGTGAACAACACACCGCGCAGGTATCGGCCCTGCTTAGTGAACTGGATCGGCTGAGCTCGACCCGTGGCCGGGTGGATGGCCAGCAGATCAGTGGTGCCGATTCCGGCAGCTATTTTACCGGCCTGATCCGCCAGTTGCTCAATCTGGTCTATACGATTGGAGACGGCCTGCAGGATGCCGATGTGCAGCGCAATCTGAATAACTATGTCACCTTCATGGAGATGAAGGAACGTGCCGGACGTGAGCGTGCCCTGCTAAGCGGGATCTTTGCGGTTGGCCAGTTCAATACCGCCGGCTTTGCCCGTTTTAATCTGAATCTGGGTGAGTATCAGGCGCTCAACGACCGTATCCGTACCTCCGTTTCACCACAAATGCGGGAGTTTATCGATTCGACCATCAGCGGGCGCAGCGTGGATGAGGTACTGCGGATGCACCGCGTAGCCCTCGATACCCCGGTAGGCGAGGCAGTGAATATCGACGGAACTTACTGGTTTGACCAGGCCACCAGCCGAATCGATCAGATGCGGGTGGTGGAGAGTCGTTTTGCCGAGGTGGTTCGTGTCTTGGCGAGTGAACGTCACGGCGAGGTACAGCAACGCCTGCTGCTGATCTCGGTATTGATTTTGGTGGGCGTGCTGCTGGCGCTGGTGCTGACACTGATCATCATCCGGCTGATCGGCAGTGCGGTGAAGGATGTCGAACAGACCATCGTCTCCCTCTCTGAGGGGGATCTGACCGTACACACCAACTACCAGGGCAAGGACGAGCTGGGCCGGATTGCATCCTCGATCAATCATATGGGCCGACGCCTGCATGAGATGGTGCACCAGATTAACAGCGCGGTGCATCAACTGAGCTCCGCAGCCAGCGAAACCGCCGCAGTGACTGAGCAGACCAGTGCCGGGATCCAGCAGCAGCAGAGTGAAACTGAGCAGGTCGCCACCGCCATGAACCAGATGAATGCCACGGTGCACGAGGTGGCACAAAATGCCGCCCGTGCCGCCGAGGCCGCGCACCTGGCGGATAGTGAATCGGCCTCCGGCAAACGGGTGGTCAGCCAGACCATCGATGTAATCGGCGCCTTGGCCGATGAGGTGGAGAAGGCCACCAACGCCATCCATCAACTGGAGCAGGACAGCGATCAGATCGGCACGGTGATCGATGTCATCCGTGGGATCGCCGAGCAGACCAATCTGCTGGCGCTAAATGCCGCCATCGAGGCGGCACGGGCTGGTGAACAGGGGCGTGGCTTTGCGGTGGTAGCCGATGAGGTGCGTACCCTGGCTTCACGCACTCAGCAATCGACCACCGAGATCAATGAGATGATCGCCCATTTGCAAGCCGGCGCCGCCAATGCGGTCAAGGTGATGGATGTCAGCCGCAAGCAGGCCCATGCCGGGGTTGAGCAGGTTACCCAGGCGGGAGTCTCGCTGGATTCCATCACCCAGGCGGTGGCCACCATTAATGACATGAATACTCAGATCGCTTCGGCCGCAGAGCAGCAAAGCGCGGTGGCCGAGGAGATCAACCGCAACGTTGCCACCATCAGCGAGGTGGCTGAGCAGACCAGCGAGGGGGCTCAACAGACCACGGCGGCCAGTGAAGAGCTGGCACAACTGGCTGAGGAGTTGCAGACCATGGTGGGCAAGTTCAAGTTGTAAAGGGGGCGTAACGCCTTGCCCCCTTGAGCGTACCAAGGAACATTGGCCAGATACACCTACCCGGCCAAAAGGTCTCGTGCCAAGGCGCAAAGACGCCAAGCTGGAAAATTATTGTCGCTGCCCACTGGCCTACTAAGCCGTCGGCAGTTGCAGGATGGCCACCGCGATCGCAAAGTAGATGATGATCCCGGATATATCGGCGATCGAGGTGATCAGCGGCGTGCTGGCGGTGGCCGGGTCGAACTTCAGACGCTCCAGCAGCAGCGGCAGCAACATGCCGATCATGCTGCCGACCACCACCACGCAAACCATCGCCAGCGCCACCACCAGTGCCACCTCCATACCGCCACGCCACAGCCCGATCAGTGAAACCGCCGCCCCCATGGTTACCCCGAGGGCGATGGAAACCGACAGTTCCCGGCCCCACAGGCGCAGCCAGTCACGGGTTTGCACATCGCCAGTGGCCAGGGCGCGCACCATCAGGGTAGAGGATTGCGCTCCGGCATTCCCACCGCTGGCGATGATCAGCGGCAGGAAGAACACCAACACCACCAGTGACTCGATGGCCATCTCGTAGTAGGCGATGGCCAGCCCGGAGAAGATGTTGACGAATACCAGCGTCAGCAGCCAGCCGATGCGCTTTTGATAGAGCAGCGCGGGGCGTGCCTCGCGCAGGCTGAGGTTGAGGTTACCAACCGAGGCCATCTTGTGGAAGTCCTCAGTGGTCTCTTCCTGCATTACGTCGAGGATGTCATCGATGGTCACGATGCCGAGCAGATGGCCATCATTGTCAACGACCGGCAGTACCTCCAGATCATAGTGCTGCATCTGCCGGGCGGCCGCCTCGCGTGATTCATTCACCTCGATCGAGAGGATGTCACCGCTCATCAGCAGTTCAACCTTCTCGGCCGGGCGGCCGAGGATAAAGCGCTTCAGCGGCAATGCATCGAGCAGGATCCCGCTGCTGTCGATGACAAACACCGTGTTGACGGTTTCGCCGCGCTCGCTCTGATCGCGGATATGGTCGAGGGCCTCACTGATCGTCCACTGCGGCTGTACCGCGACGAACTGGGGCGTCATCATGCGCCCGACGCTGTCCTCAGGGTAGCCCAGCAGGATCATCGCGTTGCGCAGGGCGCGCATCGGCAGCAGCCGCAGCAGGGTGCGCACCTCGTCGCTGGAGAGACTTTCCAGCAGCGCGGTCAGGTCATCCGGCACCAGGCCGGAGAGTACCCACTGGACTTCCTGGCGCTCGAGTTCGTGCAACAGATGGTGTTGATAGGAGAGGTCGAGGTGGGAGAACACCTCGCTGCGCAGCTCGCTGGCGATCTGGCGAAACAGCAGCAATTGCTGCCCTTCCTCCAGGGTCATCAGCATCCGCGCGATATCCTGTACACGCATCCCGTCCAGGATCTCGCGTAGCGCCTGGGCATCCTCGTTGCCGAGCAACTCGCGGATCCGCAGCAGGGTTTCTTCGTAGGGAAAATCCACCGTACACTCCCTTCATTTAACCCGGATATTCCATTAGAGAGCACGCCCTCGCTTGTCTCTAATAGAATATCCGGGTTTAAGCCGGATCGGGAGACACTTGCAGTGGTTCAAGCCACCATCAGCACACCACGGCATGACCAGGGGGCTGATCAGGACAGGGTGAAGATTGTGCAGGCAGACAACGGCACGGGGATGTGCACAGGCTGCGCCGGTTATCGGATCCTGCGAAGGGCGGTTGGCAAGAGGGCTTGCCGGTCGTTTCATAAATTGGCGCGTATGGGTGTGTCAATTTATGAAACGACCGGCCTAGCCACCTGCTGAATGCAGCAACGCAGGATCCCTACTGGGTGAGCTTTCCAATGTCAGTGTTCCTCGATATTACGTTGCCAATATCATAACCCGAACATTTCATAAATTGCACGCGCCCTCGCTTGTCTCTTGATTGCACAATGAATTTTTCTCTGTCGGATGTATGAATAACTACACCGCTCCGTCGAAAAATCCATTGTGCAATCAATATCCTGCGCGATCATCGC
>OBJA01001889.1_pt1 | contig 13162 bp, 11 predicted proteins | sample 1519751 | NCBI WGS metagenome assembly OBJA01 (sample SAMEA3881238, study PRJEB22517) | soil metagenome | biome: lake sediment; feature: soda lake sediment; material: sediment, water from around vicinity | place: India | collected 2013-12-23 | depth 3 m | reverse complement strand
TATTCGACAAAAATAGTGTGATACGTGTTGGCAGATGGACACATCGGTTTATAATGGTATAAAGACAACCAGTAAATGAGGTGAGATGATGCCAAAGGACATTCTCGTCATTGATGACGATAAGAACATTTGCGAAGTGATCAAGCTGTATCTGCAAAAGGAAGGATACAACGTGACGCTTGCGTACGACGGACTGAGTGGTATCGACGCCTTTGAGAGCGGCACGCCTGCGCTGGTGGTGCTGGATGTGATGATGCCGCGCAAGGACGGATGGACTGTGTTGCAGCATATCCGCAAAACAAGCGCCGTGCCTGTGATCATGCTGACAGCCAAGGGCGAGACGATTGATAAGGTGACAGGGTTAGAGCTAGGCGCGGACGATTACATCGTCAAACCGTTTGATCCCAAGGAATTTATCGCACGCATCAAAGCGGTGATACGCAGATCGGGCATGCAGGAAGAAGAAAACCGGCAAATTGCCTATCAGGATTTAACGATTGACATTTCGAACTACTCGGTTGAATACAAAAGCGAAGTCATCGAAATGCCGCCCAAGGAGATCGAGCTGCTGTTCTTTCTCGCGTCGCATCCCAATAAGGTGTTCACGCGTGAGCAGCTTTTGCAGCAGGTATGGAATTTTGAGTTTTTCGGTGATTCGCGCACTGTTGACGTGCATATCAAGCGTCTTAGAAAAAAGCTCTACGATCCGGACAATGCATGGGAAATCAAAACAGTGTGGGGCGTGGGGTATAAATTCGAGGTCAGGCAATGAGGAAGTCCCTGTTTGCCCGCATACTCATCGTTTATCTTCTTATCATACTGATGGCGTTTGCCGTGCTTGGCGGCATATTTTTTGAGACGCTCAAAGCCCAGTATCTTGATGCGAATATGAATGAGATGATCATGCGTGCGCAGGAGATCAACCAATGGGCGAACGATTATCAGAATGAATTGATTACGGAAGAGCAGTTTTGTGCCAAACTGAGCAAAAAGGCTGAAATTGAAGGCACAGTGATATGGGTGATATGCGCAAAATCAAAAGATGTGCGGTGGTCGGCTGATCCGCTTGAGAAAAGCTGCGCCGAAGCATCGTTTCCGGCTGCCGAAGCGCGAGACTTTTTGATAAAAACGCGCAATGGATCCATCTGCAAGCAGATTTCGAATCTACAAAGCTCGTTTCGCGGCAGTGTGATGTCGGTGGGGCTGCCGCTTATGGTGGATCATGAGGTTGTCGGCGCAATCGTTGTGCACAAAGAAGTCAAAGACATGGGTGTGGGTATCAGTGCGATATTCCATCAGGTTTTTATGCCGCTGATTATCACCATCGCCTTTGCGTTCGCGCTGGCCTTCGTGCTCTCGCGCTACATCGTGCGTCCGATCAAGGATATATCGCGCGGCGCGCTCGAGCTTTCGCGCGGCAACCTTGACTGGCGTGTGAAGCCGACCACGCAGGATGAGATCGGCGAGCTGGCCGAATCGTTCAATAAGATGGCAGAGGAACTCAAAATACAGGATGGCTTGAGAAACACGTTTATCGCCAATGTGTCTCACGAGCTGCGCACACCTTTGGCTTCGGTACAGGGCTTTATACAGGGCATGCTGGACAGAGCGATAGAGGAAAATGACCGCGATAAGTATTTGGAGATCGTGCTTTCCGAAACAAAGCGAATGAATCTGCTGATATCCGATCTGTTAAGCCTTGCTAAAATTGAGTCGGGCAAATTTCCGATTGAATACAGCGAATTTAATATCAACGAGCTGCTGCGGCGCTGCATACTGATGTTTGAGCAGCGCATAGAGGAGAAAAAACTGAATGTGGACCTCAAAATCGGCGAAGACAAGCTAATTGTCTGGGCGGATGAGGACCGTATCTCGCAGGTGATCACCAACCTTGTGGACAATGCCGTCAAGTTCACACCCGATGGCGGTAAGCTCTCGGTATGGACTCGGTGCGAAGGCAACAAAGTGCATATCAGCATCTCCGATACGGGTGTGGGTATACCCATCGAAGATCAGCCGTTTATATTCGAGCGCTTCTTCAAGGTGGATAAATCGCACAGCAAAACAACGCCGGGCACCGGCATCGGGCTCTCAATCGTCAAACGCATCATTGCACAGCACGGCGAGAAAATCTATTTTGAATCGGCTGAGGGCAAGGGCACCACGTTTGCGTTCACACTCACCTGTGCCTATCCGCAGCGCAAGAAGACGGATAAAACAGCGCCTGATGATTATCAGGAATGACAGCACTGAGCAGCGGCATCACGCGCCGGCTTGATGCGTATAAGAAGCGGGCCAATAATAGAAGATATAATGCAATTGAGAGATTGAGATTTTTAGGAGGAAACAGCATGGATACCAATGATATTAACGCTTACAGAGACGACACGCCGCAGGGCGACCAAACGGAACAAGCAGGCACGGCTCGTCCGTTGATGCCGGACGTTCCTCCTGTTTATCACCAGCCATACACACCGCAGCAATCATGGCCGCCGCCACCGCCGCCCAGAAAACGCAAGGGAAAAGGCGCGCTGATTGCTTTGATGCTTGTGCTGTGCTTTCTTGGCGGAACGGCGCTCGGCACGTTTGTTGTGGCACCCAATCTTGATGAAATCATCGGGCCGCAGGTTGCCGAAATCATAACGCCTCAACCGGATGAGAATGATGTGATCGCCCAGATGCCTGAGATTGGCGGCGAAGCACCGTTTATTGACAGGAACAGAGACACGATACCGCAGATTGCGAAGGAAGTGGGGCCTGCGGTTGTGGGCATATCCGTCAGCGCGGAGCAAACGCTGCGCGGTCAGGCCGAAAATATCGAGCTGGGTTCGGGATCGGGTATTATTGTCACGACGGATGGTTATATCGTCACGAACTATCATGTTGTTGAGGTCGGCGAATTCTTCACCGTGACACTGACGGACGGCACAGAATACGATGCCGATCTTATCGGCTGGGATATCGTGACCGATCTGGCAGTCATCAAGGTGGATGTAGAAGGGCTTGTGGCTGCGGCTCTGGGCAATTCTAACACAGTTGAGGTGGGCGAGACGGTTATCGCCATCGGCAACCCATTTGGCTCGGCATTCGCAAGCAGCGTGACTGCGGGCATCGTCAGTGCGCTCAACAGAGACATTTGGACGGAAAGCGGCTTTAATCAAATGTACATTCAGACTGACGCGGCCATCAACAGGGGCAACAGCGGCGGCGCGTTGATCAACATGCGCGGCGAGGTTATCGGCATCAATACACTGAAAATGGTGCCCGACATCACCGCAGAGGGATTGGGATTTGCGATACCGATTTCCACCGCAGAACCAATCATTCAGCAGCTGATTGCCACAGGCAGTATGCCAAGGCCGGGTGTTGGCATCACAGTAGCCGTTGACGACACAGGCCAAAATGGCGCGCCCGCAGGCGTGGTTGTGGCATCGGTCGCAAGGGGCGGCCCGGCAGATCTTTCAGGCCTTAAGGTGGAGGATGTGATACTCTCCATCGACGGCACCGCCATTGCGACGCCGCAAGATGTTCAGGATCAGATCAAAAGAAAAGCTGTTGGAGACACACTGGTGATGAATGTGTGGCGTTCGGGCCATCAGATCGATGTTACGGTGACCATCGGCGATTTCAACGTGTTCGGCGTCGGCCGATAAGCAAGCTTACATCCTCTGCTAAAGCGTTTGCTCTGGCAGAGGATTTTTTTATTTCTCCCATGTCACATCGATGCGCTCACCGTCGGCAACAAACAGCACCGTGCCCAATAAATCGGTGCGCAGCGTTTCGATACCGTATATGCCAAGCAGCTCGATCGTCTTTGTATGCGGATGTCCGTATGTGTTGCCTGTGCCGCAGCTGATTACCGCATAGTCGGGCGATACAGATATCAGGAATGCTTCGGTGGTGCTGCTTGACGAGCCATGATGCGCCACCTTGAGAACCTCGGCGTCAATAGCGTAACCGGCTTCAAGCACGGCCGCTTCAGCCTCGGCCTCCATATCACCGGTAAACAGAAAATCCGTATCCCCAAAATCCAAGAAGATGACAACGCTTTGGTTATTGGCATGCTTTTTGGCGTTTTTCTGAGGTGAAACGATGGTGCACATAGCCGGTCCAAACGAAAAATCGAGCCCCGCGTATGCATAAATCATCGGGATATCGCGCTCTTCGATGACAGCGATGAGTCTTTTGTAGGTTTGGGAATCAGATGTTATATCGGGCATATAGATTTGGCCGATATCATAGCGCTCGACCACATCGGCCATTGTGCCGATATGGTCGGCATGCGGATGCGTGGCAATCAGTATATCGATGGCTTTAATGCCGCGCGCATCAAGCTGGCTGAATACCGCATCCGTTTGCGACCGCGTACCCGCGTCTATCAGCATGGTCTCGCCCGAGTCAAAATACACGAGTATACTATCACCCTGACCGACATCGATCACGGCGACCTCAAGATGCGCGCCGACATCAGATGCGCTTTGTGCCGGCTGATTGTCCTGCTCATGATACGCAATATAGAGCGCGACACAAAGCACCACAACAATCAGAACGATCAGCGCGGTATTTTGAAATTTTTTGTTGAGAATGAGGGGGGTACGCGTGCGTTTTCTTGACATGATTCACCTCGAAAAAGATGATCAAATTGTATCGCGAATACGCGGCTGATGTCAATCGGCGCTGTTGTTTATCAGATCCAGCACCGCCATGATATACGGCTCGGGATAGCGCTGATAAAGCGTCGAATGATAATCGCCCTCAAAAAGCACCAGCGTTTTATGTTTATGCGCGATGGCGCTGTATATATCCTTGGCCATAAACAGCGGTGTGATGCTGTCCGCTTTGCTGTGCAGTATCAGCACCGGCACATCTGTTTTGGCGGCGTGCGCGGTTACATCACAGTCCGCATACGAAAACCCGAGCTTTTGACGGGTGACAAGACTGCCGGAAAACAACAGAAAATCGATGGGTTTATCGAGCGGCATGTCCTTCATTGTTCTTGTCAGCAAATACGTCATGCTGCTCGGCGGCGAATCCAGTATCGCAAAATCGATTTGTTGATTCGCTTGCCGGCTTCCAAGGTATATGCCCACTGTTGCGCCGCCAAGAGAGGTTCCCCAAACACCGATACGCGCATCGCTGCCCAACCTGTCCCGCAGATACGCCACACAGTCCGCCATGTCCTTGCTTTCGAGATAGCCATAGGTGTTGTATGCGGCTGTGTTATCGCCGCAGCTTCTCTGGTCGTATGAGAGCACCTCATAGCCGTTTTGCAGAAACATTTGCGCCAGCGGATAGTGCGAGCGCCGATTGGAATCAAGCCCGTGTGCCATCACGATGATGCCCGCGCTTTCACTTTGGGGCAGCGTCAGGTAATCGGCAGGTATGGTGTGATTGCCGCTTGTGGCAGGTATTTGCACGAACTCATGATTGTATTGGCTGTGGAAAGCATCCACATCAAAGCCCTGAAGGCGCAGCCGTCCGGTTGTGGCGGCTATGCTTGTTGCTTCATTTGTGGTCAGCTGCATTGAGGCGTTAAACACGCCTGAGCCATAGTCGTAAACGGTTGCGCCAAACCAGATAAGCAGCGCCATTACGAAAAGAACAGCAGCTAAAATAACAAATACTTTTTTGCGCATATGATAACTCCTTTATCGAAAAGCTTAGACTAACGCAAGAGCAGCTTTAAAAACCACGGTTTTTTGATTTTGATCGCGTCATAGTTGCATAGCTCATGGCAGCAGAAACAGCGTATGCATGCCGAGAGATGCAGTACGGGTTTGCCGCTGGTCATATCGATCGCCTTGGGCGGACAGCTTTTGCAGCACATGCCGCAGCTAATGCATTTTTGTAAGTCGAACACCGGTTTTGGCTTGATGAATCTGTCCAGACGCTTTCTTATGAACTTGGGCAGTATGTTGCTGTAGTAATTAAACTCAAACTGACGCGTGGGCTTTTTGTAATCCTTGACCGCGACCTGCTTGATGTCGCAGCCTGCCAATACGATTTTTTCATCGAGCAGGCCTCTTGATTTTGATTTGACGACGGTGGGCACCTCGGTGGGCTTGAGCCCGATGATCCGAACGGCCACATCGTCCAACTCATAAGGGCTCTTGGCTGCGAGAATCAGGCCGACTTTTTTGGGGCTGCCTCCTGTGGGGCCGTAGCCCTCCATGCCGATGACGGCATCCATCACGGTCAGCACAGGCTTTGCGAAGCTGCAGATGTCCACAAGCACCTCGGCAAAATCGTTCTTGTCCTCAAACCGCAGGTGGTATTCGGCCTTGTAGCTGCCCGGAATGATGCCGAACAGGTTTTTTACCGCACCGCTGTAAACCGTCATCATGTGGGTTTTTATTTTCGGAATATTGATAATTTTGTCGGCCTCCAGCACCGGCTTGATCGTTTTGATCGTCTTCATCAGCTTGCCCTGATGATACGGCACGTCGATCATGTCCGTATTGAAGTTCAGCTCTGCGCCGCTTTCCTTGGCTGCCTGCGTCATGCCGCAGGTATCGTAAACGCTCTCCAGTGTTTTGCGCGTGTAAAAATGGTATCCGCCCGGGCTGTCTCCGATCATCGGAATGCCGCCTGCCTCAAGGACAAGCTCGGCCAGCACCTGTGCCAGCGACGGATGCGTGGTTGTCACCTTTTCCGGCTTGCGCCGAATCAGCAGATTGACCTTAAGCAGCACCCTCTCACCCGGCTTGACGAACGCGCAAATGCCGCCAAGCGGCTCTAGCGTGCTGCGGACAGCCTGCCTGACATTGTCGATTTGATAGTCCTCACATTGACCTATGGATACGATACCCATGATGCCTCCTTGATTAATCGGTGGATTGATAGATGATATCGATCAGCCAGCCGCTTGCAATGGCAAACACGATATTAAAACTAAGATAAGCGGCAAAATTCCTAAACCCCAGAATGATTTTGAGAGCGCTTAGATTGGTCAGCTTTGTGGATGCGCCCGAAAGCGAGAATGCAATCGCCGCGCCTGGGCTCATGCCGGTGTTAAGCCAGGAGCGAAGCAACGGTATTGTGCCGCCGCCGCACATATATACCGGAACGCCCATCGTCACAGCCACCAGCACGCCAAGCTCTCTGTTGCTGCCGAATAAATTGATAAAAAACATCTTGGGCACATACCGCTCGATGATGGCAACGAGCAGTATGCCGATGAAAAAAAACGGTGCCGTGATCATGACGGCTTTGTTTAAGTCTTGCAGATAGCCTTTGAGCGTGCGTGGCTTGGCACTCTTGCAGTCGCCCTCAAATCTGTCAAACTGAAAGAATTTTTTGCGTGGGTAAAGCCAGTGTATCAGCAGACCGGCCGCTATTCCCGCAAGCATGCACATCAAAAGACGAAGCAGCGCAATGGGTGCGCCCAGCGCAAAGCTGAACAGAAAAAGATTGGGGTTGATGAGTATAGAGCTGACCATAAAAGCCACCAGAAGATGTTGAGCGATGGCTCTTTTGCCCAGTGAAGCGATAATCGGCACCGTGCCGTACATGCACAGCGGAGAGGCGGCTCCAAGCAATGAAGCCGTCAGTACCGAGACAAACAAGTGCTTCTTTGTATGGAGCCTCTCAACCAGCCCGGATATTCTGTCTGCAAGAAACACAGAGATGAACGAGCCTGCCAGAATACCCGTAAACCAATATGGGAAGATCATTTTGAACTGCACATACAGCAGATATGCGATTTGCTCAAGCTCGTCCAAAAGATGCATCGCATGCCTTTCTTTCTGATGGTGAATCAGCGCGTAAAAGCCATTTTAATTGCGTCGATATCCGCACCGACCACTTCGATCTGCGCAATATCGGTAATGCCCACGTTGTTCTCGCCCGCAGCCACGATATGGGGGACATCCTGCACCGCGAATCCCATAAACGTAAGCGCCACAGTATCCAGAGCTGCGATGTCGCGTCCGGCAAATATGATGCCGGATTCAACGCGCGTGTTGTAAATCGGTCCATAGCCCTCGCCGCCGACAATGCCGTCTATCACAGCGAAATCCGGACGCCTGATCTTGTTGATTTCGATAACCGTCTCTAGGAAGCCCATGTTATGCAGCCCGATTTTGTTGCTGGTGCCATACAGCCGGGAGGATATCGCACCATAGCAATTCTTTACACTCAGCGTTACCACGGCTTCGGGCTGAAAATGCGTCTTGAGTTTAGCGATGGTGATCACCTTGTCGGCGTCCATATACGCCTTGGGGATAAACAGGTGTGCACCGAGTATGCTGTTTTGCGTCATCAGGCTGTAGCAGCCGTCCTCGTCGGTGTCGTTGGTGTTGATAAACTCGACGCCTTCAATCTGGTCATACAGATTTCTTTCCAGAGAGGCTTCGTCAAAGTTTTTGCCCATAAAGCCGCCCTCCGCGATGATGACCTTTGACGCGCCCAGCGCCTTGACCATCTCAACCACTTTTTTGACCACGCGGTAATCGGTTGTGATCGGCGAATCCGGCACAGCGTTGATGCAAAGGTTGGGCTTGATCAATACGACATCACCCTCCTCAATCACGTCCGCAAGGCCGCCCGCATTAAGTATCGCCTCTTCGGTGACGCTGTCATAATCCGTGCCTCGGCCAACGCCCACGATGGGGCTTTTGTTGGGCGGCTCGATCGATCTTTGCATCACCTGCGCCACGTGCAAAGGCAAACCGGCGTATACGCCTTCGAGAACGATATCATCCTCTGTGCCGACAGTATCCAAAGGTGCGGCTGTCGTCTGCTGGGTCTTGTCCGAAAACAGAAATTCATACGCCGCCACAGCGGCAAAAACAGCGATAAGCGTATAAATAACGATGTTCTTGATATGCTTCTTTTTCATTTGAGTCACCTTTCTGACAAGATTAAAAATACGCGGAAACACCAAGCGCTGCCGCGATTAATACAAAATAACCGATAAACATAACCGCCCCTTTGAGCCGAAAAAACGCAAACAATCCGGACAAAAACGCAAAATTCATCAACAAATTGGCGATGGTCATCGCAAGTATGAAGAACGGGTTGACGACATTTAAGCCCGCAAAATACATGGCCACCGATGTCATGCCCGGACTGTTCGATATAAACGATATTGCCGCATCCAGCAGGTATGCACGCATCACCTCATGCACAATAACGCCGATGATCAGATAGATGCCGACAGAGGAAATGTTGCTTTTGATGACCTGCGTCATTTTGCTCCAAAACGGCAGATTGGCCTGGTGGGGCAGAAGGCAAGCGCTTTTGATCAGAGTGTGCTTGGGCTTTATGAGCAGGTGTATCAGCACACCCGCCAGCACAGCCGCCACAAACGCCAGTGCGATCCGATAACCGCCTGTGCGCCAGACGAACTGCGAATCGGTCAGCGGAACAAGCAGGCTGAAAATCGAGTTGGAAATCAGCATCGGAAGGGCAGCAGCATTCGGCAGCCCTGCGGCTACCACGGCCAAAGCCAGTGGAAAGATGCCGTAGATATTAAGCGGCAGCACCATGCCAAGAGATGCACTGAGCAAAATCATGCAAAGAACAGCCGTGTTCTTCTGCTTTTTGGTGATGGTCTTTAATAATTTGTATAGCATGACAGCCAGTACGCTGCCCGTTATAAGGTGTGCGGCAGAGAATAAAACATTCAAGGCCGTTTTTGTGATCAATTCGCCCATATATCCCCCTAAGAATTATTTCTGCATAATATGACTTGTCAAATAGCCGATGGTTTTCTCACACCATTCGATTTGAGCTTTAAGCAGTATTTCGCCGTTGAATACGGTTGTCATGCGGTAGTGCATGGAATCTATGATGTCATCCTCCTGCCTGACCTTTTCTTTTATCTGCTGGACTTCATTTAGCTTATCGATGCAGGATTGCATGAAACAGCGCACATGCTGTACGTTTGTATCCACCGAAACATGATGGCCAAAAAACAGCTTGAGCTTTAGCTCGTTGCTGCTTTGCTTTCCGTCGCTTATGGGTGCGCCCAGCCACTCTTTTAAAGCCTCAAGCCCCTGTGCTGTGATGCTGTACACCTTTTTCATGGGTCGGTAGCCGCTTTTGTTTTCTTCAAATTGTACGTATCCGAGTGATACCATCTTGCTGAGCGTGGGGTAAATCTGATGGTAATCGATATCCCAAAAATACCCGACGCCTTTGTCAACGCAGGTTTTGATGTCATAGCCGGACATCGGCTCGAACCCGAGCAGCCCCAGTATGGCGAAAAAGCTGTTGTTTTGTCGTGCCATTATTTTCACACACCTTATCTAATATATAAACAGCATATATATGAAGTACATATATATTATCATAAGAAAATTCAAAAGAGAAGCATTTATTTATAACTTATTTTTAACTGAATAAATGACTGTTTGTTGGCATGATAGACAAATTCATATTGGCGAATAACGCGAATAATAGAAAAAGACAAGCCTTTGCCCTTGTACAAGCCTTTTTTATAGGGTATAATTTTTCAGTTGATTATCAAACCATAGTTTTAAATATATGATTTAAGGAGAGCAAGGATGTCAAACAAGTATGTGTATCTGTTTAGCGAAGGCAACGCTTCAATGAAAAACCTTCTTGGCGGAAAAGGCGCGAATCTCGCGGAAATGACGGGCCTTGGCCTGCCGGTACCGCAAGGCTTCACCGTTTCCACAGAAGCGTGCACGCGTTACTATGACGATGGCAGAATGATCGCCGATGAGATCGTGTCGCAGGTTTTCGGGTGCTTGGAGCAGCTCGAGATAATCAGCGATAAGAAATTCGGTGATCCGGATAATCCGCTGCTGGTATCCGTCCGTTCGGGCGCACGCGCCTCAATGCCAGGCATGATGGACACCATTTTGAACCTGGGTCTTAACGATGTGGCCGTGGTGGGCCTCTCCAAGCTGACAGGCAACGAACGTTTTGCCTACGATAGCTATCGCCGTTTCATACAGATGTTCTCGGATGTTGTGATGGGCATACCCAAAGCCAAGTTCGAAGATATTCTTGACGAGGTTAAAGAGGAGAACGGTGCGAAGAGCGATACCGATTTGACAGCAGAAAACTTGAAAGAAGTCGTCAAAAAATACATGAAGCTTTATGTGGCGGAAAAAGGCGAAGATTTTCCGCAGGAGCCAAAAACGCAGCTTCTTGAGTCGATACAGGCTGTTTTTCGCTCGTGGGACAACCCGCGTGCCATCGTTTATCGCCGCATGAACGACATCCCGGGCGACTGGGGTACGGCTGTTAACGTACAGGCCATGGTGTTTGGCAATATGGGTGATGATTCGGGTACGGGCGTGGCGTTCACGCGCAACCCGGCCACAGGCGAGAAAAAGCTTTACGGCGAGTTTTTGATGAACGCGCAGGGCGAAGATGTTGTGGCGGGTATCCGCACACCAAGGCCCATCAGCGAGCTTGCCGAATCAATGCCCGATATATACAATCAGTTCGCATCCATCGCCACAAAGCTTGAAGACCATTACCGCGATATGCAGGATATGGAGTTCACGATTGAGAAGAGCAAGCTTTTCATGCTGCAGACGAGAAACGGCAAGCGTACCGCGGCCGCAGCCTTGAAAATCGCCGTTGATCTTGTCAGCGAAGGCAAGCTGACAAAGCAGGAAGCACTGCTCAAGGTGGATCCCAAAGCGCTTGACGCATTGCTTCACCCGACATTTGATCCCAAAGCCATCAAGAACGCGAATGCCGTCGCCAAAGGGCTTGCGGCTTCTCCGGGCGCTGCGTGCGGTAAAATCTACTTCACGGCATGCGAAGCAGTGGAAGCGGCGAACGCCGGTGAAGAAGTCATACTCGTGCGTCTTGAAACATCGCCTGAGGATATTGAAGGCATGTACGCTGCCAACGGCATACTGACATCGCGCGGCGGCATGACATCCCACGCGGCTGTTGTCGCCAGAGGCATGGGCACGTGCTGCGTGGCCGGCTGCGGCGAGATTCAGATATCCGAATCAGGCAAAACGATGACCACAGCTGACGGCAAGGTATATAAAGAGGGCGATTACATATCGCTGGACGGCTCCACCGGTAATGTTTACGGTGAGCAGGTTGCCACGCTGCCGGCTGAGCTGACAGGCGACTTTGGCACCATCATGGGATGGGCTGACGAATTCAGAAAGCTCAAGGTGAGAACAAACGCCGATACGCCCAAGGACGCCGAGCAGGCGATACACTTTGGCGCGGAAGGCATCGGCCTTTGCCGCACCGAGCATATGTTCTTTGAGGAAGACCGCATCGCCGCTATGCGCGAGATGATCGTCTCTAAGAACCAGAGCCAGCGCGTGCGTGCGCTTGCCAAGCTGCTGCCGATACAAAAGAAGGATTTCAAAGGCATATACGAAGCAATGGGTGAGATGCCCGTGACCATCCGCCTGCTGGATCCGCCGCTGCACGAATTTTTGCCGCACGGCGAAGAAGACATCAAAAAGCTTGCCAAAGAGATGATCATTCCCGTTGAAGAGCTGATGATGACGATATCGAGCCTGCACGAATTCAACCCGATGCTGGGGCACAGAGGCTGCCGTCTGGCGGTTACATACCCCGAAATCGCCGAAATGCAGACGCGTGCCATCATCGAGGCGGCCACCGAGGTGTCTGCCGAGAAGGGCATCAGCATTCGCCCCGAGATCATGATACCGCTGGTGGGCGAGGTCAAGGAACTCAAGTACGTCAAGGATGTTGTCGTCAAAACGGCCGAGCAGGTGATCAGCGAAACGGGCGTGAAGGTGGACTATCTTGTGGGTACGATGATCGAGGTGCCGCGCGCGGCGCTTACGGCCGACGAGATCGCGCAGGAAGCTGAGTTCTTCTCGTTTGGCACCAACGATTTGACGCAGATGACATTCGGCTTCTCGCGTGACGATGCAGGCAAGTTCCTCGATGATTACTATTGCAAGAAGATATACGAGAATGATCCGTTCGCGCGTGTGGATCAGATCGGCGTTGGCAAGCTGATGAAGATGTCGGTTGAGTTGGGCAGAAAAGTACGCCCGGGCATCAAGCTTGGCATCTGTGGCGAGCACGGCGGCGAAGCCAGCTCCGTCAAGTTCTGCCACGATATCGGCCTTGACTATGTGTCATGCTCGCCGTTCCGTGTGCCGATTGCGCGTCTCGCGGCGGCCCATGCGGCGATACTCGGAGAACAAGCATAAATACAATTTGCAGCAAAGGC
>OBJA01001888.1_pt1 | contig 13172 bp, 16 predicted proteins | sample 1519751 | NCBI WGS metagenome assembly OBJA01 (sample SAMEA3881238, study PRJEB22517) | soil metagenome | biome: lake sediment; feature: soda lake sediment; material: sediment, water from around vicinity | place: India | collected 2013-12-23 | depth 3 m | reverse complement strand
GACACTAATGAAAAAAGTATGTATCGTTTTTTGTTGCCTAGACTCATGTCAATTCACACCAACTTATATAAAACTAGAAAACAGATGAGCGAAAAACTAGAAGACCTTTATGGTGCTTATTTTAGACCTAAAGTTGAACGACTTGGCAATGTATCTGTCGCTAGTATCACACTCACACTTCCTGATCCTAAAATTGTAGGGTCACCAACATTATTTGATGAAGCACTTGATTTATTCCAACAAGTGATTTTTGAACATGATTTTTTTAGCAAAGATATCTTTGAAGAAGAAAAAAGAATGTTACTTGAACAATGGGAAACGCTATATGATAAGAAAAGACAATATGCGCTTTATCAATATAACCATTTGTTTTATGGCGATGATACATATGGATACCCATTGTCTGGAACGATTGAGGATATCAAAAGATTAACAATTGATAAAGTTGAAAACTATTATAAGGAAGTATTTCTTACAAATAACATGAGATTGATAGTAAATGGTCATTTATCTGAAGAAGAAATAGATAAACTAACTACATTAAACATTAAGCATGACAAACTACCGTTTAACTATGAACTATCATTTAGAAATGCAAGAGAAAAAGTAGAAAAAAGAGAACAAACTGTTATGCAACAAGCCATCATAAAGATGGGTTATCATTTACCTGTGTTTAGACATGACAAACACTATTATGCTGCTTGTTTGCTTGATGACATGATTGGTGGATACCCTGAATCAAGATTATTTAAAGAAATAAGAGAAAATTTAGGTCTTTGTTATGATATTCAATCAGGTTATGATCCTTATCGAGGTGTTATACATATATCAAGTGGAGTTGATGCATCAAAAATTGATTTAGCGATTGAGTCTATTAATCACGAGATAGATAAGATAATTAATCAAGGTCCTCAAATAGACGAACTTGCTCATGCAAAAGCATATTATGCACATCAATTAAAAGCATCGTTAGATAGTCAATCAATGGCAACTAAACGCCTTTATTTAAAAGATGTATTAGGATATGATGAATCCATTGAAAAGCGTTTAAAAGCGATTGAACATGTAACAATTGATGATATAAAAGATGTTTCCAAACAAATAGTTTTAGATACGATATATGTACTTCACGGAGGCTCACATGAAAACAAGATATGAGATGCAATTCGGTGAAAAAGTACATATCATAAAGTTGAAAAATGGTATGCAAATTCATGTTTTACCCAAAGAAGAACCTTATTATACGACTTATGTAGAACTTTCTATTCCATATGGTGCACTTCACCTTGATTTTATGTACAATCAAAACATGTATCGTTCACCATATGGAACTGCACATTTTTTAGAGCACAAAATATTCGCAATGCCTGATGGAGATGCATTTTCCATGTTTTCAGCACTGGGTGTTGATGCTAATGCGATGACATCATATAATCAAACAAGTTACTTATTTGTAGCAACCAATCACGTTATGGAAGCTTTAGAGCATTTGATGAACATGATAGATACGCCTTATTTTACCGAGGAGAATGTTGAATCTGAAAAAAGTATCATTGCTGAAGAATTAAAAATGTATCTAGATGATCCAAACGTCGTAATGCAAAATCAATTACTTGAGATGATGTATCATGTTCATCCGATACGCTATGACATTGGTGGTACACTCGATTCAATTAAGGACATAAGCGTAGATACGCTTTTTGATGTCTATCGTCACTTTTATACGCCAAGACAAAGACTATTGACGATTGCAGGTAAAGTCGATTTAAAAGCAATTAAAGCATTCTTTAAAGCATATAATCAGAACCATCCGATTAAGGGTGAGAAACCAAAGATTGTTTTACCAAAAGAACCGAAACGTGTTGTATCTAAACATATTGTTGAGACTAAAGACATCAAGTTAAACAAGCTCATGATAGGTTTAAAACTTCCAATGATTAAACATGGAAAAAAAGAACAAGTCAAGCATGAACTATCACTGTCATTAGGTCTAAATATGATTTTAGGAGCTTCTTCTAAGATGTATGAAAATCTATTAGAAAAAAAATATATTAATGCAAGTTTTTATGTTAACACAACATTTGAAAAACATGCAGAATATGTGGTGATTTATGCTGAGTCAAAGCGAGTTTACGCTTTAAAGAAAATTTTAGTTGATTATTTGACGAATTCTAATCAACATGAGTTATCAGAAGAAACTTTTATTCGATTTAAAAAAGTATACTTAGGTCAATTTGTCTTTGCACTTAATAGTTTAGAAACGAAAGCTTATCTATATGGCAAGTATTTTCATATGGGTTCTTCACTTTTTGAAGTAGTCAATATTTTACAAAGCATCACATATCAAGACATTATTTTTGCACTTTCAAGATTAGATAAAAAATATATGTCAACATTAATTCATAAAAAAGCCTAAAATAAGGCTTTTTTTTATAATTGCATAGATGAATAATTATTTAACAAACGATTTAAAAAGATAGCAGTTGTGTTTTTATCAAGAAATCAGTAAATCATAAAATGACATTTTAATTGGCAGTTTTATAATCTTTTTTCCATCGTTTATACTAGATGAAAAAGGAGGCATTATGTTAAATCAATTAATACTAGTCGGTAGACTAACGAGTGATCCTGAAACTAAAATCCTAGAAGATGGAAGAAAAGTCGCAGAAGTAACATTAGCAGTTCAAAGGTCCTTTAAAAATATTGAAGGTCATTATGATACAGACTTCATTAAAATATCCATTTGGGAAGGGTTAGCAACAGCCATAGAGTCTTATTGTACAAAAGGTGTTATGATTGCTGTTAAAGCTAGAGTTCAAAGTTGGAAGTACGATTTAGCAGATGAGCGTAAACTGAATATGCTTGAGGTTATTGCTGAAAGAATCAGCTATTTATCACCCTCAGGCAAAAATGATACTAAAGCATCTGAAGAAAGTTCTGAAAAATGAACTTTTTTTATTGACAACTCATACTATGCAATGTATAATATTGGGTGAAAGGTAGTATTAGAGGTGAATATGAAACAACAAGTCAAAAAAGGTGTACTTGAAATCTTTGTTTTAGCCATTTTAATGAAAGAAGATTCATATGGATATAAAATCGTAAGTGATTTGAGTTCCTCCATTGAAATGAGTGAGTCCACACTATATCCCATATTAAGAAGACTTGAAAAACAAGATGAGCTCAAAACCTATAATGAGCTTTATCAAGGACGTAATCGTAAATATTATCAAATTACAATGAAAGGAAAAAAACATATCGAAGAGTTTATGAATGAGTGGGAAGACATTCGTAAAATATACGATATATTAACAAAATGATGAAAAGTTGGTTAAATGAGTTAAGAAAAAGGCTTGAGAAAAGATTTTATGAAGAAGAAGTAGATGAAATTGTACTTTATTATCAAGAAATGATTGAAGAACGTATTGAAAAAGGTGAGTCAATCGATTTGATTTTGTCGTCCTATGATATTAAAGAGATTATAAAAAATATCACACCAGAGATTGTGATGAAAAGAAATCATCAGACATACCAATCGGTTTCTAAAAGCACAAAACAAGTGATATTGGTTTTATTATCAACACCACTTTTAATTCCATTAGGAGTCACTTATATCGCAATGGTAGTAACAGCATTTTCATTACTAGTTGCTAGTGCTGCAATAGCTTTTAGTGGGTGTGTAGCAATCATTGTTTATATCATTGATTTAGTATCACACGCATATCCACTGATTGATACATTAGGTTTGTTAGGGTTAGGCATGATAGGATTTTCTATCATGATGTTAACATCCGTTATTTTTGCCAAACTGGTGTTCATTATTTTTTCTAGTATGTTAAAGATTTTTGTTAAGTTATTAAAGAAAGGTAGGGGGTATTATGAAACTATTTAGTAAATTGATTATTACAACTATGCTTATTGGTATTTTATTAGTCGTTATCTCATTTTCTTTGGGATTCAACTTTAAAGTTATTGGGAATTTTTTCACAGAAGATGAAGCTTATGGAGAAGAGTTATCATACACGACTTTAGCATCTATAACAGAAATTGATTTCTCATTTGATGATCGTCATGTTGATATTAAGTTTATAGATACAGAAGAAACAAAGCTTACATATTACGCTCATGAACAAGACACATGGACATTTAGTGATGAAGAAGGTGTATTAAATGTTACACAAAAGAAGAGCTTTAATCTATTTAACAATATAACATTTAGATTTTCTTCTAAAAAGGTAAAAACAGTGACAGTTTTTCTACCATTAAATATGATTGATATCATTAATATAAATACAAACGTTGGTAGTATCGAGTTAGATGGTGCAGATGATGTGTTTGATTTTATAGATATAGCAACAGACACAGGGAGTATTAAGGCTTATGATTTTGAAACGTCGAGTTTAAGATTAAGATCTAAAACAGGAAGTGTTAATGTAGCTAGGATAAAGGCGAACTCAGTGTATTTTTCTTCAAGCACGGGTAATGTCGTTATTACTGACTTAGAGGCTAATGATTTAGAAGTTAGAAATTCAACAGGTGATATCAGACTCAATCGCGCAACTTCAACTTATTTTGACTTGAAAACTAGTACTGGAAACATTATATTTACAAATACCAATTTAAACTTAGTCGTCATTAAATATGATTTAAAAGTATCTACTGGATCGATTAGAGTCAATGGGAATGCTCAAGGCAATCGTTATCAAACGACAATAGGTGATATTAGTTTAAAAGCTGAAACATCGACAGGCAAAATAACGGTTACAACTGAATAATAAAATTTCTAAAAAGAGTTATCGAATGATAACTTTTTTTGTTTTATTGGTCATTTCATTGATTTGATTCACTATTAAAAAAAATGTTACCATCAAACCACCCGTTTTCAAATCAAATCTGAGCATGAAAACAGTCATGCATATAGGATTAAATCATGATTTATGCTAAAATAAAAAAAGGGAGATGATATCATGGATATAAACTTTAAAAACGAAGTATTAAAACGAAAAAGTCAATTAATTGAAGATTTGCAAAAGCTCATTCAAATTAATTCAGAAATGACGACATTTGATCCTAATCGCAAAGGTGCACCTTTTGGTGAAGGCACAAAAGAAGCACTTGATTTTATGTTAGACATAGGAAAAAGAGACGGATTTGAAACAGTTAATTTAGAAGGCTATGCTGGACATATCGAGTATGGCAATCAAAAAGATTTTGTAGGCATCATAGGGCATTTAGATGTTGTGCCTGCAGGTAATGATTGGACATATCCTCCATATGGAGCTGAAATTCATGACGGAAAAATGTATGGACGAGGAACAGAAGATGATAAAGGTCCTACGATTGCAGCTTATTATGCACTAAAGATACTTAAAGAACTTAATGTACCGCTATCTAAACGGGTTAAATTAATTTTAGGAAATGATGAAGAGACTGCATGGCGATGTGTAAGACATTATTTTAGTGTCTACCCTGAGTCGCCAGTTTCAGGATTTATTCCTGATGCTGATTTTCCACTCATTTATGCAGAAAAAGGTATAACACGTATATTTATTGAAGGTGAATTTAAACATCCTGACATTATTGAAATTCAAGGTGGTTTTAGGGATAATATGGTTCCTGATTATGCTTCTGCAACATTAGTTGGAACTAAAGATTACATGGGTGCATTTCATCAATTTTTAAGTGTTAAACATTATGTTGGAAATGCTAAGTTAGAAGATGGAAAAGTCATTATCAAAATTGTTGGTAAGAGCGCTCATGGTTCAACTCCTGAATATGGAGAAAATGCAATTGATCGTTTATTTGAATTCTTTATTGATCAAAAAATTGACCATCCACTTGTAAACCTTGTTGAAAAATTACTTTTAAATGATATACACGGTAATAAACTTGGTGTAAATTATCATGATGAAGAGATGGGTGATTTAACAAATAATTTTGGTGTCATTAGAGCAAAAGATGGAGCTTACCAAATTCAGCTTAATTTAAGGTATCCAAATGGTGTATTGTGCGATGATGTCATGGCTAAAATTCAAAAAGAAGTTGAGATTTATAAAGCAAAAGCCACGCTTGATAAACACCAAGCATTGCTATATAAAGATCCCAATTCAGATTTAGTAAAAACATTAATGCGTGTTTATCAAAAACATACTGGAGATACAAAATCAAAACCAATTAATATTGGTGGAGGCACTTTTGCTCGTGCTATGCCTAACTGTGTTGCTTTTGGCCCACATTTTTTAGATAAACCAACATTCATTCATCAAAAAAATGAATTCATAGATATCAATGATCTCATTTTAGCAACCATTATTTATACTGAAGCGCTTTACGAACTCGCAAAATAAAATAAGGAGGTTTTTTATGAAACCTTATCTTGACTTATGTCATCATGTCATGACACATGGAACCTTTAAAATGGATCGTACAAAAACTGGAACCAAAAGCGTATTTGGCTATCAAATGCGCTTTGATTTGAAAGATGGTTTTCCACTTTTGACTACTAAAAAAGTTCACATGAAATCAATCGTTCATGAGCTTTTATGGTTTATCAAAGGTGATACAAACATTAAATATCTTGTTGATCATGATGTGCGTATATGGAATGATTGGCCATATGAAGCATATAAAAAAAGTAGTGATTATCAACAAGAAACCATGGAAGCATATATAGAAAAAATCAAAAATGATGAACAATTTGCTAAAAAACATGGTGATTTAGGTCCTGTTTATGGCGCACAATGGCGAAATTTTAATGGTGTTGATCAGCTCAAATATATTTTAGATGAACTCAAAAATAACCCGCATTCTAGACGAATGATATTAAGTGCTTGGAATCCAGCAGAGATTCATTCAATGGCGTTGCCACCATGTCATACATTAATTCAGTTTTATGTAGCTGATCATAAGTTATCATTACAACTTTATCAACGAAGCGCCGATATCTTTTTAGGTGTGCCTTTTAATATTGCATCATATGCTCTTTTACTTATGATGGTTGCACAAGTGACTGGATATGAGATAGGTGAATTTGTACATACACTTGGTGATGCACACATTTACCAAAATCATTTTGAACAAATTGAGCTACAATTGTCGCGTGAGCCTAAAAAACGTCCTCAATTGAAACTAAATCCAAAAATCAAATCACTTTTCGATTTTACTTACGATGATATCGAACTGCTTGATTATCATCCACATCCAGGTATAAAAGGTAAGGTGGCTGTATGATTAAGATGATTTGGGCAATGGATGAAAATTGGTTAATAGGTAAAGACAATCTTTTACCATGGCATTATCCTAAAGACCTTCAATATTTTAAACAAATGACTAAAAATGAGAGTGTTTTGATGGGTGATTTGACTTACCAAAGTTTAAAAACCTACTATAAGACAAAACCGTTACCTTTTAAAAAAATATATGTCGCAAATATGAATGAATCAGTATATCCTGATGCGACGCATGTTAAAGATTTATTTCAATTTTTAAAAAATGTTAAAGAAGATATCATGGTTATAGGCGGGAGAACAATTTATCATTTATGTTTACCATATGCTAATAAATTATATATAACCTTTATTTTAAAAAGACATGAAGGAAATGTTTATTTTCCGACCTTTGATTTATCTTCATATAAACTCATAAGTAAGCATCTAACAGATGAACTCATATTTGCAGAGTACGAAAGGAAGACATCATGATTTCATTATTCTTTTTAATTTCTTGGTTTTTATTTACCTATTTTATAACGATATGGGTTAATATATGGTGGCTTGCACCTTTATGGTTCGTTTTAGGATATGGCGTTGGTGTTATTACTGTCATTTTTGTATTGTTTCTACACTTACCTTACAATAAATTGACTAAAGTAACCAATAAATATCAATATTATGTAACTCGGAGTACAGCATTTTTCTATAATCACTTTTTGCTAAATTTACGAATTAAAGTAAAAGGTTTAGAAAATGTTCCAGATGGTGGTATTCTAACTATTTATGGAAACCATAAATCATATGCAGATCCTTTTATCATATTAGAAATTATTAAAAGACCAACAACATTTACACCTAAAATGGGCGTTTATAAATTACCATTGATTGGTACATGGCTTAAAACAATGGGAGCCTTTCCAATTGACCGTTCGAGTGATCGAAATACAGCTCGGGCAATGGTTGAAGCTATTAAGGTAGTTAAAGAAGGTATGGCAATGCTTATTTTTCCTGAAGGTGGTATTAAAGATCGTAGTGATGAAAAGATGGTAGCAATGCGTGCTGGTGCATACAGATTAGCAACTAAAACTGAATCAAATCTATTACCCATTACGATATTAGGAACAACACACATTAAACATCGCGCACCATTTCGCAAGACTAAAATTGAAGTTATTATTCATCCTTTAGTACCTTTTGAAACCATTAAACATAAAAAAACTGCAGAAATTGCAGATGATATGTTTAATATTATTAATGCTCCATTAGAAAAATAGGAACCCATAAGGTTCCTTTTTCATACATGATGATCATGTTTGATAAACTTAATAGTGTCGTGTTCAACTTCAAAATAAATAACATCACCATTTTGTAAAAGATAATCAGCAAATGAAAACTCATTTGGATTAACATGGACTAGCAATGCTTTAATGACGTGTGAATGAACGACACATAATACATTTTGATTAACAAAACGTGTGCTCAGTTTTTTAACAGCTTTTGTAACACGATTGATTAAAACATCATCCATTTCATAACCAGGATGTGTATAACCCTCTTTTTTTATTAGAGGCATTGCGATATCTACAGATAAACCATCAAGTTCGTTGAAATCTCTTTCGATTAGTTGATGATCGACAATAATAGGTTCTTCTAGTTTTAGTTTTTTTCGGATAATATTAGCTGTCTCTAATGCTCTTGATAAAGGTGAACTTACAATTCTTGTAAATTTTTCTTGTTGATCAATAAAAATTTGAGCAAGTTCTCTTGCTTGTTTTTTGCCATGAGTATTTAAAGGATTATTTATTCTACCTTGTACCAAACGTTTTGCATTATAATCTGTTTGCCCATGTCTAACCATGACTAATTGCATTGACATCCCTCATTTCGCCATTATATTATAACATAAATTTCATTTATGCTAAAATATAAATGAAGGAGAGATTAACACTATGCATATTGTCGATTTAATTACCAAAAAACGTGATGGAAAAACCCTCACAAAGGAAGAAATTTCATTTATCATTAAAAACTATACCGAAGGTAAAATTCCTGATTATCAGATGAGTGCTTTTTTAATGGCAACTTATTTTAACCAAATGACTGATGAGGAGTCTACTTATTTAGCACTCGCCATGAGAGATTCTGGAGATGTCATTGATTTATCAATTATCAAAGGCATTAAAGTAGATAAACATTCAACGGGTGGTGTAGGAGATAAAGTTACACTTATTTTAGGGCCACTTCTCGCTAGTCTAGGAGTCAAATTTGCTAAAATGAGTGGTCGTGGCTTAGGCCATACAGGTGGGACAATTGATAAACTTGAAAGTATACCTGGATATCAAGTCGAACTCCAGGTTGAAGATTTTATTAAACAAGTTGAAGAAATAGGTATTGCAATTGTCGGTCAAAGTGGAGATGTTGCACCTGCTGATAAAAAACTTTACGCACTTAGGGATGTTACAGCAACCGTTGATGTCATTCCTCTAATTGCGTCATCAATCATGTCTAAAAAACTAGCAAGTGGTGCTGATGCAATCGTCTTAGATGTTAAAGTTGGACACGGTGCATTCATGAAAACTGAAGAAGAAGCAATCAAACTTGCAACATTAATGGTTGAAATTGGACGTCTTGCAGGGAAAAAAATGACTGCTATTCTTACAGGTATGGATGAACCTTTAGGTCATAAAATAGGTAATGGTCTTGAAGTTTATGAAGCAATCGAAACGCTTCATGGAAGAGGTCCTAAAGATTTAGTGGAAGTCACCGTAGAAATTGGTGCGCATTTGTTACTAGATGCAAAAATAGAAAGTGATTTTGAAGTTGCTAAGAAGAGACTTCATCAAGCATTAAATGATGAGTCTGCATTTAACAAAATGGTAGAGCTCATTAGTGCGCAAGGGGGAAATATGGATGTGCTTTATCATCCAGAAAGTTTATTATCTGATGAAGTTGTTTCAGTATTAGCAGAAAATGAAGGTTATATCACAGATATTAATGCACTAGATATAGGCAAAGCAGCAATGCGACTTGGAGCTGGCCGTGAAACAAAAGAAGATAGTATTTTAATGGATGTAGGTTTAGACCTTCATAAAAAAATAGGAGATCATGTCAAAAAAGATGATGTCATTGCCACATTATATGTAAGAGATAAAGGAATAGAAGAAGCTAAACAGCTTGTTAAAGATGCTTTAACAATTGGAAAAGTAAGAAAAGAAGTATTACTCATTAAAAATACAATTAAGTAACAAAAAGGGCTCTGTGAGCCCTTTTATTTTTTTGGTGGATGTGCATTTGAACGAAGTTTTGCCAAAGCTTTTTGATGGTTTATTTCCATATCTCTTTCAACAAGAGCTTTTTTAGCACTTAGTTGGAGGTTGGCGTGTATACGCTCTTCACTAAGCCTTTCTTGTTCGCTGATTTCATCAACTCTTCCTAGTTCATCATGGCCAGAATCTTCAAGTGATTGAAGATAAGCTCTTCGAGCTGTACGATTTCTTAAATTAGGACGATGGCTTTTTTTAGGAAATATAGTTAATTTAACAACAAGAATCATGAAAGTTAAACCAACAACAATAAGTATAACAACAACGTGATCAGACATTGTTATTTAGTCATTGGGTCCTTAGCTATTTCAGCAGCAGCCATAACTGTTGAGGCAAGATCAGTAATATTTGTTGGTACAACAATCTTAGTTGCTTGACCGTTAGCAACAAGTGCTAATGCTTCTAGTGATTTAAGTGTTAATACCGCTTGATCAGCTTTTGCATCCTTAATTAATTTAATACCTAATGCTTCAGCTTCTTTAATTTTGAAAATTGCAGATGCTTCAGCTTCGGCTTGTAAAATACGTTGTTTTTTGTTTGCTTCAGCTCTTAAGATAACTGCTTCAGCATCACCTTCTGCACGTAAAATTTCAGCACGTTTTTCACCTTCAGCAATCAAAATGTTTTGGCGTTTTTCACGTTCGGCACGCATTTGTTTTTCCATAGATTCACGAATATCTTTTGGAGGTAGAATGTTTTTCACTTCAACACGATTGACTTTTATTCCCCATGGATCAGTGGCTTCATCAAGGATTTCTCTCATTTTAGTGTTGATCAAATCTCTGGATGTTAACGTTTGATCTAAATCAAGATCACCAATGATGTTACGAAGTGTTGTAGCTGAAATGTTTTCAATAGCAGTCATAGGATTTTCTGTTCCATATGTATAAGCGAATGGATCAGTAATTTGAAAGAAAACAACCGTATCGATTTGCATCGTAACATTATCTCTAGTAATTACGGGTTGAGGATCGAAATCTTTGACTTGTTCCTTTAAAGATACATTATTTGAAATGCGTTCAAACAAAGGAATGATGAAATGAATTCCAGTTCCTAAAGTACGGTTATATCCACCAAAACGTTCAATAACAACTTTTCTTGCTTGCGTAACTAATCTAAAGCTTAATGCGAAAATAATAAGCACTAAAGCTGCAACAATAATTAAAACAATAGTAATATCTGACATAATTTTTTCTCCTTTTATATAATATTATATTTTTTCAACAATCAATTTAACACCTTCAACATCAAGCACACGGACATGTTCATTAACTTCAATGGTTTCTTTAGAAATGGCTGACCAATCACTTGTGCGAAGCTTAACGCGACCAACAGTATCTGGAGTAATCGTTTTAACTACGACACCAGTTTGACCGACAATTGCATCTACATTTGATTTGATCTCATTTGTTTTGAAGTATTTAACTGCTAATGGTCTTGTTATAAATAGAAGAACAAGAGCTATTACAACAAAAGTAATGATTTGAACAACTTCATTAATCTTTAGTAAAGCTAATATGAAACTTGGTAAAGCTGCAAAAGTAAACCAAATGGCTACCATATCTGATGTAAGAAACTCAAGTAGTAATGTGAAAATAATAATTCCTAGCCACATCCATATTAAAAAATCCATGTTATATTTCCTCCTTTAAATCGATAATTAAAAGTTGTTCTTTAGAATCCCAAGTTGCTTTGAACTTATGTGTATCATCTTCAAAAGGGAATCCAGTCATTTCCTTTACTTCTTCTAAAAATGCTTTGTTTGTCACGCGACTGTATGATGAACGTACAGTAATTTTATATTTCTTATTATCTGGTATATCATGCCTCATTGAATCAGCTTTTGTAAGAGGTTTAACGATAATAAGTAAATTTTTACGGTCAGTTCCTAACATAACATTATATGCATTCTCGAAATAATTTGTTGCGGGTTTGTTTAACGTTAGTGTACCTGATGAAAGTGTTACAATACAATCCTTTGGCTTCTCATTGAACCAATTAATCTCCATTTTGATCACTCCTTTATACACCTATTATACTACAAATTATCTTTATTGCAATACAAATTATAAAAAATTATTTTTAGTTATCGACGTTGATGTCGGAAATTTCTACTCCACGCTCGAGCGCATACTCCATCATTTGGTCAATCAATGATTTATTAATATTCATATAATCTCTATATTGCTCAACAAAAAAGTCATTAATCGCTTGATAAGTATCGATTTCTCCATATACAAAAAGCTTAACATTTGTAATCTTAGCTTTATAAGAAGCGTGATAGGTATACTCCTCAACATTAAAACTAAATGATTTTGATTCTTTACGCGTAGTAACCGTTTGATAAACACGATCCAGTAGTGGAGTAATAAAATATATACCAGGTTTATCAATCAATTTAGAAAACCTTCCTAGTCGTTCAATGACAACAACTTCATGTTCTCTTACGAGTTTAAAATTTAAACTTAAATAAAATATAAATAACCCAACTAAAATAATCATAGCTATTTCAAATTCTATCATAATTAACCTTCCTAATATTAATATAATTGATTTCATATACTTAGTGTGATATGATTTAAGTGATCACTACGGGGAGCTAAAAGCTGAGAGGACGAAAGTCGACCCGCGAACCTGA
>OBJA01001887.1_pt1 | contig 13176 bp, 15 predicted proteins | sample 1519751 | NCBI WGS metagenome assembly OBJA01 (sample SAMEA3881238, study PRJEB22517) | soil metagenome | biome: lake sediment; feature: soda lake sediment; material: sediment, water from around vicinity | place: India | collected 2013-12-23 | depth 3 m | reverse complement strand
GTCATGGAATTGGTAAATGCAATCTATGCTTACCCTGCGCGCCAACAGGAACAGTGGGTTGTTAAAGAGGCGCTGGAAACCGTCGTACGGCTGCTTAACCCCTTTGTGCCACATATCTGTGAAGAGTTGTGGCAAACCCTTGGACATCAGCAAAGTGTTGAAGTCAGTGGTTGGCCAACCTGGGATGAAGAGGCGCTGAAAACACAGACGATCAATCTGGTGATTCAGGTTAATGGCAAGGTGCGTGGCAAAATAGAGGTGTCTGCTGATGCCGACAAGGAAAGTATTGAAAAGACCGCGTTAGAGGAACAGAACGTTCAACGCTATATTGACGGCAAGGTGGTGAGAAAAGTGATCATTGTTCCCGGGCGCTTGGTTAATCTGGTGGTGTCTTGATGAGAGTTCTGTTTTTAGTCCTGATGTTGTTTGTTGCCGGGTGCGGGTACCACTTTCCCGGTCAGGGTGGTTCACTACCGGGAGACGTTGAGCGCATTTACGTCCATCTGTTTGACAACCTTACGCGTGAGCCATTGCTGGAAAACAGTGTGACCACGGCAGTCAGCGAGCAGTTTTCACGTCGAGGCAATGTCAGATTGGTGTCCATGGAAGATGCTGAAGCTGAAATGTTCGGGCGGATACGTTCTTATGATACTCGTGCCATTGCCTATTCAGATGACGATCTGATCCGTAAATACCGGGCCTCCATGGTCGTGGAAGTCAGGCTGGTGCAGAAGCAGACGCAGCAACTTTTGTGGGATGGTACGGTTCGCTGGCAGACGGAGTACGATGCCGCTGCTGACAAGATGATGCAGGGTGATGAAGAACGTCGTGCGCAGGAGGAGTTGGCAAGACGGCTTGCCGAAGAGATTTATTTCCGTTTGCTGGATGATTTTTAGAGTATCAAACCGATGCGCCTTGATGATTTTCATCGTCAACTGGATGCCGATCCCCCGACACTGATTCTTCTTTACGGAGAAGAATCCTTCCTTATTGAACAGACGGTCAACAAGATAAGGACAGTGATCATTGGCAGCACCAGAGATGATTTCAATGACCATCGTTTCAGCGGCAAAACCTGTACCGCCGCCGCAGTTATCGATGCTGCTTGCACCTACCCGGTTTTTGCGTCGCGCAAACTGGTTACTGTTCATGGCTTTGATCAGATGCCATCCCGTGAGCAGGAACAGCTTGTTTCCTATCTGCAGCAACCTGCACCTGAAACATGCCTGTTGCTGGTAGCTGATAAAATTGACAGTCGCAAAAAGTTTTTTCTTGAATTCAAGAAAAAGGGCGTTGTTTTAAAGTTTGATCCTTTAAAGGATGGTGAAATTCCTGACTTTGTCAGCCGCAGGCTGCGAGATCAGGGGATCAGAATCAGCAGGGATGCACTTGATCTGCTCTGCTCTTTGTTGAATAACAAACTTCATGAAATAGAAGCAGAACTGGACAAACTGGTTCTGTATGTCGGTGAACGACAAAAGATCACAGTTGTTGACGTGGAAGCCATCGTCTCACGAGGACGAACAGAAAGTGTTTTCGATCTTGGAACGGCAATAGGGGGCGGTGATATGGCGCGTGCTTTGATGCTGGTGCGGCGTTTTGCCGCTGCTGCAGAGCCACCATTGCTTGTATTAAATCTGATTACCGGTCATTTCCGTCTGTTATGGAAGATCAGATCATTGCAGAGCGATAATGTTTCCGTAGCCGATATCGCCAGAAATGTCGCCCGCCCACCATTTGTAGTCAAGCGCTTGCTCGAACAGTCAAGACGCTTCTCGCGTCTTGACTTTATCAATGCCTATCGACTTTTTGTTGAAACTGACCTGGCATTGAAATCATCCGGTGGTGAATCTGCAGCCTTGCTGGAGCAGATGGTGATTCATCTGATTCATGACAAACAAAAACCCGGATAACGACAGGTTTCCAGCGTTGACCGGGTTTTTTTGGTGTCACAATAACTGCATGGTTCAAGCCGTTATCGGCGAATGACTCAGCTCTGCTTCAGGGTGTTGACCAATTTTGTCAAACGGGAAACTTTGCGGCTCGCTGTGGATTTGTGAATGACACCCTTGGCAGCCGTTCTAGAAATATAGGGGATCGCCTTGTCGAGGGCGGTTTTGGCTGCATCGGCATCACCGGCGGTGACCGCTGTACGAATGTTTTTCACCAGCGTGCGCATGGTTGAACGGATATGGGTGTTGCGGGCGTTGCGAACCTGATTCTGCTTGGCTCTCTTGAGTGCTGATTTATGGTTTGCCACGTACAATGTCTCCTTGTTGATAAATGATATGAGGTCTGTTCAAAGCTGAGCGATCATAAGTGGCAACCACGCGACTGTCAAGTTAGAAATAATCAATTATGGGTGAAAAATAACGCATCTTTAACAGGTTGCAGACCCATATTGGAGGATTAAATAATCTTTATGTCTAGCAGGAGGCACATCGTATCAGCAACCTTGGTAATGTCGATTGCTACCTCGATCAGTCGTGTGTCCGGACTGATCAGGGATGTGGTTGTTGCCCGGGTGTTTGGGGCCGGAGTTACCACCGATGCCTTTTTTATGGCTTTTACTATTCCCAACCTCCTGCGGCGCTTTTTTGCCGAGGGTTCTCTGACGGCAGCATTTGTCCCGGTTTTTTCTGAAGTATTTCACCGCAGAGGGGAGGAGGATGCACAACGTCTGGCGAATCGATGTGTAACCCTTTTACTACTGGTTATGTTTGTTGTTGTTGGTGTGGGGTTGCTTCTGTCTCCCTGGATTGTTCAAGGAATAGGTTACGGTTTTGGTCAAACAGAAGGCAAACTTGAATTGACGCATCAGTTGAATCTGCTGATGTTTCCTTATATCGCTCTGGTGTCATTATTGGCGTTACTGACCGGTATTTTGAATGTCAGAGGCCATTTTTTTCTTCCTTCACTATCGCCTTTGTTTCTGAATCTGGCGATGATTTTTGGTGCTTTAAGCCTGGGGCAATTGTTTGCGCGCCCGGTATTTGGACTGGCAGCAGGGGTTCTGTTGGGAGGATTGCTGCAACTTTTGTTACAATTTCCTGCCATCTTTCGTTACCGCATTCGGTTGCGACTCGATTTTCGCTTTCTTCATGATCAACATCTAAAGCAGATCGCTTTGTTGATGTTACCTGGCATTGCCGGGGTGGCAATTTATCAGATCAATGTTGTTGTCACACGATTGCTCGCATCATTTTTACCGGATGGCAGTGTTTCCTATCTGTATTACGGACAGCGCTTGTTTGAGTTCCCCCAGGGGATTTTCATTGTCTCTCTGGCACAGGCCGTATTGCCGATGATGAGTCGACAGATTGCAGATGGTGATGAGCAGGGGATGTGTCAGTCTTTGAATTTTTCATTTTCCCTGATTACTATTATGGCGTTCCCGGCCATGATTGGTTTGGCCCTTTGTGCCAAGCCGATATTTTCGCTGTTTTTTCTGGGCGGAGCATTCAGTTTGACTGCTGTGGATAAGAGCGCTGTGGCCCTGATCTGCTTTGCTCCCGGCCTGTTGTTTGTTGGCTACAGCCGCATAGCCGCACAAACCTTTTACGCATTAAAAGATACCAGAACACCTGTGCAGGTGTCTTTCTGGACCTTGTTGGTTAATCTGGTGGGCGGGCTTGTGTTAATGCAATGGCTGGGGTTTGCAGGTCTGGCTATTGCCCTGACAATTGCGTCCATATTTAACGCCGGCACCTTGATGTATCTACTGCAAAAAAAGCTGCAACTGACCTTTGTCGCAACTCTGTTGCGACAAAGTCTAACGGTCTTTCTCGCCTGTCTACCCATGGCACTGCTGGTTTATCTTGTTCTCGGCACTGCGGACTGGCATCAGGTCGGCATGACGGCTTTAAAATCGCTTGTGCTGGCCGCTGCCGTCTTTTCGGGGGCTTTACTGTTCCTGATGACGTGTCTGTTGTTCAAAGTCGATGAATTTCATCAGTTGCTGCGTCTGGTCAAAGGTAGATTCAGCCGTAAGTCATAGCAAGGTGTAAAACTTTAATAGCGTCGGAATCTGATGTCTCCACGGGCAATTTTATTTTCTAACCATTTTTTGAGCCACTGTTTAATGTAGGTTCTGGTTGCCGGAGTCAAGAGGATAAAGCCAAGCAGGTCAGTACAAAAACCTGGAGTCAACAGGGTCATTCCACCGGCGAGTATCATTGCACCATCAAACATTTCCTCTGCCGGAACCCGTCCGGATTGCAAATCGAACTGAATACGTGTCAACAACTCGAATCCCTGACTTCTGGCCAGGAATGCACCGGCAATTCCGGTCATGATGACCAGTGTAATGGTCGGCATTGCACCTATTTGTCGACCCGCTTCAATTAAAACATAAATCTCCAGAATGGGCACAAAAGTAAAGAGAATCAGTAGCTTTATAAACATGTATGGGCCTTTTCATAAAAAAACGTCAATGAAGGTTGGCGTTTATGTGGTATTTTCCACCAGTATGATCTTGCAATTTGTAACTACCTGAAAAATAAACAATTATTATGTGACTATTTTTTATGCAAGTCGCTGGGTGGTACTGCCGTTGTTAGGCTTTGGTTACTATTAACAGGCTTGTGAACAGCTTTTCCACATAAACTGTGGACTAGCGGTAAAAGCGGCTGAATTTCAAGAATTTGTCGAACCGGGCCTGCGCAAGTCGACTTTAGTGTCATCTATTTCGACAATTTTTGCTGTTGTTTTTTTCCGTAGCAGATCTTCTGCGTCAATATTCAGGGTGGCAGCCAAACCAACCAGATCGTAAAGCTGTTGTGCCATGGCCTCCTCAATTTCGGCGGTGACTGGTGACGATGCCTGGAGTACCTGTAAAAGTTGTATGTGTCCCTTGTTCAGGTGTTCCGTAGACGTAGCTGTTGATATTTCCGGTCGAATTTTTCTTATTAGTTTCTGGGTCCGTTTAAGTGCCGGAAGCGTAGATGGAAGACGCCTTGCCAGCAGTTGCGAACTGCCGTTTTTTTCAAGTTCCTGAACCTTGATCTGCTCCCAGCGCTGACCATGCCCGGCGCTGTCTGCACCAGCAAACACGTGGGGGTGGCGACGGCGCATTTTTGTGCAGATACCTTTGATGACGTCAGAGAGATTGAATTCGTTCTGTTCGCTGAATATCTGGGCAAGAAAAACAACCTGTAGCAATAAGTCTCCTAATTCATCACAGATATCTCGTGAATTCTTGCTGTCGATTGCTTCCAGTAGTTCATACGTTTCTTCCAGGACGTACGGTTTCAGACTTTCCGGCGATTGCTGTTGGTCCCATGGACACCCTGACGGCGAACGCAGGGTGGCCATGATAGCTGAAAGTGGTGAAAGATCGTGATTGAAGTCCTGATTATCATTCATCGCTAATTCCCTGTTGATCAAGGTTGTCATGTTTTCGGCAGCAGCATGTTTAAAACAATTCAGCTCTTTATTTAATGGAGCCTTCTGTTTCCTGCGCTGGTGCCAGTGGATGGCCAATGTTGTCGGGTGTTATGTACCGAAATTGGATCCGCGCAGGAGTTTGTTGCCCAGAAGAAAAAGATCTTGCAAATCTGCCGGGGATAGGCTAGACAAAAACGCCCTGTTCAGGGGGTGTGTGCAGGTCTTTTGTCTTGACATGGATACTTCTCTCTTTATACTGTTCCCTTTGCTTTGGGGGCGCTTGTGCGTGTTGAGCTGAAACATATCAAGGGTGGGCTGCTGGAGCAAGAATACACTTGTGATCCGGCAGATTTTCCTGATCTTGTTAACCCGGCAGTACAAGGGGATGTCGGTTATCAGGGCCCGATATCAGTACGGTTACGCTTTCGACAGTCAGCTCGGATGGTTGAGGTGGATGGTTGCCTGGAAGCAACCCTGACGTTGGTGTGCGGTCGCTGTCTGACTACCTTTGAATATGAGTTGGTTGAGCCGGTTGCCATGACATTTGTTCCGGAAGCGGAGGAAGATGAGGCGGCGGAAGAGCGGGAAATTGATCAACTTGAATTGGGGATGATCCCTTATCGTGATGATTGTCTTGAATTGCTGATACCACTTCAGGAACAGTTGCTTATGGCGGTCCCGATTCGGGCTCTTTGTTCCAGTGATTGCAAGGGATTATGTCCGGAGTGTGGTGCAGATGGAAATCTTGCCGCATGCGGATGTGAAAAGAAACTTTTTAACAGCAAGTTTGGTGTGCTGGCAAAGCTGAAGAAGTAAACAGAAAAATAAACATCCGGCTGGTGCCGTGTGTAATACATCCAAGGAGAAAACGATGGCTGTTCCAAAGAAGAAAACCTCAAAATCAAAGAAAAACATGCGCCGTGCTCATGATGCTCTCAGTGCGGTCGGCATTTCAACCTGTCCGAATTGCAAAGAACCCAAGCTTCCTCACAGAGTGTGTGCTGCTTGTGGCACTTATAAGGGGAAAGAAGTTATCGACAGCGACAACATCTGATCTGGTCTGACATATACATGTCTATGAAAATTGCAGTAGATGCCATGGGGGGTGACAACTCTCCGGTAGTTGAGGTTGCCGCTGCTGTTGCAGCTTGTCAACGCTGGGGTTGCGATCTGGTGCTGGTGGGTGATACTGCGCGGGTGAGGCCGGAATTAGATAAGCACGACACCAGTGGCTTGAAGATAGATCTTCATCATGCCAGTGAGGTTGTCAGCATGGATGACTCCGCTTCTGCGGTAAGACGCAAGAAGGATTCTTCCATCAGGGTTGCCTTTGATCTGGTCAAGGCGGGAGATGCTCTTGCCGTCGTCAGTGCCGGAAACTCCGGGGCGATCATGGCTGCCGGTATGCTGGTTTGCGGGCGGATTAAAGGTGTTGAGCGTCCGGCAATCGGTACATCATTGCCCAATCTGATGGATCAGACAATGGTTCTTGACATGGGGGCCAATGTTGATTGCAAGCCAACACATCTATATCAGTTCGCCCTGATGGGCAGTGTCTACGTAGAACATCATCTCGGCAAAAAAAATCCTCGTGTCGGTCTTTTGTCCAACGGTACTGAAGAAAAAAAGGGCAATGACCTGACTCGCGAAGCTCACCTTCTTCTCAAGGAGGCCCCTGTTAATTATTGCGGGTACGTAGAAGGTGGTGACGTCTATAACGGTTCCGTTGACGTCATTGTCTGTGACGGGTTTGTTGGAAATGTTTTACTCAAGGTATCCGAGGGGCTGGCGGTTGCAATCGGCACAATGCTGAAGCGTGAGATAGAAAGTCGCCTGTTCGCTCGAATCGGTTATCTGCTCAGTCGTCCGGCTTTCAGCTCATTCAAGCAGAAAATTAATCCGGCAGAATATGGTGGCGCACCCTTGCTGGGTATAGCCGCTGCCGGTATTGTCTGTCATGGTGGTACTGATCCTGTCGCCATGAGTATTGCTATCCGTCAGGCCGGTGAGTATGCGCAAAGTGGTGTGTTTGAGCGTCTTGGGTCCCTATTCCAGGATTGACGGTCTTTATCAGTAAGGAGGTACAGGCATGAGAGCGCGGATTACCGGTACAGGTTCCTATATGCCTGAAAAAATACTCACCAATGCCGATCTGGAAAAAATGGTTGATACCAACAATGAGTGGATTATCGCTCGTACCGGTATTGAAGAGCGGCGTATTGCAGCTGATAACGAATCTACTTCGGATATGGCAGCCATTGCTGCCCAGCGTGCTCTGGAGATGGCCGGGGTTGCCGCCGAAGAGATAGATCTGATCGTTGTGGGGACGATTACCGGTGATTATCCCTGGCCTGCTACCGCCTGTATTGTTCAGGCGAAGATTGGCGCAAAAAAAGCCTTCGCCTACGATCTGTCTGCCGCTTGCAGTGGCTTCGTTTATGCCCTTTCCTGCGCCAATGATTTTATTCGTTCCGGGCATGGCAAGAAAGCGTTGGTTATTGGCGCTGAAACCTTGAGCCGTTCTATCGACTGGACAGATCGCAATACTTGCGTGCTCTTTGGCGATGGTGCCGGTGCTGTTGTCCTTGAAGCTGGAGAGGACAGTGCCGGTATCTTGTCTTGCCATCTTCATTCTGACGGCAATTATCTTGAACTCTTGTATCAGCCCGGATTTGGAGCAAAACACCCGGCTTCGGCAGCTGGGATGGAGGCGAGGCTGCAGTTTTTAAAGATGCAGGGAAATGAGGTTTTCAAAGTGGCGGTTCGATCACTGACGGAGGTTTCGATTGAGGCCCTCAGTGCCCATGGTTATACCAGCAAGGATGTTGCCCTTTTTGTTCCCCATCAGGCCAATCGCCGAATTCTTGAGGCTACAGCAAAACGCCTGGGCCTGTCTGATAATCAGACCTATATCAACGTGCACAAATATGGTAATACCTCAGGAGCGACGATTCCGGTTGCTCTGGACGAAGCCAACCGTGCAGGAATGTTGAAGTCGGGAGATCTGGTTCTTTCGGCGGCCTTTGGTGGTGGCTTTACCTGGGCGTCTGCCCTGATGCGCTGGGTTTGACCTTTTACATGCAGGATGAAGAGCTGATGTTGACGCTGGTTTTTCCCGGTCAGGGATCTCAATTCTCAGGGATGGGTAAGGATCTGGCAGACAATTTTACCGTTGCCAGACATCTGTTTGAAGAAGCTAATGATGTGCTCGGTTTCGATCTGGCTAATTTGTGCTTTTCTGGTTCGGAAGCTGATCTGAAACTTACAGCGAATACACAACCGGCGATACTGGCGGTCAGTATTGCTGCCCTTGAAGTGTTGCGACAGGAAAAAGGTGTGCAGCCGCAGTATGCTGCCGGGCATTCCCTTGGAGAATACTCAGCTCTGGTTGCTGCCGGTGTGCTTACTTTTGCCGATGCCCTAAGGACGGTCCGCCAACGCGGCACCTTTATGCAGGAGGCCGTTCCGGTCGGTGTTGGTGCCATGGCCGCGATTTTGGGACTTGACGGTGAGGCGCTTGAACAGCTTTGCCGTGATGCTGCGCAGGGAGAAATTGTTTCTCCGGCAAATTTCAATAGTCCGGGACAGGTTGTCATTGCCGGACATGCTTCTGCGGTTGAGCGTGCTATCAGTATGGCAACAGAACGGGGAGCCAAGCGGGCATTGATGCTGCCGGTCAGTGCTCCATTTCATTGTGCCCTGATGGCTCCTGCGGCAAAGCGACTGGAACAGGCTCTGGAACAGGTTGTGGTTGCTCCTTTCCAGTTTCCAATAGTGACCAATGTCGAAGCTCTTCCCTGTCAGGAGCCTGATCATGTTAAGCCCCTTTTGGTCAGGCAGGTCTGTGCGCCTGTGCGGTGGGATACGTCGATCGAGCATTGTGCACAACTTGGTGTGACCCACTATGTTGAAGTTGGTCCGGGCAAGGTACTAACAGGCCTGATCAAGCGCATTCATCGTGGGGCCGCATTGGGTAACATGGCAGACACACAGAGCCTTGCAGGTTTATAGTGATTGATTTTTATTTATTTTTGAGCCATTACAAAGGGTACTGACATGCTGTTACAGGATAAGGTTGCTCTGGTTACAGGCGCAACGCGCGGTATCGGGCGCGGTGTTGCCCTGGCACTGGCTGCACAAGGTGCTCACCTGGTGGTGGTCGGAACAAACGAGGAAAAGGCCGTTGCCTTTGCTTCCGAGCTTGAACAAAACGGAACTCAGGCGCTGGGTATCGGTGCCGATGTTTCTGTCGCTGCAGATGTCGAACGTCTGGTCGATCTTGCAAAGGAGCGCTTTGGCCGCGTTGATATTCTCGTTAATAATGCAGGTATTACACGTGATGGTTTAATGTTGCGAATGAAGGATGATGATTGGGACTCCGTTCTTGACATCAACCTGAAGGGCGCATTTTTGTGCACACGTGCAGTAGCTCGTCTGATGACCAGGCAGCGCAGTGGTCGCATTATTAATATTTCATCTGTTGTCGGGCAGATGGGAAATGCCGGACAGGCGAATTACTGTGCCAGCAAGGCTGGCCTTCATGGTTTAACCAAATCCAATGCCCGTGAACTGGCAAAACGTCAGATCACCGTTAATGCCGTTGCTCCTGGCTTTATTCTGACAGATATGACAGAAGCGCTTTCGGAGCAACAGCGTGACGAATTGACGACCCAGGTGCCTTTGGAGCGTCTCGGGCATGTTGATGATATATCGGCAGTTGTAGTATTTTTGGCGTCTGAACAGGCCGGTTATATTACCGGTCAGGTTATTGGCGTCAATGGTGGCATGTATATGTAAATAAAATAATGGTCTGCAAGGACCGACAAACAAAGGAGAAAAGTTGATGGCTTCTATTGATGAAAGAGTAAAGCAGATTGTCGCAGAACAGCTTGGTGTAGATGAAGATCAGGTAACAGATGATGCCGCATTTATGGATGATCTGGGTGCTGATTCACTTGATACAGTCGAACTGGTCATGGCTCTTGAAGAAGAATTTGATGTAGAAATCTCTGACGAAGATGCTGAAAAAATCCAGACTGTCAAGGACGCAATCGACTATATCAGCAAGCTTTCCTGATATCTGCGGGCTGGTGTTTTTTTATAGGCACCAGCCCGTTACGTCTTGTTTGTAGACGGATTCGCCTAGCTGTGAACTGAACCTTTGGCTAAAGAGAGCTGATTTATGCGCAGAGTTGTGGTGACTGGTCTTGGTGTGGTGTCGGCCCTTGGGACCGGTGTAGAAAAAAACTGGTCAGCGATTATGCAGGGGCAGTCAGGTATTGCACCAATCACACGTTTTGATGCCTCTGATCTTGCTACGCAGATCGCGGGTGAAGTCAAGGACTTTAATCCCGAGGATTATATCGATAAAAAAGAGATCAAAAAAATGGATCTCTTTATCCAATATGGTCTTGCTGCGGCATTAATGGCCTATGAAGATTCCGGATTTGAAATAACAGAAGACAACGCCGAGCAGGTTGGTGTTCTGGTTGGTTCCGGTCTTGGCGGATTGCCTGCTATTGAGCACTATCATCAGATTATGCTGGAGCGGGGATATAAGAAAATCTCTCCATTCTTTATTCCAGTGGTTATCATTAACCTGGTTGCTGGTCAGATTTCCATGCGCCTTGGTGCCAAAGGACCCAATCTTTCATCAGTTTCTGCTTGTGCAACCGGTACCCATTCAATAGGCGATGCTTATCACATGATTGCTCGTGGTGATGCTGATGTTATGTTTGCCGGTGGCTCGGAAGCTACCATTACTCCCCTGGGGATTGGCGGATTTAACGTTATGAAGGCCTTGTCGACGCGCAATGATGATCCGCAGGCGGCCAGTCGTCCCTTCGATAAGAATCGTGATGGTTTTGTCATGTCGGAAGGTGCCGGGGTGGTAATGCTCGAAGAGTATGATTCAGCTAAAAAGCGTGGTGCAAAGATTTACTGCGAACTGGTCGGATATGGTCTCAGTAGTGATGCGCATCATCTTACCCAGCCGTCCCCGGGAGGTGAGGGGGCAGCAAGATGCATCAAGATGGCTTTGCGTCGTGGTGGATTAAATCCGGAAGACGTAGGTTACATCAACGCTCATGGTACCTCGACTTATTTTAACGATCTGTATGAGACGATGGCGATCAAATCGGCCTTTGGCTCTCATGCTGCCAAGGTAATGATCAGTTCTACCAAGAGTATGACCGGTCACGGGTTGGGTGCTGCCGGTGGTATTGAAGCTGTCTATACGATTCTTGCTCTGGATCGCGGAGCTTTGCCGCCGACTATCAACCATCACGAATCAGACCCTGAGTGTGATCTTGATTATATTCCCAATACGGCCCGTGAGGTTTCCTGTCAGGCAGCCATTACCAACTCCTTTGGTTTCGGTGGTACGAATGCAACCCTGGCATTCAGGAAAATCTGACAGGTGACTATCCACCGGATGGACACAATGGATTTTTCGTATTGAACAAGGAGCGGCAATGATTGCTGTAGCTAGTGACCACGGGGGCCTGGAGCTTAAAAACGCGGTTGTTGAGTCTTTGCGTAACCAGCAGATAGAGTGCAAGGATTTCGGAACTGATGATTCAACATCAGTCGATTACCCTGACTTTGCTGAAAAGGTTGGCAAAGCTGTTGCTTCAGGAGAGGTGAAGGCTGGTATTTTGATATGCGGTACCGGTATCGGCATGTCGATCGCCGCCAATAAAATCCCCGGGATTCGTGCGGCACTGGTACACGATGAATTTACCGCACAAATGGCGTCCCAGCACAATAATGCTAATATCCTGGTATTGGGTGGTCGCCTTCTTTCTCCCGAACAAGGGGTTCGTCTGGTTGATGTCTGGTTGACATCTTCTTATGAAGGGGGACGGCACGAGCAGCGCCTTGAAAAGATTGCCAGGCTGGAATAGCTCACGTGTCTATATCGTCGTCAACAAGCGGAGCAGTTACAGGCTCCGTTTTTTGTTTATTGACCGCCAGGTAGTGCAGATTACAAATATTATCCAGATCGTTTTTTCTTATAACAGGCTCTCGCCAGGAGGATTGACATGGCAGCAGACATGCTGGAAAGTTTTGACCCGGAAATTGCCGGGGTGCTTGTGGATGAAGTCAGGCGGCAGGAATACAGTCTTGAATTTATTGCCTCGGAAAATTTTGTCAGCGAAGCAGTTTTACAGGCACAGGGTTCCGTGCTGACAAACAAGTATGCTGAAGGCTACCCCGGCAAGCGTTACTACGGTGGCTGTGAATATGTCGATGTTGCCGAGCAATTGGCGATAGATCGTGCCAAGGAATTATTCGGCGCTGAGCACGCCAATGTTCAGGCCCATTCCGGTTCCCAGGCCAATATGGCAGTCTATATGGCCACCTGCCAGCCGGGAGATACCATTCTGGGGATGAATCTGGCTCATGGTGGCCACCTCACCCACGGATCACCGGTCAATTTTTCCGGCAAGCTCTATAACGTTGTCGCCTATGGTGTTAAGGCGGAAACCGGAACCATTGATTATGAAGAGGTTGCACGCCTGGCCCGTGAGCATCGTCCCAAGTTGATCGTTGTTGGTGCCAGTGCCTATCCGCGGGTGCTGGATTTTCCGGAATTTCGGCGAATTGCCGACGAGGTCGGTGCCCTGGTGATGGTCGACATGGCTCATATAGCCGGTCTGGTTGCCGCAGGTATTCATCCCAGCCCGATTCCCTATGCGGATTTTGTAACCTCAACGACGCATAAAACCTTGCGCGGACCCAGAGGGGGGCTGATTCTTTGTAGTGAAGAATGGAGCAAAAAGCTTAACA
>OBJA01001886.1_pt1 | contig 13178 bp, 11 predicted proteins | sample 1519751 | NCBI WGS metagenome assembly OBJA01 (sample SAMEA3881238, study PRJEB22517) | soil metagenome | biome: lake sediment; feature: soda lake sediment; material: sediment, water from around vicinity | place: India | collected 2013-12-23 | depth 3 m | reverse complement strand
GGCCCCTCAGATGGTAGAGCGCGCCAATATCCTCCCGCCGCAGGGGCAGATAGGGCCGATAACGGTTGGCGAAAGAGACCAACTGATACGAAGTTCCCTGATTTACGGAGTGTACGAGAAACTGATCGACCGGGAATCAGCCTTTGAAATACTGTCGAAGAAACAGGATCTGCTCGAGGAAGAACGGCGCCTGGCCGCAGAGGAGAAAGAGCGTATCCGTCAGCAGAAAGAGGCCCAGAAAGCAGCACTCGAAGAAGAGAGGACTAAACGCGCTGCAGCACGGCAGCGGAAAGCCGACCAGGGTTTCCTGGGCGATATCCTCACCCAGGTAGGTAAGAGTACGCAACGGCAAATCAGTAACGAACTGGGAAGAACCATCACCCGCAGCATTTTCGGAGCGCTCTTCGGGAAGAAATAAATAACCCCTTCACCCCTCACTTATATGTATAAAACACTGTTCAAACATTACTGGTTAAAAAGCTACCGTTCACCCGGATATTACAAAAATCTGGTGGTCAACATTTTTATGGGACTAACAGTTCTTTACTTTATAGTAATCCTCGTGATGATGGGATTTATGCTGCCCGGGCTGCTGAAAGAAATAGCTCCTCAGCCAGATCCCGCTGCGACATTCAACGGCATAATGATATACGCTGTGATAGCCCTGCTCATGATCCGTTATCTGATACAACCGCTGAGCACATTGAATCTGGAAAATTACCAGGTACTTCCCATTAAAAGGGATACGCTGGTCAATTATCTCCTGCTGAAACCGTTGTTCAATCCGTTGAACTACGTCACACTATGTTTTGCTATCCCTTTTGCTATTACCGGAATATATCCGGCTTACGGGGTAGGTGGCGCCTTCAGGTTTCTGTTTATCGTTATCTTCCTGATCTGGTTCAATACCTTGCTGGCTCCCCTACTGAAACGGAAATTCAGTAATATCCTTGTGGGAACAATTGCATTACTGGCCATAGCAGGCGGGCTGGCAGCACTGGAATACTTCCATATCTTCTCCCTGTTTCAACTATCACAACATATTTTCGATTTTCTAACCGGAACTCCTTTTACATGGATTTCTGTGCTACTGCTCAGTGTATTGGCTTTTTTTCTCAATAAGCGCTATTTCGCAAAAAACTATTATCCCGAAAGCTTCGACAGGAAAGTAAAAAAGAAAGAAGCCGATACCGGAAGATTCACCTTTATGGAGCGTTTCGGGAAGATTGGAGAAATCATCTCCTTAGAAATGAGATTAGTGCTTCGTCACAAGCGAACGAAAAAAACGCTCTATACGGCAATACTTCTTTTACTGTACGGACTGCTTTTCTATCCAAATGAAATCTACAGTAATAATCCAGGATGGCTGTTATTTGTCGCTATTTTCGTTACCGGAGTAGGAATGCTGATATTCGGACAATGGATCATCAACTGGGACGGCGCCCATTTCGATTTTATGATGACAAGGAATATAGATACCCATACCTATATCAGGGCCAATTATTACCTGATGCTGGCATTATGTATCGCTTCGTTTATTGCCACTACTCCCTATTTTTTCTTTGGAAGAGAGATCATTATCTATCATTTGGTAGCATTGATTTACAACATAGGGGTCAATATTTATGTCTACCTTTTTAGCGCCACCTTCAATACCAAGCGGTTGGAGCTTTCCAAAGGCTCTTCGATGAATATGCAGGGGGTAAGCTACAAGAATTTTGTAGTGATGATACCGCTGCTTGTAATCCCCCTTACGCTGGTTATCCTGTTCGATTTATTTTCGGCAGCTCATATAGCATTGATCATTATTGCCCTGCTGGGTTTAGCGGGCATCCTTTTCCACGAACCGCTCCTGAAAGTGATCGAGCAGCAATTTTTAAGGAGAAAATATGCCCTTTGTACGGGATTCCGAAAGAAGGAATAAGCCATGGCATATTTCCGTTCACTTCAAATGATTACAATAAAAAACAAACAATAAAGAAACCGATAAAGCACAAGATATATGCAAGATTACGAAAACAGATCAATAAATCTCTCTGACGCACCACCACCTCTACCGGATTCTGTAGCTGAGGTTGCGGAAATCATCACAGCCACAAACCTGAAGAAGATATATCATGGTATTGCAGTGCTGGATATTCCCTTCATAGGAGTTGATAACGGAGAAAGTTTCGGACTGGTGGGAAACAACGGGGCAGGAAAGACTACTTTTTTCCGGCTGATCCTCGATCTGATCGAAGCTTCTTCAGGCGAAGTGAGAGTCGATGGTGAGAAAGTGGCCCGCCGTGACGAATGGAAATCGAAGATGGGATCGTTTCTCGATGAGAGTTTCCTGATCGATTTCCTCACTCCGGAAGAATATTTTACCTTCACAGCCAAAGTATATAACAAATCGGAAGGTGATATCGCCTTGTTTCTGGAATCGATGAAAGAGTTCTTTAACGGTGAGATACTGGGTTCCGGTAAACTGATCCGTGACCTCTCGAAAGGGAATCAGAAAAAAACGGGTATTGCTGCAGCGCTCATCAGCGAACCGCAAATACTGATCCTCGATGAACCTTTTACGGCCCTCGATCCCACTTCCCAGATCCGGTTGAAAAGGATGCTCAATGAGTTAAAAACCACAAAAAAAATGACGATGCTGATTTCAAGTCATGACCTTAATCATATAACCGAGGTGTGTGACCGTATTGTCGTACTAGAGAAAGGAAAGGTTGTGAGAGATATCCAAACAAGCGAAAATACACTGAAAGAGTTGGAATCCTATTTTGCAGTATGACGGATTTTCTATACTGCTTTCAGTCCGTTGTTTTTCTCAATAAACGTGATCTATTTGCCATCTGAGGATGTTCAGAGTGTATAAATGTTATATCTTTGCAACTATTTCGTAAATCCACACAACAGAAGACAATGAAGGAACAAGAAACCGAAAGCGTGAAAGAGCAGAAACAAATCAATCCCATTACAGACTGGTTTATCCGTCTTGTGAAAGGAGCCTTGGTGGGGATCGGATTTATCCTTCCCGGACTATCGGGAGGCGTACTGGCCGTTATCTTCGGCATCTATGATCCGCTGATCCGGTTTCTCGCCGACATACGGCGAAATTTCCTGAAAAACCTGCTTTACTTTCTCCCCGTAGCGATCGGCGCCGCCATCGGTATCGTTCTTTTTGCCGTAGTAGTAGAGAAAGCTTTTGGCAAATATGCCGCATTGTTTGTCTCTCTTTTCGTGGGATTCGTAGCAGGCACTTTTCCTTCCCTCTATAAAACGGCAGGGAAACAGGGAAGAAAATCGTCCGATATGGGCATTCTTATCATTACTGCGATTGCCATTTTTGCGCTGATGTTAGTGGGGGGACAACAACTCACCGAAGTCAGTCCCAACCTCATGGTATGGCTGGGATCAGGGTTACTGATGGGACTGGGACTGATCGTCCCGGGAATGAGCCCTTCGAATTTCCTGATCTACTTCGGACTTTATGATAAGATGGCCATTGGTATCAAAGACTTCGACTTCGGCGTCATCATCCCGTTGATCATCGGCTTTGTCATCTGCGTTTTGCTTTTTGCCAAACTGGCCTCCTGGCTTTTCCGAAGATATTACTCCGGCATGTATCATTTCATCCTGGGGATGGTGGTCGGCTCTTCACTGGCTATCTTTCCCACGGTGGTTTTCCCGGCATTCACAGCCGAACAGCTTGCCGTTACCGGATTAAGTTTTTGGGGAGCGCTTCTCCTGAGCCTACTGTTTTTCATTGTGGGTACCATCGCCTCCTGGCTTTTCAGCAAAGTAGAAGAGAAATATCCGCGGGAAGAGATTTTTTAGACAACCCGATCGTTCCACCGAAACAAAGAACCTGATCCGCTTCTACAGACAAAAGTAAGTTCTACTCCTCTTCCTCCCCCGCAATCCTGATCCTCGGATTCCGTTCTTTCAATTCGGTGATCAGGGAATCTATATCTGTTTCCTTCACCCTCAGCACGTCAAAACCACGTACTTTATCGATACGTAACTGATTCTTTTTCATTTTCTTCAATCCTATTATATCTCCAATAGCTATTCGTCTGTTCTTTGAGAACAATCTCAGTACAAAACGGATCTCCAGAAAATTCAATTCAGTGATGGCATATTCCTTTATCGTGGTCGATAGAATAAAAACAATGGCAAAGGCAAAGTAGATGAAATCCATCCAAATTCTCTCGCCGTACCTGATCCTGTAAATGATTATACCTAACAGGAAGAGCGAAGCGATCCCCCAGAAAAGATTCCCAAGTCCGTTATCTGCTTTATATTTTTTCTCCACAACTGTCGAATTAAAGTTAGACTACTCCAAATGCAAATATACACTTATTCGCGGAAAATGGGTTAAAAAACTAAAATAATCGAAGAATAGATTAACAAGCCGTTTTTATCGACGAAATGGAATTTTCACCTGACAAATCCGGCAAATCCACCTATATACTTCTGAAATTATGACATTTAAACAGGATAAAAGTCTGTTTTTTCTTTAAACTTTTGCTTATCTTCGGGCGTCATAAAGGCAGATCATATTTTTATTCACTTTTTAAAATGTATGTATTATGAAGAAGATTGTATTCATGGCACTGGTAGCCATATTCACTTTGAGTTTCACACTTGAGGCTCAGGACGACGGAAGAAACAGGAGAGACAACAGGCAGGATGCCCGTAGCGGTATGAGATGGACTGCAAAAGATCGCGCCGACACTATGGAAAAAGAATTGGGACTAACTGCGGATGAGAAGGCAAAAGTACAAGCATTGTTTGAGCAACAGGATGCTAAACGGGCCGAGCAGGTTACCCAACAAAGAGGTCAAAGAGACGAGCAGATACAGGATCGTAACAAACGTCGCGAAGAGATGCAGGCATTGCGTGAAAAAGAGGTGGCCGAAAACGATGCCGAACTGGAAGCAATTATCGGAAAGGAAAAAATGGAACAGTGGAAGCAGTATCGTGAAGAGCGCCAAAAAGAGATGCGCAATTCGAATCGCACGGGAAGACGAGCCCCTCGTTGAGTATGTTAAATTAAACTACGGGTAAACTTGATGGCCGCCTCATAAAACGGGGCGGCTTTTTTAGTGGGGTTAACCTGTACATCTTTGTGGGAACATCCTCTATATATAGAGGGGATATCTGGTATGTATATATCAGTAATACTTTTCGTAGATTCGTTTGAATGCTGCAGTTGCTTTAAACCGGTCAAGCCAGCTATTCAGGCTGTCCAGCAGAATAGGAGAATCTTTGCGCACTGCCCACGATTCCAACTGTGTGAAACTGATATCGGTCTCAACATCTATCTCCGGCAAGAGCTTTGCCAACCGTACGGCCATTTTCTCATCGCACACCGTAAGGTCTATATCTCCCGAGGCCACCATCATCACTAATTGTTCTGTTTCGTAGGTGGGATCTTCCACAATAAAAATAGTATCTCCTATCTCGTGGGAGAGATTGTTCAGGCGCAGGATAGCGGGCGAGTCACCCGCTACATGAATGGTTCTCCCTGCCAAATCGAGATGCTGGCGGATCGGCTCTATGCTATCGTTATATTCCGGTTTGCGTTGTACCAGCACCTGCTTGTTCAGCGTAATAGGACTTGTAAAGGCAAAGGTATCTTTTAATTGTACGTTGACCGGGATATTGCGGGCCACCAAATCGTAACGCATTGTCAGCAGGCCCTCCAGATTCTCCTCGAGACTATTCACAAGAAAGAGATTTACCTTTATCCCCCACTCCTTCTCAAGCGCAAGGATCATCTCCCGCTGAAAACCCTGTAACGTGTCTCCCGAAGCATATAATCCAATGCTATTGTAGTCTGTCACCACGTTCAACTCACCCGACGACACTATTTCATTATAATCGCGAGGGTGCGGGGGAGCGTTCCTGTACCCTTTCATACCCGTCCAAAGCAGTATCATCACCGCTACGGCGACTATCAGCAAAAGAAGATAGAGATATAAACGTTTTCGGTACTGCAAACTTTAAAAGATTTAATTGTGTAAATTTACTGAAACCCCAATCCTGAAGATAGGAGGATTGACCGGATAACCCGGAAGTGAAAAGTATTCTTTCGGATTCATGAACTGCGCTGCCACGTTATAGTACATTATGTAGAAGCGGGTCTGTTTCAGGTGCATATTGGCGTAAGCAGTGGCAATAGGGTAATTCCCGATCTCTTTTTCGCGCTGATTGTAAAACTGCAACAATGCCGGCTCATAACCAGGCACGAAGTACTTCGTATGATAATGTGCATCCACCCCCAATTGCAGGGTAAGTTCATCCACAATCTTCGTTTTCAGGTACATATTGGAATAGACGCTGAGCGTAGGTACGGGGATCACTTCCTGATTGCTCGAAGTCTGGTAAACCACCTGGTTATCCCAATTGAATATACCCAAACGAAGATTCTGCTCTATGCGTGCCGTCAGCAGTTGTACGTTGCCGTTCTCCTGGGCAATCTGTCTGTCCTTATCGTAATAAATGAAATTCTGCAGGTTTTCCACTCCTGCACTCAATGTAGTATTCGTAAACGGTATATGCAATTTACCACCAATATAGACCCTACGGATATCGCCGAAATTGTGGTTCCAGCGAAAATATTTTGAGTAATAGTTCTCCTCCAGATATTTGGGTTTCAGGTTTTTGATATAGGCATGTGCCGAAAGGGTCGTGCGCCTTCCTGCGATATCAAAACCAGTCTCCACATCACCCATCGCCCTGAACTCTCCCAGATTCGCACCCAGTACTCCAAGGTCGGCACGGATATTAAACAGGAAATTATCACCCTGCTGTTTGTTCAGCAGGCCTCCCACAGTAACAGCGTTTTCGCGGTGCCGCATCATCCCCGGCCCCACACTGTCCCTCATGGCATAGTTACGCAGGTCATGCTCCAGAAAAGCGGTCAGCCCGAATTTCACCCACTCCTTGAACCCTTCCCGCAAGCTAAGAAAAACACTGTTCTTCATCGATGTAAAACGGATACTGTCATCCACCGCCCCCTCATAAAACCGATTGGCATAAAACTGGTCTATCCGCTGCATCTCTATACCATCCACATTCACAAAGGCTGTATCATATGACAGGAACCGCCGGTGCTGCTGGGTAAATTGCGATGAAAAACCTATACTTGCCACAGGGACAAATTCTCCCTGTCTCTTGTGCAACGAATCGGCCGGCGTCTCCATGTATCCCAGGTTATACCTGCCGGACAAGAAAAAGCGGTTATTGCGTAAGGAGTTCCATGTATTGGTAAATTTCACCGGAATATCCCTCGACGTAAAACTCTGTTCAGTGGACATGGAATCAGGATGAGTTATAAAACGCTCGTCCGTAATTCCGCCGTTCTCGGCATTGGTCACCGATCCCAGATTCATAAAAGCGTGTGCTTCGATCCTGTCGGAGAGATAATTCCCGAATAGGGAGAAGTTGTTATGCTTTACCGCCTGCGAATTGTAAAGACCGCGCGTATTGATCAGGTCCACATCCAGCCCCACATTCAGTTCCTTCGCGAAATTCGAGGACAGCCTCGCTTCAAAGCGCTCCTCCCTGGTCTGCTTAGGGATGGTACGGTTATAACTCAATCTGGAATAGGGCACCCGTGTATTCACGAACAACACCTTTTCAGGATCTTTCAGATAGAGATAGTAAGCGTTGTTGAATATAAACTGTTCGGTCTCCGGCCTGTCAGCAAAAATTTTCGAGAAGGCCGGCGATCCCAGCGGAGCCAGAAAGCCCATCACCACCGATTGTCCGTCGGGGAGGATGCTCTGTTGGTAATTATGGAGTAATGTATCCGAAACGGCAGGCAGGCGGTTGCCTGTACGCGCATCGATCTTCCAGATGGTCATTCGTGCCAGCCGGCGCAGTGAATCGGCCTCCGCCCCGTGATCATGGAGCAGGTGATTGAGGTGCGATGTCCGTCCGGTCTGCCGGATTAGCGTCGAGTCGAGGTCGTGCTCCTCCGGAACCTGCCTGGGAAGAAGATCCAGCGAATCGGGATTCGTTGTGATCTGCGATGAATCGGGCAGGATAATACGCGCCTGCGCATAGGCAGCCGTCACGCAGAGAATACATGCCAGAAGGGATATGAACAGCTTTTCTTTCATCGGATGCAAATCTACATAAAAAATTGCCACCCACAGATAATTGGACCCGCTTTTCTCTCTTTTTTGAGGATTTTTAGGATGCGGCATAACCACAAATCCCGTCTGTCAACTGACAAATTTCACCTGAAAATCGTCATTCTATTGACTATTTTTATCCACAGAAATAAGAAAATGTATCTGCCAATATTCTACTGTTATCGGAAATCACCTTTAGCTAGAAAAACACATTTTAATGTATTTGAAAAAATACCCTTTAAACAACACATACACAGTTTTCTATAGATAAATGGGTATCAATTATTCTGCAAGACCCATTTCCAAGCTGGCACGACATTAATCTGCTTGCTTTCTCTGGTTATTACACTCTCTTCATCCTTTGTGACGATAAAAAGGTTGTCGCACCGGGTGGCACGTGAAGCCTCCAAAATACCCTTAATCTCTCTTTCCCGAGTATTCTCGTCAGCCATATCCCATGTGACTTGGATAAGCTGCATTACACTATCATTGCGTTGGAATACAAAATCACATTCACCGTCACCCTGATAATAAGAAATCTTGTCCAACGGTAGTTTTGTCCGGTTCAGTTGCATGAAAACCGTATTCTCCAGATTCTTTCCGTTATCATTACTTTGCGGCATAAGTACCGCTCCCCGCATACCGTTATCGATGCAGTAATACTTATCGAGTGATTTCTGTTCCTTTACCAAAGAACGGTCATACCTGGAAATACGAACGAACATGAAGATATCACATATATAGTTCGCCCAAAGGTATAAATCATCCTTGCCCACTTTCAAGCCCTGAGACTTGATATCCTTGTATATGGCATTGATGGATGTCGGTTTGGTCAGGTTTGCCATAATACGTTTTACAAAATATCTTACCACGGTTGTGTTTGATATTTTATAGTGCTCAGCCAAATCTTTCAGTAACATCGTATCAAAGTAACCATGTAACAGCTTTAATTGCTCTGACCTGGACGATGTCAGCACAATTTCAGGGAATACACTTTCTTGATTATACGCTTCAAAAGCCGTTCTCAACCTTGCTCTATCCTGTTCAAGATAGCTGTTTGTGCTAATTCCTTTAAAACGGCAATACTCGTTGAAAGAAAGCGGATATATTTTATATTCGAGTGGATAACCTCTCAATGCCGAACTCAATTCCGTTGAAAGCATCGTGGCATTGCTACCACATACATAGATGTTTTTGCAATATGACTTGTAAACTCGAAGCACAAAATATTCCCAATCCTTAATAAGCTGAATCTCATCAAAGAACATATACACATCTTTGATGGGTATGCCCGGAAACATCTCCATATACGAAGCAATAACCTCATCCAACTCTTCAGATTCCATACCCTTCAAACGCTCATCATCGAAGCCCAACCACAAAATATTTTCCCGTGGCACACCGCTTTGAACAAGAGCATTTATCGTGATCTCCATCAAAGTGGATTTACCACAACGGCGCACACCGGGGATGGTGATAATCTTCTCGCGGTCTATCGGCAAATTTATATCGCGCTCAATAACCTCAAACGGAATTTCACTCTGCTTGATGGTAATAAGCGACTTGATAACATCTTTTCTCATAACATTTCCTGAATTTTAGGACAAATATATAAAATTCCTTCCTAAATAAAAGGAAATACAACAAAAATTTCTCACACTAAACGGTCGTTCTTGTCAATCTTTCATACACCCGATCGGAACAATCAATATACCATCAGAACGCCGGTAATCGCAAATTGAAAACCGAGGTGCGTAACTTCCCCATGGAAATTCTCTTCCTGCGCAATGACGATATTCCGCAATACGTAGAACAGGGCGTAGCCGATATCGGTATCTTAGGGCAAAACGAGGTATGGGAGAAAGGGATTGATGTGAAAATCGAGGAATTGGGTGGAAGTGTAGAAATAGTTACCGGATAATCCTCTATAGTACCGGGTCAACACGGCTGTAGAAACCTGCGTAAGGAGCATCTTTACACGGTCTCCGGCTGCTTGTAGGTGAACTCTTTTGACTTCCCGAAAGATAAATATATGCTTATAAACATTTTCTTTATATAAAAGAATTCCCAAAATAATAATCCCAGAATGACGTGAAAAAATACGTGTTATCCTTACCTATGATTAAATTACCTTTCAATGTATTCTCATCCAAAATGAAAAGCTCAAATGTATGGTTTAAATGTAAATCGTGTAAATGTATCTTATTCTTTTCATTTTCAATGAAACTGCCACCAAAAAGAGGGACAGTGTCGTAATATACATAAAATCGTTGTTTTTCTCGCAATTCTATTCTTACACCATATCTATTTATATAAATTCCGGATTTTAATTCTATTTTTTTTCTGTTATTGGATGAAGAAATTTCATCGCTTCTGAGTCCGAAAAATTCAGGATGCTCTTCATTCCGTTCTCTATCAAGAGATAGGTGTTTATCTTTCAAAAACACATAGGTTTTAACTCCTTTTAATCCATTTCTCTCAAAAGAAAATAATTGAGAATAGCCATTCATTTTATCATTTAATCTAAGTTTTCCATTTTCAATGAGACATTCTCCAAATGATAAGATTACGGATTCGACAATATCCAAACTACGTTGGCTATAAATTTCTATAAAATAATGATTATCTTTATATACATAGAGATAACAATCGTCCTTTTCAGTTATTTCGAATTTATATCTTTTGTAATCCATACTATGAGATAGTAGAGTAAAACTAAAAAATATAATAATCAGATATATTTTTTTCATATTAAAAGAAATTTAAGAATATTGGAAGTTCGAATGATCTAGGATACGGTCCCCACATTGAATATCCATGAAGTGAATTGATACTCGCAGTTTGTACCGTTCTGAGAGCATTGAAGGATTTCATCATTCGTACTGACAGATGTATTACTTGTGGCTCCCTGTATCCACCATACATTTCTATATATACCAGCGGATTATTCAAACAGGAACTGTACCTGTTGAAATTCTGCGTGAAGTCGGGCATTTGTATGTAGGGATCGGGACTTAGAAAGCGTCCTAACGCCGCATCATACAGCAGTGCGTTCATGTTCACTAACCCGAACCAGATTAGGTGTTCATGGCCGGTATACCCCCTGCCTAAGAACAATGCCGGTTCACTACCGGGTATGTATGCTACCTGCGTAGCGGGATTCCGTAACCTTCCCCAGGCGTCGTAACTGTATTCAGCTTTCAAAGATCCATCGGCATTCGCCACGTGGGTAATACTACCCAGATAATCTCGACAAACTTAATAATTCTTGAACCATAATTGTCCTGTAAAAAGGAGAAACGATTCTCTTGTTTTATAAATTGAAGGTTTTTCCCTCTATCTCGTTGAAATATTCATCTTCAACGTAGTAGTCGTACAAGTTTGTACCGCAAAATGGACAGAACCCAATATTCGCCATTGGCAAATCCAATCTAAATTTTTCATAACCCATAGTCATAAAAAATCTTACATCGTTTCGCTTATTACTTGTCTTATTTATCTGCCTATTCCTTTTAAAATAAAGATTACCTTTACTTATCAGAAACTCTGAATTAAACTTTACAATTCTAATATTAATTCCACATTGATTGCCTATAAAATAAGAACCCTCAAAACTCTCACAACAAAATTTCATACAATATTACTTAAAAAGTTTCAAAATATGAGGAACAACACTTGAATCTATTTTATATTCCAAACCGGACATTCCCCCATGCATTCCTCGATAAGTGTGAATATGCTCATTCTGTATCATTTGCAGATATGTTGATCTCGGTATGGTTACTTTTACAACTTCACCTCCATTTTTCACATATGTAGCGGCATATTCGGGATTATCTGTCATAAATAATGGACCTCCCTTACCTTCACTACCTGTTGTTCCTCTGTACAGAGTTACATTATCTCCATCTGGGTTCGGAGTAAAGTCATATTGTGGCTGGGACGATTGTAGCTGAGGCGTACTATTCGTATTTAACGGTTTACCTGTCCACGGGCTAATTTTATTATCAATAGCATATTTATATCCTGCACCAGCTCCCACAACACCACCGACAACAGCACCAGACTTTAGACCTCCTAATCCCATTTGATTAGCTTGTTCAATATCGCCAGTCATTATTAACCCTGCCGTGGATCCCCCAGCATATCCTCCGGCAGCTCCTCCAATTGAACCTGTTATAGTACTTTGAACAACAGGACTTGCTATTTTTGTGCCATTGACAATTATACCTCCAATATACTTTCCACCATATTGCCCGGCTGCCCCTCCTGCTATTCCTGACACTACTCCGATACCGCCACCTAAAGCAATACCCCAACCTTTTGCACCGCCTAACCATGCATTTGTTGCTCCGACTGTGGCTCCTCCCCAAGCCCAACCTCCAAATTGGGGGTAAAGTGCTCCTACACCTCCTACAGCTCCTGCCCCAAATGCAGCAAATCCTCTACCTATGGTTTGCCATACATTATCTCCTTTCAAGTTTTTCCAATTACTGGCTAGATTTATGGCCCCGCCTATTAATGCACCAATCAAATCATCAACACCGAAATACTCTCCGGTAATATCTGTAAATATCAGTGGATTATTCAAACAGTAACTGTAGCGGTTGAAGTTCTGCGTGAAATCCGGCATCTGCACATACGGGTCGGGACTTAAAAAACGTCCCAATGCCGCGTCATACAGCCGGGCGTTCATATTGATCAGCCCAAACCACGGCAGGTGTTCATGACCGGTATAACCTCTTCCGAGGAATAACACAGGTTCTGCACCCGGTGTATAGGCGACCTGCGTTGCGGGATTTCTCAGTCTTCCCCAGGCGTCGTAACTGTATTCATTTTTCAAAGAACCATCGGCATTCGCCACGTGGGTGATACTTCCCAGATAATCACGGCAAATATAATATATTTTCCAATTCCCCGCTTCTTTTACATATACTGCAGGTGCGGAATAGGAATCGCCACCCAGGTAAAGCCGTTCGATATTGCTCTCCTTATCTATTTCATACTGCCCGCCGATGTAATGTCGTGTCAACACATCCGTCG
>OBJA01001885.1_pt1 | contig 13182 bp, 9 predicted proteins | sample 1519751 | NCBI WGS metagenome assembly OBJA01 (sample SAMEA3881238, study PRJEB22517) | soil metagenome | biome: lake sediment; feature: soda lake sediment; material: sediment, water from around vicinity | place: India | collected 2013-12-23 | depth 3 m | reverse complement strand
GCCCAGTTGCTGGCAGCCCAATCCCAGGTTTTGTTGAAAGAGCAGTATGTAGAGTTGCCAACATATACTGTTGCTCCCCCTGAGAAAAACCCTATTTTTTTCAGGGATGAAGCATTTCAGGGGGCTTCAAGGCATTATTACCCCCTGAAAATGAATGACCAGTATATCAATGAAAGGGTTATGCAGCCATGGAAGCATCTGTTTCTTGAAAACGAATATATTGAAGTTGCTGTTACTCCTGAAATAGGTGGCAAGCTCTATTATGCCAAAGACAAGACAAAGGACTATTATTTCATTTATAAAAACAATGTTGTAAAACCCTCAAATATTGGGATGACAGGAGCCTGGGTGTCGGGTGGCATTGAATGGTGTGTTTTACATCACCACAGGGCATCAACTTACCTTCCCCTTGATTTTACAACCACTGAGAATGAAGATGGCAGCAAAACTGTCTGGGTGGCCGAATATGAGCCCCGCCACGGAATGAGATGGACCGTTGGAGTAACGGTATTCCCCGGCAAGTCTTATTTTAAGGCTGAGGGACGGGTCTATAATGCCTCTCCTTTTACGCATTCATTTTTGTACTGGGCTAATGTTGCAACCCATACCAACGAAAACTATCAGACGATTTTTCCTCCCAGCTCCCAGGTGGTAACCTATCATTCAAAAACAGATTTCACCACCTGGCCTGTATCCCACGATGTTTTCAGAGGATCTGATTTTACTGCTGGTGTTGACATCAGCTGGTGGAAAAATACCAGGGAATCCAATTCATTTTTTGTTCATGAGTTGCGGGAAGATTTTATGGGAGGCTACGACCATGGGCAGAACGCCGGGACCGTGCATTTTGGCGACCACAACATTGTGAAGGGAGCAAAACTATGGCAGTGGGGTTCTGGTCCCCGGGGGCAGGCCACCGAGGCAAGATTAACCGAAGATGATGGGCCTTATGTGGAATTGATGGTGGGGGCGTTTTCCGACAACCAGCCTGATTACAGCTGGATCAGACCTTATGAAGTGAAAAAATGGGAGCATTACTGGTATCCGGTCAGGGGAATCCAGGGGTTTAAATATGCAAACCTCAATGGAGCAGTTAACCTGGAAGAAAGATCGGGTAATTCCGTTTTTCTGGGGTATTACTCCACACAAAAAGTAAAAGATGCAAAGGTTATTCTCCAGATGAGAGGGGACATTGTTTTTGAGAAAGACATAGAAATTTCGCCCGATCGTCCTTTTGCAGAAACAATTCAGCTGAAGGGTACCTTTGAGCTCATAGACCTTTACACGCGGTTGGTGGATGCCAGCAGCAATGAGTTGTTGGTTGAGTACCGGCCAATCGTGCAGGACCCGGTTGACGAGTTGCCTGAACCATGGAAAGGTTATGTATCACCCGAAAAACTCCAGACGGTAGAAGAAATTTACCTTACAGGAAAGAGGGTGGAACAATTTTATGCTCCCCGCTATGATCATATGGATTGGTACATGGAAGCGCTTAAACGAGACCCGGGCGATATTCGCACCAATACAGCCGTGGGAAATCATTACCTGAAAAGCGGAGACTACCAGGCAGCCCGGTACTATCTTGACAAAGCAATTGAAAGATTAACAAACGATTATACACGACCTTCAAATTGTGAAGCACTTTATTTGCAGGGAGTGGTGCTGAAATCCCTCGGGTTATATGACGAAGCTATTGATATGCTTTACCGTGCAAGTTGGGATTATGCTCAACACTCAGCGGCATATTTTCAGCTGGCTCAGATTTCCGTGCAAAAACAAGATTATGCCAAAGCCCTGCATCAGATCAATGAATCTTTAAGTACCAATTCCCGCAATAACAGGGCAGTTGCCCTGAAAGCCTCACTGCTGAGGAAACTGGGTCATTTCAACCAGGCTCTTGCGGTGATTGAGCAATTGAAAGAATTTGACCCCCTGGATTTCAGATTGCAGAATGAAAGGTATTTGATTGCAAAAGAGTCAAATATGCATTCTCTGGCAGATAATTTGCTTAAAGTCATGAATAAGGAGATGAGGGATTTCGATGAAAACTATCTGGAACTTGCTGTAGGGTATCTGAATGATGGATTGCTTGGGGAGGCCAGGCAGGTGCTGCTTCGGTTTACAGGCAAAAATCCTCTGTTTGATTATTACCTGGGTCATATCGCTTTAAAAAACAACTTGACACAGGAGGCTATTGCCCACTTTAAAAAAGCTGCAGAACAACCGGTTGATTATATTTTCCCACACCGCCTTGAAACTGTGGAAGTATTAAAAACAGCTATAGGTCTGAATCCTTCAGACGGGAATGCTCATTATTATATTGGGAATATATTGTATGATAAACAGCCTGAATTTGCCATCGAAAACTGGAAAATAGCTGTGGAGAAATGCCCTGACCTGGCCATTGCTTACAGAAATATCGGATGGGGATATTTTCGCCATTACCGGAACATTCAGCAGGCAATTTTATATTATGAGAAGGCCATGGCCCTGACACAGGAGGAAGCCATTTTTTATGCGGAATTAGATGCCTTACATGAACTCAATAATTCACCCGTTGAAAAACGTCTGAGAGTGTTCCAGTACCAGAATGAAGTGGTAAAGAACAGGGACGATGCCTTTATCCGCCAAATCGCAGTTCTTACCCTGGCGGGTCAGGCAGAGAAAGCTGTCGAATATCTTGAAGGAGTGGAGTTTGCATACAGGGAGGGTTCTTCCAGGGTCAGGGAGATCATCATTGATGCACAATTGATGTTGGGTAAGAAATATTTTGAGGAGGGATCCTATGAAAAGGCGCTTCAGTATTTCTATAAAGCGCAGGTGCCCGAGGAAGAAGCCGGGAGTGCACGGGCAGGCAGCAGGGACATTCAGGTGAATTATTACATTGGACTGGCCTTGAAAGCTTCAGGAGATCAATCCCTGGCAGATGAGTTCTTTAAAAAAGCAACTGGCAGGCGAACAAGAAACGCAGAGGTAATGAACTACTATCAGGGGTTGAGCTTTGAGCAACTGGGCGATAAAAGCAGTGCCAGGAAAGTCTTTGAGCGAATGATTGAAGAAGCCAATCAGCACCTTGACAGACAGCAGGTTTCTGAAACGGGTGTTATCTTTGGAGAGCGTGAGGCAGAAAATGCAAGAAGATCCAGATATTACACCATGCGCGGACTTGGCTCAAAAGGATTGCGTCAAATAAAACAGGCAAATCAGGACCTGCAAAGAGCCATTGAGCTATCTTACAGCAATTTGTGGGCAAAAGTTGAACTGGAAAGCAAAAATTAAGTCAAGGAAAAAGTAAATAGTTAATAAAAAACTGAATTAGTCAGGATTTAATCTGACCATTACTTTCAGATTGAATCCCGACTAATTCAAATTAATAATTTTACAGCACTTCAGTTTTCTTGCTTCTTTATTGTAATTATTTTTGATAAGCTTCTTGAAAAACAGTTGTTTATGAAATTTTGTCTTTCCAAATATAAAACATCGGATGACAGTTTTATAAAGGCTAATGCTTAACAAAATGGATTGATCTCTCACGGCAGAAAATAAATATAGGGGTAAGAATTGCAGGGCTGGCCATGAGGCAGAACTGCAGATCGGGCCTGCCAAATGCACCTTTAGTTTCCCAAAAACCTCCAAATTGCATAAAAGCGGGGAGCATACCTGTGCTCAGAAGCAGTAGGACATTTTTATTTTGCTTATCTTTGAACACTAGCCCATTGCCAGGGCTTAAACCTTTGCTTTTCTGATAAAACACATAACTCCCTTGGAACATGGAATCCGGAAAAAATGAATTTGATTCGACCAATCTGTTCTTTTTTGCTCTTCGCTGGTGGAAGCATTTGGCCATACTGTGTGTTGTTGCCGCCCTTGCAGCAGCCATCTTCTCAGGCCCTTATTTTATTACCCCCAAGTTCGAATCCAGCGTGAGCATGTTCCCGGCCAGCACCAGCAGTATTTCGCGTTCGGTACTTGGAGGCCCATCTGCCACCCGGATCGACTTTCTGCAATACGGCGATGTGGAAGATGCCGAAAGATTGCTTCAGGTACTGGGCTCAGCGGCCATGCGCGACCGGGTCACCGAGCGCTTCAACCTGATGGAGCATTACCGTATACCCGGCAACTCGCGATACCGCCATACCTACCTGAAGCGCACTTACCAGGAGAACATCTCCTTCCGACGCACCAAATACGGGGCCGTGGAGATCAGGGTACGCGACCGTGATCCAGATATGGCTGCAGCCATTGCCAACGGAATTGCCGAGCAGATCGACTCCCTGCAAAACAGCATTCGCCTGGGGCGTGCGGTTCAGGCTTACCAGGTTGCCAGAAGCCAGTACAACGATATGCTGCGCCAGGTGCGCAATGCCGAGGATTCCCTGCGCCTGATCATGCGAATGGGGGTGTATGATGTGGAAGCCCAAACCTCAATGCTTACCCAGCAGCTGGCTATCGATCTTAGCAGAAACAATCCCAGTGGAGTGTCGGCAATTGAGGAACGCCTTAATGTATTGGGCGAACATGCCGGATCATACCTGTTTCTTTCAAATTATCTGACCAGCATCAGCACCACTATGACAACCCTGCAGCGTCGAGTGGAAGAGGCCAGGGTCGATATGGAAAACATCGCCTCCTTCAAGTTTATCATCGACCCGGCATATGTGGCCGAACGCAAGGTCTATCCCGTCAGATGGCTCATTGTAGTGCTGACAACATTTGCAGCAGGTTTCGGCGGGGTCATTACCCTGATGCTTTACGAAAACCTGCAACGAAAGGGCATTCTTGCTCAAAGATCTCAAAAACCCGCTAAACCCTCCTAAAGGTGTTGTACGACAACAGGCTGAAATGGCTCTACGGATTCGGTGCAGCTTTTATTGCCCTGAACATGGTGCTGATAGTCAATGGCTTCTACTGGCTGCTGGCTTTACCCCTGGCCATGGTCATTTTTATGTTGTATTTCTTTTCACTGGATAAACTGGTTTTGCTGCTGGTGCTCCTTACTCCATTCACCTTCAAATACCGCAATGAAGCCATGGGATTTACCGTGGACATTCCCACCGAACCGGTTATCGTGGCCGTAATGCTGCTTTTCTTTCTAAGAATGCTCTACGAGGGGCATTACGACAAAAGGCTGCTGAAGCATCCCATCACCTTGCTGGTTGTGGTCCAGCTGATATGGATGCTGCTCACCTCCATAAGCAGCGAGATGCCCCTGGTATCGTTTAAGTTCTTTTTTTCAAGGCTTTGGTTTGTCACCACATTTTTTTTTATTGGAATGATGCTTTTCAGGGAGTACCGCAACCTGAAGCGTTTTATGTGGGCCTTTGGCGTTTCCCTTTCCCTGATTGTGCTGTATATCACCTTTGAGCATTCGGCTTTTGGCTTCGAGAGAATGGTGGGAACCTGGATCGTGCGCCCCTTTTTTACCGATCATACCAACTACAGCGCGGTACTGGCTATGGTGGCCCCCTTCTTTTTCCTGATGACCTTCAACCGGACAGACAAGCTCCGCAGCAGGCGCATGGCCCTGCTGCTGTTTGTCATCTTCCTGATGGGAATACTCTTCAGCTTCAGCAGGGCTGCCTGGCTTAGCCTGATGATAGCAGCTGCCGCCTTTGTGGTGCTTTCCCTGAAGATTCCCCTGCGATACATTGTGGCCAGCCTGCTGTTGCTGGCAGGCAGCGTGTACCTGTTCCAGAACGAGATCATCATGCAGATGCAGCGCAATACCCAGGAATCCTCCGGGGAGTTTTCAGAGCATGTACGGTCCATTTCCAATATCACCTCGGATGCCTCCAACCTGGAACGCATCAACCGCTGGCGCAGTGCAGCTGCCATGTACCAGGAACGGCCCCTGCTGGGATGGGGCCCCGGTACTTATCAATTTGTGTATGCCCCGTTTCAGCGCTGGGAAGATCACACGGTGATCACAACCAACTTTGGCGACCTGGGCAATGCCCACAGCGAATACATCGGGCCCCTGGCCGAAAGCGGTTTGCCTGGCATGCTGATCATGATAGCCCTGGCAGTAGCTGTGCTGGCTACAGGAGTCAGGCTTTATAAAAAATTACCATCCACCGGCATGCGGCTCATGGCCATGGGAATAACCCTTGGTTTTATAACCTATTTCGTTCATGGGCTGGTCAACAACTTCCTGGATACCGACAAGGCATCGGTGCCCTTCTGGGGGATGATGGCCATGCTGGTGGCATTGGATGTGTATCACAGCAAATTGAAAATTGAACAAACTCCTGCTGAACAATAATATGTTTTCTTATTAATATAATTCTTTTATGAATCCAACCCTGAAGACCCTGCTGGACCACCGCACAATCCGCAACTACAAGAGTGACCCTCTTAGCCAGGAAATGATCGACCAGATACTGCAGGCTGCCATCCGCACCTCTACCACAGGCAACATGCAGGTTTACAGTATTATTGTCACCCGGGATGAAGAAAAACGCCGGCAATTGTGCAAGCTGCATTTCAACCAGAAGATGGTGGAGCAGGCTCCCCTGCTGCTCACTTTTTGTGCCGACTTCAACCGCTTCAACAAATGGTGCCTTCAGCGCGATGCCCAACCTGGTTACGACAACTTCCTGTCGTTCTTCACGGCAGCCATCGATGCCCTGCTGGCTTCACAGAACGCTGCCGTGGCGGCCGAAGCACTCGGGCTGGGAATTTGCTACCTGGGAACAACCACCTACCAGGCTGATAAACTTATTGAATTTTTTGATCTTCCAAGGGGAGTGGTTCCGGTTACTACACTGGTTGTAGGTTACCCCAATGAAGAGCCGGGTCTGACCGACAGGCTTCCTGCCCGGGCGGTGGTACACCAGGAAACCTACCAGGATTTCTCGCCACAGGAGATAGATCAGCTTTATTCAGAAAAGGAAAACTCGGCTCTCACAGCCCGCCTGATTCAGGAAAACCAGCTGGAAAACCTCGCGCAGATCTTTGCCCTGAAACGCTACAACAAAAAGGATAACCTGCACTTCACCCGGGTATTTCTGGATGCCATCAGCAGGCAGGGTTTCATGAACAACGACGACATTTAATCGTCCGATGCGCGCTCGCCCACAAAATACTGTTCCTTATGCTTGAAGAGGACGTTGAAGGTGGTCAGTGAACCGTAAATGCGGGTAATATATTGCTGAAGGGTAACCTTCTCCTGGTCATCCAGCTTGTCGTTGCTGTTGATGCGCTGTTCCAGCACCCGAAGCCTGTCGCGCACCATCACGATCTTGTGGAAAAAGGCATCAATGGGCACTTCTTTAGGCTTCAGGTCAGCTGAACCAGGCTTCAGGATCAGGGTCCCCTTCTTCCACTTTTCACCCATTTCAATCATCTCGGGGATGTCGGAATAGCGGCGCAGCACCTGGGTGAACACTTTTTCCAGGTCGGCAAGGCTGATGCTGCTGCCCGAGCCCGCCGTGGTGCCGGCCTTTGAAGGTTCCAGCAGCTTCAGCCCCGCAAATCCAGCGGCTATATCCTTCTCTCCGCGGTTGATAAAAAAGATGGTATAGCTGGTGAGGCTTGCATTGGTGATGATGCCGGTGCCAAACTGCGGGTGCTCAACCTTCGCCCCTATGGTAAATGCGTTGGATTCCATATTTGTCTGATTGATAGATTGTTATTTTTTTTATTCGTAAATTAGCCTTCCCAAAGGTTAAAGATATGCATTTTTCTTTCAAATTTTTTCGTTGGCCATTGCTGCTGCTCACATGTTGCTGCACTTTGCTTTTGGGATCCTGCCGGGAAGCTGCTTCCGGGGATGGGCAGCAGCAGCTTTCTCCTGAAGTTTTTTCCCGGCCTGAAGAAGCCGGTGAGCTGCAGCCCGTGGAGGAGACGGCACTTCAGGTCCATCCCCTTGAGCTGCGCATGATAGAGGCAGGCATGGTGGATGTTCAGGAGGTGGACTCCTCCCTGCAGGTTGATCTGAAGTATGCATCGGAGGACAATTTCACGGGCCGCGATATGTATCAGGGCATGGGCCGCGCCTTCCTGCAACCTGAGGTAGCCGCCATGCTGGCCAGGGCCCAGAAGTATCTGAAGCAAATTGACTCAGCCCTGAGCCTGGTGGTGTACGACGCTGCCCGACCCCGCAGTGTGCAGCAGCAAATGTGGGATGCCGTGGATGCCCCATTTACCGAAAAGATCAAATTCCTGGCAAACCCCGCCAATGGCTCCATCCACAACTTCGGAGCCGCCGTGGATGTAAGCATCGTTGATGAGTACGGACAAGCCCTCGACATGGGCACTCCCTTCGATTATATGGGTCCCCTGGCTTACCCCTCCCTGGAGCAGGAACACCTTGACGCCGGTGAACTTACCCCTCAGCAATTTGCCAACCGCCAACTGCTGCGAAGGGTAATGCTGAAGGCCGGATTCTTTGGCATACAAACCGAATGGTGGCACTTCAACGCCATGAGCCGGCAGCAGGCCCGCGAAAGCTACCAGATACTGGAGTAACCCGTTGCAATGGATGAATCCTTGGATTATCACATTCTCACATTCTGACATTTTCAATTAATGTATTTCTCCTTATATTTGTATTTGTGCCTGAAATAAAAAAAACAGTGGCATAACCCCGCCATAACCATCTGTAAAATGAAAACTCTTAATTTTCTTCTCATTGCCTTTTTTTGCAGCTTTGCCTGCCATTCCCTTGAGTCTCCCCCCCGCGATCTGAAAGGCTATTATGATGGACCCTATGTGTTTATCCGGGAGAATAAGGTTACTGTACTGAGGGTTTCACCCGGGCAGCAAGGACCTGTGTACGAAAGCAAAACCCTGGAAGGGGCCCCCGGGCAGATGACTCTTAAGGTTTTTCCGGATGGTGAAAAGGCTGAAGGTGTGAGATTTGAGCCCTTTGAAGTCAGTCTGTTTGATTACAGTGAAGAAAAACAATGGCAGTTCCGGCAACCCGAAAAGATATTTGCCATCTCCGATATTGAGTGCAGTTTTGCAAATGCTGTAACCATTTTGCAGGCCGGGGGGGTTATTGGCCAGGATTATGAATGGATCTTCGGGCAAAATCACCTGGTGGTCAACGGCGACATGTTCAGCCGCGGGCTGGATATGATGGCCCTGCTGTGGCTTCTTTACAAGCTGGATTACGAGGCACTGCAGGCAGGTGGAAAGGTTCATGTTACAATTGGAAACCACGAGGCCATGAACCTTAAAGGAGATGTCAGGTACGTGATGGAGCGCTACCTGGAATTTTCCGAAGAAGTGGGTATTTCCTACAAGGACCTGTTTGGTGCCGACACCGAACTGGGAGCATGGCTAAGGAGCAAAAACACTATTGTCAAAATTGGAAGAAACCTGTTTGTACATGCAGGCATAAGTCCCCAATACCTTGAATGGGCTCTGGATCCGCAAGAAGTAAATGATGTGGTCAGACAAAACCTGGGTAAGCAGACTGATGAGCTTGATGAGAAAGCCCGCTTTGTTTTTGGGTCCACGGGCCCTCACTGGTACAGGGGTATGGTTTTTACCGAAGAACGATATAACCCCGTCTGGGCAAGCGATCTGCCACCAATTCTTGAGTTTTTCGATGTCGATCGGGTAGTGGTGGGCCATAGCAAGGGAGAAACCGTCTTTTTGCTGCGCGACCAGCAGGTGGTTGTGATTGATGTGAATCACAGCCGCAACTTCCGCGAAGGAATAGCCCGGGGCTTGCTCATTGAAAACCTGGAAGGGCAGGAGGTGCTTTACAAGATCAATGACAATGGGGAAAGACTAACCATCACAGAGAAGGATTGAATTTAGTTCTCCCACTGTTTTTTTGTTCTTGTCAGATTTTTGCCTGTTTCAAAAATAAGTGACCCTCCGAAAAGTAAATTCCAGGAAGGTCCATTTTTTCCGGCTCTTACTCGTTTCCCCCTCCATTCACCCTTTACCTATTTTCAATCCATTGTCAACCACAGTTGGACTTGGTACGGCGATGGTACGGCGATGGTACGGCCCTGTTATAGGGTGAGAAATGTTAAATTAGAAAAAAGATCCTCATGCTACCGAAAGCATGTCGTAGCTAATGGTTTTCTGCCGGTTGATAAGGCAGGTGAGAATCATGTAGGATAATTTTTAATTCCCCCTCCTGGTTTTTCACATAAGCAAAGGAATACTCAACTTTCACCTCATCCCCCCCGACTTCAGGGGTGAAATAATAATTTCCCATGGCCACTGCAACATCACCATGGATCTTAACTCCCGTATTTTCCCATCGTACATCCCTCCAGGGCTTTATGGCAAAACCATGGTCTTCGGGAAAATTTTCATCACCCCCGACAAAATACGACAATGCTCCCTGGAAATCGGTGCGGAATTGTTGTACGGAGGTCAATGTGGGTTTGAATAAAACGGTACCTTCCTGATAGTTATAAAATTTGTGAATGTGTTGGGTGGCAGCTGCCTGGTAGTCGCCATTTTCCAGGTATACCGATCCGATGTTTACAATGCCTTCACCCCATGCCTTCTGGATATCGAGTACCTCCTGCTCGTGGATCATGCTGGCCGGGGCTTCCCGGGCAACATCAGCATTGTCTTTCAGGGCATTTTGTTTGCAGGAGGTAATGCCCTGCATGAAAACCACCGCTACAATCACTGCGGCTACCATCAAAATTTTCACTTTACCTTTTATCATTTGCTATTTGATTAAAAAAGAACTGGTCTTCCCGCGATTCCGGATCAGGATTCAGCTATATCCGATGTAAATATATATAAAATAAAAGAAATAAGAACAAGATTTTTATTGCAGCCCTATCCCCACCAGTTGAACCTCATTATCAATAATATTTAATGAAAACGGAAAGGATTTTTGCTGACTTTGGTCCGACTCTTCTCCGATACAAGTCCGATACAAGGCCGACAAAAGCTTCAATGGCATCGGGCAGGTTGCGAATTTTGGTAAAGGCAGGGTAAAAGGGTTTAGAGGGAAAGCTCACTGAAGCATCAGAAGCTGTTTGATTGTCCTGGTATCCGGCCACCTTTGGGGGCAGCTGGGAGGAAAAGGTTCTTTAGAGTTGTTGTAAGGTGTTGAATTTTACGGAAAAAATCCAGTTACTTTTTCTGGAATGGGAATCGGTTGTTCCACAGCATCCCTGGTTTATCTCCCATCTGGAATACCACCTCATCACCGCTTTCCAGGTCAACAAATTTCAGTTCGTCTACAGGCGTCAGAACCACAGGCTCTTGCCTGCCTGCCTGTGTAAGCAAAAGCGAATTGTCTTTTGCTTCAATATCCAGGGTGAATTCGCCCGGATCGGCTACCTGGAATGCAGGCAGGTACCTCCCGGCAAGCTGCCTGAGTTTTTCATCGCCCGGGGTTGCTATCTCAACGAATCGCGGTTCCATGATGCCCCAATTATAATAGCTTGATACAGCTCTTGTTATCTCTTCAATGAGTTTGCCCCCGTTATCGGCATTTGTCATAACCACAAGGGCGCTTCCCCGGTGGGCAAAAGAGATCAGGTTATTGGTGAAACCGGCGTTTTTGCCTCCATGCCTGAAGATCAGCGAATCATCCTCCCAGTGCAGACCCGGGCCAAGCCCCCATTCGTTCTGATGTTTGGTCAGCATCTTGCCGATAGTCTGCCCCGACAGAATGCCGTTTTGCTTACCAGCCACGATTTGTTGAACTTCTATACAATATTTTGCCAGATCGGTTGGAGTAGTCCATAATCCGGCTGCTGCCCTTTCAGGATAGTTATGCCAGTGGCCTTCTAATATATTCCCTTCCCTGTCATAAGCCGCGCTTGCATGGAAAAAATGTTCAGGGCCGAGTGGTTGTGTAAAAGTGCTGTTTTTCATACCCAGTGGCTGCAAAATGTGTATTGCCATTTGCTCGTCAAAGGGCAAGCCGCTCACATCTTCCAGCAATTTTTCCATTACCGTGTATCCTCCCCCCGAATACCTCCATATACTGCCCGGGACAGTATCCACCAGGATGCGGGCTGTGTTTCCCTCCCCATTCAAAACCCCGGTTAACGAAGGGAAGCTGTCGGTTTGTTTGTAACCCGGAAACCCATGTACATTTAAGCCCGATGTATGGGTAAGTAACCTTCTAAGGGTTACCTTCTCCTGCCGGCAGAATTGGTTCTCGGGGATTTTCCAGTCCTGAAGGTAGAGATTCACATCCTGGTCCAGGTCAAGCTTCCCCTGTTCAACCAGTTTCAAAGCCATAAGGGCTGCAAGGGGTTTGCTGATAGAAGCTGCCTGGAAAAGGGTGCTGGTATCCACCCTGCTTCCGCATTCGGTATTTGATATGCCATAGCCTTTGGCCCCCCTGATCTCACCGTTCTCCACTATGGCAATGCTTACACCGGGAACTTTGTAATGCTCCATTCTCTGGAGGATGTTGAATTTTACTATGGAGTCGCCTTTTACCAGCAGGGCCGGCAGCAGTCCGTTCTCTATGGCTGCAATGTCGGGAATTTCTTCAGCAACTTTTTCGGTTTTACATGAAGCAAATGTTAGCAGTAAGATTGCTGTAATGATGGAAAATGATCTCATGGTTTTTGTTTTGTCGTTTCGCAGTGCTAAAATACAATGAATTCCGGAATATAAGCTACACGAGACTGAACAGCCAATGGTTATACAAAAGCTTGTTTTGTTTTTCTTTTCCACGGTTTTTAAAGCATACAAAAAAATCTTTTGGCAGTCTGATACATTGTTTCATCATTTTTCATGCCTTATTCTTCAATGAAATAAATAATTTTAAGGGCAAATTCATTTTTTTACCATGTCAGAAACTAAAAGCAGATCAAGGTTGCTGCGTCATGCCAGGAAAGTTCACCGAATTACTGCTGCCTGGCTGTTCGTATTTTTTTTTATTATGGCCCTTTCGGGCCTGCTGCTTGGACTTAAGAAACACAGCGGGGGGATCATCCAGGCAAAGAATCACCAGGGCTCATCTGCCGATTTAAGCAGCTGGCTTCCCCTCGACATCCTCCACCAGAAGGCCTGCAGCATTTACCGGGATGCGGTTTCCCCCACTGCCTCCCTTGACCTGGAAAGAATAGATGTACGTAAGGAAAAGGGAATGGTAAAATTTATCTTCCGGGAAGGTTTTCGTGCCATACAACTGGATGGGGCTACCGGGCAGCTTCTTCATGTTGAGATCAGGTCATCCGATTTTATTGAAAAAATACACGATGGCTCAATAGTTGATTATTACCTGGG
>OBJA01001884.1_pt1 | contig 13184 bp, 19 predicted proteins | sample 1519751 | NCBI WGS metagenome assembly OBJA01 (sample SAMEA3881238, study PRJEB22517) | soil metagenome | biome: lake sediment; feature: soda lake sediment; material: sediment, water from around vicinity | place: India | collected 2013-12-23 | depth 3 m | reverse complement strand
ATTTTCTAAGTAGTCGGCCACCCCAGCAGGGCTGGGGCAAGCGAAAGGATGAAAATGGGGAGACCTCTCTCTCGCTCTCCCCTAAAGGGGAGAGTAACCTGAGCCTTTGGTGGTAAGGGTTTGTGTCAATTCATCCGGTCAGAGTTAGATGCATTTTCTAGGTAGTCGGCCACGTCAGCTTCCGCTGACGCACGTGAAACGATGAAAATTCAAGCTGACGAGGACGACAAGGGGTATTTTCTAAGTAGCCGATTGTTACAATATTTTTACCGTTTTTTAGCAAGGAATGTCATGAAGATTCAACCTCACCGTTTTAGAATGATCGTAACGGGAATGGTTTTCCTAACGTTCTAAAACGAAGAGGTGTTTTTTATGGCAAGTCTTCAAAGCGCAATTCTCCGGTTTATGCTTCCAAAAGTTATTGACTGGAATAAGCCGTTGGCTGATCTTCGCAAAGATCTTGAGACCATGGGGCGAAAGGTTAAAATGTCTCCGAATGTCAATATATCGTCCGTGTCGGCGGGGGGAGTCCGTGCTGAGCTGATGGAGCCGGTGGGCGCGCCGTCGGAGAAGATCATCTTCTATCTTCATGGCGGAGGCTATTGCTTAGGAATCTATAATATTAACCGCGCGTTTGTCGCTGGGGTTGCGGCCCAGAGCGGACTCAAGGTTATGTTATTAGATTACCGTTTGGCTCCAGAGAATCCTGCTCCCGCAGCTTTTGAAGATGCTGTCACGGCGTATCGCTGGCTGTTGAGTAATGATTACTTACCGGAGAATGTTATATTGATGGCTGATTCCTCCGGGTGCGGCTTGAGTCTTGCAATGATGATGGCCTTAAGGGATAATAATGAGCCCATGCCGAAGGCGGTGATCTTCCACTCACCCATGTTGGATCTTAAAGGGACCGGAGAATCGCTGCAGACCCGGAGAAATGTTGATCCGTGCCGGTACAACGATCCCCTCGGTATTGCCAAGATCTATCTTGGGGGGAATAATCCCGCATTGACGATGTTCTCTCCGATCGATGGAGCGTTTGAACGCCTTCCGCCGATGATGATTCATGCTGGCGATTATGACGTTTTCTTAAGCGATGCGGTTCGAGCCGCCGAGAAAGCGAAACAGGCTGGAATTGAGGTTCGATTCAAGATATGGGATAAGATGTGGCACAACTTCCACTTCAGCGCCGATATCTTACCCGAAGGTAAGAGAGCGCTAGAGGAAATATACGCCTATATTGAAGAGAAAATGAAGCCTGCATGATGGCAATGGGAACCGCCTGTGGGGTGCCTATCTTGTGGCTTTGAATTTACCGGACGCTTGATGCAATGTATCGAAAAATATTGATAGGCGGGAGGAAAAACATAGAAGCTGGGGAAGTATTTAAGGCCAACTCCTTGTGGGCTTCGAATTTTGTTGAGGAGGAATCACTTATCCAAATTGTTCGAGTAGAAGAGAGTGATAAACTCATACTTGCTTTTATAAAGAAACATTTTATCACGTTTACGTGTGTATTGTAGGAGGATAAGAAATGGTTAGGAACGTAGTGGAAAGCGATCTGGCTTCTTGGAAAGCCATCGCCAAGGAAGTCGAAGACCTCTTTGGCCCCATGGTCGAGACGGAAGGCTTTGAAGATGCGATCAAACAATGTATTGCTGAAGAGAATGCCTTCGGCATTGAGGATGGCGATGGGAGTATCGCGGGAATCATCGCAGTGGATCGAGGAAAAAACGAGATTATTTGGTTGGCGGTGAGGAAAGGTTGTAGAGGGAATAATTACGGCGGGCAATTGTTGGAGAAAGCTTTGGCCGAATTGAACAAAGACAGGCCCATTTTCGTTCAGACCTTTGCATCGACCGTCGATGAAGGCGCCAGCGCTAGAAGACTCTATCTGAAGTATGGATTTAGCGATGAAAAAAGTGTTGGGAAGAATCCAGCCGGCCTGGATACAGTGATGATGGTTAGAGAAACTTTGGGAACTTGATGGATACGTGGTGAATGCAATGAAGATTCGTAAAGCGACCATTGACGACATCGAGACTTTAGTTAGGCTTCGAATCGATTATCTTATCGCCGACCGTGGCAGTTTGACCCCAGAAGAAGAGACTGCGATCCGTTCTCAACTGGCAACCTATTTTCCAAAGCATATCAACGAAGGATTCATCGCCATCCTAGCTGAAATCGATGGCCAAGTGATCTCCTCAGCGTTTTTGGTTATAACGGAAAAGCCTGCAAATCCGGCGTTTATAACGGGCAGGACCGGAACGGTACTCAATGTTCTGACATACCCAGCGTATCGTCGGAAGGGAATTGCCACCCATGTAATGAAGCGAATTATTGAAGAAGCGAAACGATTCGACGTCTCCTCCATTGAACTTTCGGCAACGAACGATGGAAGACAGTTATATAAAGAACTCGGTTTCGTTGAAACACAATCCAACTATACGTCAATGAAGCTCCAGTTGATTTAGGAGGAGACCAATGGCTACTACGATCCTGCTCATCGTCATCTACATCGCCTTTATTTCCTTGGGTTTACCCGATAGTTTGTTGGGCGTCGCATGGCCGACGATGCGTCTCAGTCTAAACCTGCCCCTCGAAGCCGCCGGTATGTTTGTTATGATAACAACGCTGATGACGGCCATATCCAGCTTTGTCAGCGGATATATCATCCGGCGTTTGGGAACGGGACGGGTCACGTTTATCAGTTGCGTCTTGACCGGTTCGGCGCTCTTGGGTTACTCTATGGCGCCCACCTTCGCATGGCTGTTGCTCTTCACGATACCGTTGGGATTTGGGGCGGGGGCCGTGGATACGGGTCTCAATAACTATGTGGCCAAACACTATTCCTCCCGTCACATGAGCTGGCTCCATTGTTTCTGGGGAGTCGGCGCCTTTGTCGGCCCGAATGTGATGACTTATACCATTGCCCAAGCCAACAGCTGGCGGTTGGGTTACCAAACCATCGGCATTACGCAATTGGTGTTATCCGTTATCCTGTTGCTCTCGCTATCCCTATGGAAAGAGAAGGAAGCATTGGAGGAATCGGCGGAGCAAATGAAGGTAACGGCCGGCAATATTCTGAAGCAGCCTGGAGTATGGCTGGCTATTATCGCATTCCCTCTTTATATCGGCGTCGAAGGGGGAACCGGCATGTGGCTGGGCAGTCTTTTGGTGGAAAAACGGGGAATCCCTCAGGTGACTGCCGGTATCTGGGTATCTCTCTTTTATCTCAGTATTACGGTGGGACGTTTTCTATCGGGCTTTATCACCAGCCGATTGACAAATCGACAGATGATCCGTGGCGGGCTTGGAATTGCCATGTTTGGCGCCGCATTGTTGGCGGCGCCGATCAAGGCCTTAACCCTACCGGGGATAATCCTGATCGGTCTGGGTTGTGCGCCGGTATTTCCGTGCATGGTTCATGAAACACCGCGTCGGTTTGGGCATGATCGATCCGAGGTCATCACCGGCTATCAGGTGGGAATGGCCTATATAAGCGGCGTGGTCATTATTCCGCTGATGGGCCTGTTCGCCGGCAAGGTATCTCTGGAGGTTATCCCGGCATCCGTTATCTTCTTTGCTGTGTTGACGGTTGTTTTCACGGAAAGGTTGAATAAAATAGCATGATAGGATGGTTCAAACGGCCCCGACGAAGCGTTCCGGATTTGCGACAACCCTTTGCACTGCCCTTTAGAGGGGGTGAGATCTGGGTGGTCTGCGCAGGGGGTCTTGGTGACGATGTGGAACTGACTAAGCAAAAGATCATTGAAAATGCGGAACAAAGCAGGCGGCCTTCGATTTCGTCCCTTGTTTTATATGATTTGAATGAAACTGAAGTGTCCCTAGATATTGCAGGTTTTCTATGGAATCGCATAATGAATCTGCAATGTTATATTAAGAAGCTTGCGCTGGTTGGCGTTGGTGTCAAGGATAGAAGGAATCTGCAGAAGGCTCTCGAACAGACCGGAATGGCTTTGGAGATCTCCTATCGATGTTTTGAGGATATGGAGCCCGCCAAGGAATGGTTAGTGGGCCCAAATCGATAGTTGTTTGAAGAAGGACTGCTCATGGCAGTCTTTTTCAAACATAATAGAATTTTTTTCGGGGTTGGGAATTTATTTTTCAAAGACATAAAGGTAGGTATATGGGGGACATTTCAAACCACGAAGCACATGAAGAACATGAAGGTGGGAGTGGTTTTTGAAGGAATTATTGGGGAAGACAACGATTCGAATCGTCCAAGATAGGAGTCAGAAGACAGGAGTCAGTAGTCAGAATGCTCCGGCATTATACGTCGATTCAAGGACGCCTTTATTCTTCCCGCAAATGCCTTCTCCCAAGCCTCTGGGGTCTTTTTATTTCTCGCCAAGATCGCTAAGGACGCGAAGATATTATGATAATAAAGTTGATTCAGCAAGATAGGAGTCAGAAGACAGGAGTCAGTAGTCAGAACGCTCCGGCACAGTTATACGTCGATTCAAGGACGACTTTTATTCTCCCACAAAGGCCTTCTCCCAAGCCGCTGAGGTCTTTTTATTTCTCGCCAAGATAATTAATAAATTAACCTCTTCCAGTCCCACTCCCACCCTTTGCGTCTTTGCGCCTTTGCGAGAGAACCCGTCCCCCTTCCCACAAAGGCCTTCTCAACCGTTCCCTGTCTCCTGACTCCTGAATTCTGAATTCCGACATCTAACTCTATTTCTTCTGGTTACTGACTCATAATAATCATATAGCTAAATTAATTTGGTTCTTCGTGTACTTCATGCTCTTCATGGTTATAAAAAGTAGGGGCAAGAAGATTGAACTGTCCATCTCAAATCCAAAGGACGCCGCAAGGCGTTTTTTTTAATTTTGGAAGAGCGGAGAGACAGAGTTTTTTTGGAAGATTTATTGCCTGTAGGGCAATAAATCATGTTGAACATTTATTGGATGAACAAGAATTATTTTGTCAAGAAGGAAAATTGTAGAAAATAAGGGAATGTATAAAAAATATGGAAAAACGCTATTTGGGAAAGATAGGTTTCTATCAAGTAAAAGCTATCGATTGATTATGATATTATCTGGATTTCAGCGCGTGTAACCGGATTGAGGGATGGGAGGCGGATCGATGAAAGCCAGCGTCAAGCATCTAATGATTGCGGGCCCGATTATCCTCTTGGGATATCTATTTGCCTTCACTTATGTTCCGAATATTATCTACACCATCTTTGAGTTGGGCAGCAAGAAGAATAGTTTCCTCGCTCAGGTTCCAAAAGTGCGGCGCATTCAAGAGACGGAGGCGAGTGGCAAGTCCATTCACTTTCACGAATTAAGCTTCGCCTATCCTTGGTGTGGAGCTGAAATCATTGAAAAGGACGAGAGTTTGATCGTTGAAGGAAACGATGGGAAACGTCTGGTGGTTATCTTTGTGCCGAACAGCAGTCTCTTTTCTGACCTAGAAAGCATTGACGAAGAGGAGTTGGAATCGATTCGAGCGCTCTGCGGTCAGGAAGTGGAGAATGATTATCTCTTTCGCAAGTGCATCTTGGAGACGACGCCGAAAGAGCTTAGCCCGCTTTTGGGGAAAGATAAAGCAAAGAGAGTCATTGCTTTGCTTGAACTTAAAGATCGCATGACTCGTGGATGGGATGGTTATGCAGTTCATGTGATAACGCCTAGGGTTAAGGGTTATGAGATACCAATGAGTCATTCCCGAATTGTTAAATTAGCAACGAGCGGAAATCATGTATATGGACTGGATTTTAATGGCGTTTTTAGTGAAGGGGAGATCGATAAAGTGCTTGGGACCGTTTGGTTTAACGAGTAATATGAGATGCTCCAAGAAACGATGAGCAGAGAGCAAGGTCTCAAACGGCTATTGGCAAAGTCGTACAAATCAATAGAGAATGCTCGAATAGAGCTCCCTTAACCGGGAGTTTTAATGTTTACCCGCCACTATCCATCACATGTGCGCGATTATCGCCGGAGGACCCATGAAGGTCTGGACATATCAGCAGATAACAAAGGATGCTCCGGCAGTCTATCGGGAAATTCACTGATTTAGTCTGCAGCTTTCACGGTAGGACCGATAAAAACGGATCCCTCTCATTACGAAGAGGGGTTCGTTTTGCATTTTGGAAGAACGGAGAGCCTGAGTTTCTTTTTTTTTGGAAGATTTATTGCCTGCAGGGCAATAAATCGGATTGTGAAAGAAATTTAACTTGAAGAGGATTCTTCCGAACTTACCAGAATTTTTCTGTAATGAAACGAAGCCAGTTATTCTTCAAATCCATGAGATAATCGTTGGGTTATTGATGGGTAAAGGAGTTGAAAACATGATCGAAACAAAGCTGAACGAGTTTTATCTGAGATTTGCCGATGAAAAGGATCTGCCCCTGATTCTAGAATTTGTAAAGGAACTGGCCACCTATGAAGATCTGCTCCATGAGGTCAAAGCAACGGAAGCTTCCTTGCATGATGCGATTTTTAGACGCCGTGTGGCAGAGGTTATATTTGGAGAGTATCAAGGGAAACCGGTGGGGTTTGCTCTTTATTTCTATAACTTATCGACATTTATCGGCCGTCCCGGCATCTTTCTGGAAGATCTATTCGTTCATCCGGAGTATCGAGGCAGGGGATTTGGTAAGGAGCTCTTGGCCTATCTGGCGAAGTTGGCAAAGGAGAGGAATTGTTGGGGAGTAGAATGGAATGTGCTGGCGTGGAACGACCCCTCCATCAAATTTTATCAGAGTCTCGGAGCGGTCATGAGGGAGGAGTGGAGAGTCTTCCGCCTAAAAGGCCAGGCCCTATTGGATTTGGCGGATCGTTTCGGGCGGTAACCCCTAAGGGGTTGTGGAGAGATTTGAGCGTTTTCTAATGAAATTGCATTTCATAGAAGGGGAACCATGAAATTACTGGAAATATGTATATGTGTATACCTCTATCTTCTGTAAAACCGTTAGAACGGGAAAGGATATCGCTGAGATGCAATTCAAAATCGAAGCCATAAGTGACCGACTCCAGTCCGATATTCAACGATTTATCACAAAGCAGTAGGGGTCCTCGAGAATGGTTTCCCGGGAGAAAATCCATCATATCAGCGATCTTCTCGGTTTTGTAGCCTGGGTTCAAGGAGAGATGAAAGGGCTTATCACGTATGCCATCATGGATAGCGAGTGCGAGATTGGTTGAGAGGATATATCGAAAGGAATTTGGGTTAACTCGATGGTTTCATTTTATAACAAAGTCAAGAGGTGGATTGTGATGGATAACCAGATAAAGATCAAAATGCTTGGCATCGGTGCCTGCAGTCTTGAGTTGGAAAATCGACGGTTGTTCGTCGATGCCTGCAATGAGTTTGTTACGATTGAAGACGCCCGCCCAGATGATATTCTTCTATTCACCCATGATGATGGAGATCATTTTATGGTGGAGAAGGTCCTTGCACATGCACCCAACAATCGGATCGTCGGGCCCCCGAGCATTGCTTATCCGCTATTATCTTCTGGGAAAATCGATCCGGGCCAATTAACGATCCTATATCCCCCGGAGAAGGATAAACCCTTGAAGTGTTCCGTCGATGGGATTACCCTCTCCGTAGTGCAAACTGAGCACTTCATCGATTGGAACCCTGTTCATATCAGTTTCCTCGTCGCCATGGGCGGAAAGAGAATCTTTGTTACTGGGGACAGTTATGTCGATTCGACCCGCCCTCATCTCTACGAGAACCTGGACTGCCTGATCTATAGCCTGATTAAGAAAGAAGTCGTCAAAGGGCAAATGGGTCACAAAGCAGGGGTCATCTATCATCTGCATGAACTCCAAGAAATAAAGGACCGTTTCCATCCGAAGATGATCATCTGCAACCATGTGTTGAATTGCGGTTGGTCGGTGGATAGTAAAGCAATGGAAGAATGTTTACGGATCAATCATGTTGAGGATGTCTTTGTTCCCGGAGATACCGAAACTTGTATTTTTGTATGAAATGGTCTGAACAGAAGAGCGGGTTAAAAAGAATTGGGAATGGGAAATACCTTTGCTGCTGATGGAGAGCTGAAAACAGATGATTAGAAAACTTGAGAAGAACGATATTGATGAAGTTATCGACCTTGTGAAACGTTGCATGCCCTATGTGGTGCCGTATAACCCATACGCCTACTGGATTCTGCATAGCTACTATTCGAACACCTGCAGGGTTGCGGAGTTTGAGGGTAAGATAATCGGGTTTCTCAGCGCCATGCCAAGTATGGAGAAGAAGGCCGTCTTTATTTGGCAGCTATGTGTCGACAGAGAACTGCGCGGTGGTGGCGTGGGGACCCGGCTGTTGGATTCTGTCGTTGCTGCGACACGGCAATTGGGGTTTTCAAGCATTCAGTTTTCTATCGCGGATACGAACCGTCCCAGTTATTCGCTCTTCAAACGCTATGCTGAGAAGAATGGCATGAAGCTTACGGAGATGACGAAGGAGTCCTTCGGAGAATTAACAGAGATCCTGTATCAAATCGATATTAAATAGTCGTATTTCGGCGTTGGTCTCTGTGGGACTCGAAGGCTGCACCGACATGCCGGGCTCTTTTCCTTTCAGCACCGGTTTGAGGGTGGTGGGCGAGGAAGGCGCGGTCGAGCTGAACTGGTACTGGGGTGCCAATGGACCCATCAATGATCTTGTACGATATCCCCTAAACGGCGAACCGGAGCGGCTTAGCATTCCCGATTACGATCCTTACGAAGCGGAATGTCGATATTGTATCGATGCGTTGCTGGGCAGAAACGACGGCTCTATCCTTTCCATCGAAAATGCGTGGGAATCGCTTCGCGTCGCCGCGTTATTACGGGATTCATTTCGGAATGGCGGAATGCGAATTGAGTTGAGTCCATGAAGATCACCATAGAACGGGCTGAACCTAAAGACGCGTTGGCTTTGATCGCGGTTTATAACCTATGTTTTCGTAATGATTTCGAGCAATGCGGGGAATGCCCTGCTTACCAGGAAAAACCGGAAGATATTGTTCGTCAGATCGAGTTGGCCATTGTCTATAAGGTTATCGAATGAAAAAAGGTATCTGTACATCAGTTGGTCAACCCATAATAAGCTCTTGGCATAATGGGGGGCAGTCGTGTGGATTTACTGGAGAAGATTAGGCAACTCGGGGAGGTTCATGGAATCGATCTGATCGGGGTGGCCGGAATTGGCGGGCATAAAGAGGCCTTTATGAGCATTGGCGGGGCGATCGTCGGCAAATTCCCGCGGGCTTTGTCCATCGGCATTGTGCTTCAAAAAAGCATCGTCAACCTGCTGGAGGATCGTAAGACTTATGAGAACGCTTTGCAATATAAGATCCATGCCTATGACATAATCAACGATCGGTTGGATCACTTTGCTTCGATTGTCGGCACGGTCATTCAAAAAGCTGGATATAAGGTTATGCCGATTCCTGCTTCCAAACGCATGGACAGTAAACGGATCTGCGCTTCTGTCTCCCATAAAGCCATCGCTCGTTTGGCTGGGTTTGGCTGAATCGGGAAGAATTGTCTTTTGATCCATCCCGTATACGGGCCACGAGTTCGCTGGACAACCGTATTGACGGATGCACCTTTGGAGGAGAATGAAGAGATCTGGGATGAAAAGTGCGGTTCCTGTCGGCGGTGCACTGAAGCATGTCCTACTCAAGCCATCAAAGGTAGAAATTATGTCCAGGATGAGCCTCGAGAGATGAGACTCGATGTGGCAAAGTGTGAAGCATACTATCGAGAACTTAGAGAGGCGAAAAAACTTGATGTATGCGGAATGTGTATTCATGCGTGCCCCATGGGGAAGTCATAGGGATTTAAAAGCTAATTTATTAGAAACGGTATCTGATTCGGAAAGATTTGAAACATCCACTTTCAGAAGGTTCGCTATGAAGGGGTGATTTTAGTGAAGATAAGCCTTAAATACATAAAGTACATAGTTTTTACACTATTATTAATCTATCCCGCTTTTATATCGATCCGTAGAGAGATGGATGTGTTAGATGCTAAATATACATTCAAGATGTTCTACAGTACACTCGATAAAGACAATTTTCTTGAAGCAACATGTTATGTAGATTCTAGGATTGACCAAAGAGAGTTGAAAGAGTTTTGGGAGAACGCAAAGAAAAAGTTAGATCAGAATCCAATAACCGATCATTACGTGAAAGTGGAACGTAGCAAAGAAAAAAATGTTTTCGTTTTAACATACTTCCTTTTTGCTAACAGACATCAACGGTCTGTGGCTGGCGTTGTTTGGGTAACTAAATCTAAGAAAGGGTTTAAGATTAGCAAAATAATACCTTTGGGTTGTGATTAATAAACCAGTCAAAAAAAACTGGATTTACTTTACCCAAACGATTGAAACGAACAAGTGTTCGTGTTAAAATTTCCTTGACAGACATATTCAATGGTTAGCAGTGACGCGGGTTTCTATTAAGCGTTTCTGGGATTAAGATGGGGAGACCTCTCTCTTTTGCTCTCCCCTAAAGGGGAGGTATCGTGTATAGGGGTTTTTGTAAGCGCCATCCTGGCCACACGATACCTTAAAACATCGTGGTTTTGGAGTAACCAAAATCCTATGGTGGTATGGGTTTGGGTGATATTTGAGGTAGGAATTTAAAGTATTTTCTTAGTGGAGAAGGGGAGAACACGATGGAGATCACAGTTAAAGGCATCAATGTTTATTACGAGACCTATGGTTCGGGCCAGCCGATGCTGATGATTCATGGTTGGAGCCCGGATCATCGGTTGATGACGGGTTGCATGGAACCGATCTTTCGGGAGATGGATACGGCGTGGAAACGTATTTATTTCGATCTGCCGGGGATGGGGAGGACGAAGGGAGCGCCGTGGATCACGGGTTCCGACGCCATGCTCGAATTCGTTCTGGGTTTTATTGATGCTGTCATCCCCAACCAACGTTTTTTGGTGGCGGGCGAGTCCTACGGCGGTTACCTGGCGCGGGGTGTTGTCAACAAACGCCCGTCCGATGTGGATGGACTCCTTCTGATCTGTCCCGTTGCATTCCAAGAGACACGACTGGCCAACGCTCCCGAATTGAAGGTGCTGGAAGCGGATCATGCGTTTATGGAGAGCCTCTCCGAAGAAGACAGAGACTCCTTTGAGTCATTGGCAGTTCGCCGAATCCCCAGAACATGGCTGCGGTTTAAAGAGGAGATCCTCCCTGGCTTGAAAATAGCGGACTATGATTTTCTCTCCAATAGCTTAGGGCAGAATGTATCATACAGCTTTGATGTGGATCAACTCAATGAGCCCTTCGAGAAGCCCACATTGATGTTGACGGGCAGGCAGGACAATGCCGTAGGGTATAGTGACCTCTGGAAGATTATCGAGGTTTACCCCAGAGCCTCCTTTGTCGTCCTCGATAAGGCCGGACATAACCTCCAGATCGATCAGGACCGCTTGTTCAACGAACTTGTCTTGGAATGGCTGACCCGCGTTGCAGAAGAGAGGGTTCAGGAATGAACACTGAAGCTCTTTTTAACAAAGGAGACAAGGAGTATTACTAGGAGTGATCAATGATGCCTTTGGTTAGAGTGGAGATCCGAACGGGTAAGACCCCGGAGTACAAAAAGGCCCTGCTGAATGGGGTCCATGCCGCGTTGGTTGAGGCCTTTAAGATTCCAGATGACGACCGAATGCAGCGCCTCTATGAATTGGAACCGGAGCACTTTGAGGCTTCATCGACAAAGTCGGAGAACGTTACTATCATTGAGATTACCGCATTTAAAGGAAGAAGCTATGAAGCGAAGAAGAACCTATATGCTGCTGTGGTTAGAAACTTAGCAAATTCTCCGGGTATTAATGGCCGGGATATCACTGTTGTCCTTCATGAACAGCCCCTTGAGAACTGGGGAGTGAGGGATGGAATACCCGCCAACGAAGTGGATCTGGGGTTCAAGATCGATGTATAAAGAGGATGTGCAGGTTGATACTTTAAAGATATTATTTTGTTGTTGCTTCCTTTTGCTATTCGTTCTGTTGTTGATAATACCGAGGCCGTGTGCGGCTGGGATAAAAGTGTTTCCTGCCACGGAATGGCGGGTATCTACCCTCGAGCAACAAGGAATGGATGCCAAGACGATCAGCGCCATGGTTTCATTGGCCAAGCGGGAAGGCCAAGTCAGTTCCATCCTGTTGATTCGCAACGGGTTTATCGTAGCCGAATATTTGAGACAGGATATCAACCGGAATACACAGCATAACTTTTACTCATGTACCAAGAGTTTAACCTCGGCGGTGGTGGGGATCGCCATCGATCAAGGTTGGATTCAAAGCGAAAGGGATCCGGTGGGCATTTATGTCCCTGCATTCCATGATGATCTGGATTCTCGCAAGAACCAGGTGACCATCCATAACCTTCTCAACATGACATCGGGAATGGATTGGCCGGAATCCACCACATGGGGTCATTTTTTTGCTCCCATGATCCGAAGCGAAGATTGGATCGATTTTGTTATCCAACGAAAGATGGAGTGCACTCCAGGAAAACGTTTTAACTACAACACGGGAGGCAGCCATCTCATATCCTATATCATTCAAAGAGCGTCAGGGGAAAACACCTTTCAATTCGCCAAAAGAATTCTCTTCGAGCCCATCGGGATGAAGTCGATTCGGTGGCCCGCGGATCCCCAAGGCATAACCTTCGGCGGAGCTTGGGCCGAGATGACGACGAGAGATGCCGCCCGCTTTGGCTACTTATATCTTAATCAAGGAAACTGGAATGGCCAGCGAATTCTTTCAGAGGCATGGGTGGAGAAGTCCACGAAGATTCAGTCCGAGGGATATTGCTGGAATGATTTCGTAGGAGGAAACTACGGATATCAATGGTGGATTAATACTTATGGCGGATATGCCACGTTTTATGCCTGGGGAGCGAGGGAACAGTATATCTTTGTGACGCCGGAGTTGAATTTGGTCGCTGTCTTTACCGGATCATACAGCCATGGAGATGCGGTACGTCCTCCGGAACTCTACGCAAGGTATGTGATTCCTGCGGCTAAATAGAGTTTCAATGTAGTCGGCCACGTTAGCAAGCTGGGGCACATGGGCGACATGATGGCTGTGAGGAGTCGTGCCAACTACGGGATAAAAATAGGGCCAAACCCTCATCCCTTGCCCTTCTCCCAACACATTGGGAGAAGGGGAACGGTCAAATTATCAAGCTT
>OBJA01001883.1_pt1 | contig 13186 bp, 11 predicted proteins | sample 1519751 | NCBI WGS metagenome assembly OBJA01 (sample SAMEA3881238, study PRJEB22517) | soil metagenome | biome: lake sediment; feature: soda lake sediment; material: sediment, water from around vicinity | place: India | collected 2013-12-23 | depth 3 m | reverse complement strand
TCTCGCCGGTTGCTTCTAATACTTCCAAGCGACCACCGAGACGGCTTATATATTGAGCCATAGCAAAACCAAAAGTAATGGGCACTGCGTGCTGGCCATGGGTTCTGCCCATTTGTAAAGTGTTCTGGTTATCCCTAGCAATCCGAATTAAGATCTCTATTAGTTCAGCAGTTTTAGGCAAGACCAATTCGCGATTAGCTTCCATAAAGCGTAATGCCGTAGCGGTGTCCATAATATCAACAGAAGTAGTTGAAAAATGGACAAAAGGTTTAGCGGCTTCCGAAACGTTTTTCTGGATGCAATTAACCAGAGCCCGGATATTATGCTTCGTCTTCTCTTCTTCTGCATACACCTCATCAGGAGTAACATCCGCGCAAGCTTGTCCAACCTCTTCTCCTACTTGTGGGGAACAAATGCCTCTCTTAGCCAAGACTTTTGTTAGTGCGGCTTCGACCCGTAGTTCATAACGAATATATGCATCTTCAGAAAAGTATTCGCCGAGTTTATCAAAGAGTTCCGGGTAAGAAAGATAATATCGGTGATCCAATGGACTCAAAGAAGAAAAAATCGAGCGTTCCAATGAATATCCTCCCTTCAATCTTAAAAAAAATAAAAGACGGATAGGCTTTGTTTCGAAACCTATCCGCCAGGGCTTTTATCCCTCTTCGGTGTAACGCTCTCGCGTCTGCACCACTTGACCCAGACCCGAATAATCGGCGGAACCCTAGGTGCACTTTCGTTATATTATTTTTTTATTTCTGAGGTTTTGAACCGTTGCTTACGATTCACATTTTACCAGATAAAAGTCGAGAGTGTCAACACAGCAAAATGTTTCGAATCAGTAAATAGAACCCTACGTATTCTTTCTTTCACTGAGGTATTGCTGATATCCAACTTCCTTGAGGCGCTCCGTTTTTTTAAGAACCTCCTGCCGCATATTTTCTTTAAGAGAAGTCAAACGTTGAGCAAGGGCTTGATCATTAACTGCTAGTATTTGCGCTGCTAGGATCCCTGCATTTCGAGCGCCATCAATACCTACAGTGGCCACAGGCACTCCTGGCGGCATCTGAACTATGGCGTATAATGCATCTTGTCCAGACAAAGCACCTCCGCGTAAAGGAACACCAATAATAGGAAGTGTTGTAAATGAAGCTATAACTCCAGGAAGATGAGCTGCAAGACCAGCGCCGGCAATAATAACTCCAATCCCGTTTTGCCTGGCATTTCTGGAATACGAGGCTGCTTCTTCCGGACAACGATGGGCCGAGAGAATTCGCATCTCCGAGTCCACGCCCAACTCCTGCAATACCTCCGCAGCTTTGGACATAATTTCAAGATCAGAATCACTACCCATCAAAATGCCAACTTGAGCCATTAAATCTTCTCTCCTTTTTAGTCATCTAGACGAGTTTCATAATTGTATTATTTTAGGCAAAAAGTCCCTGAAAGATAAATGAGATCACTTTAAACTTCGACTACCAGGTTTCGATAAGTCCATTCCCTCATGACACAATGGGCAGGTATCAGGATCGTATGTTTGTATCTCCATACTTAGCAAAGCCTCGGTCTTTACACCGAAATGGACGTTACCTGCACTTCTGTCCACAAACACACCAACTCCTCGAACATCTCCCCCTCTTTCACGAACAGCCTGAATGACCTCGACAACCGACCCACCAGTGGTAATCACATCTTCCACCACAAGAACATTTTCCCCCTCTTCAATGGAGAAACCCCTACGAAATGTCATTTTACCTTCTTCCCGTTCAGCAAAGAGCGCGCGGGTTTGAAGAACTTTAGCAATTTCATAAGCGATAATAATTCCACCAACTGCAGGAGCCACGACCAGATCAATCTCCTCGCCTTTAAATCGACGAGCCAATTCCTGACAAAGCATCTCGGTAAAGCGTGGATATTGGAGTACCATGGCGCATTGCATATATTGACTACTATGCTTACCTGATGTTAAGCGAAAATGTCCCTCCTTTAACACACGGGTTTCACGGAAAATTTCGAGGATCTCTTTTTCTGTCATCATCGTAACCCAACCTCCATTTCTTCAAGAATTCTTACTGCCGCTAATCGCCGGTCACTCGCAGCCATAATTGGTCGTCCGACTACCAAATAGTCTGCTCCTAATGCTATTGCTTGAGCTGGCGTGGTAAATCTCTTTTGATCCCCAGTCTCTGCCCAATCAGGTCTGATTCCAGGGACAACCGTAGAAAATTCTAAACCGCATATATCTTTTACAGCTTGGATCTCTTGCGGAGAGCAGACCACTCCTGCAAGGCCAGATCTCTTTGTAAGGCTAGCAAACTGTATCACTTGTTCATCAAGAGGAAGACCACCTTTGATCTCATCACTCCATTGTTCTGGGGTGAAGCTGGTCAAAACCGTAACACCGATTAGAATCGGTGGTTTAATCCCATTTTCAGCTGCAGTTTTCATTACTGTTGCGGCTGTGCGTGACATCATTAATTGTCCACCAGAAGCATGCAGATTAAACATGTCCACATTTAATAATGTAAGATTCTTAGCTGCATGTTCCACTGTATTAGGTATATCATGCAATTTCAGATCCAAAAAGACATTATAGCCATAATCCTTTACACGTCGAACCACATCCGGACCGAAACGGTAAAACATCTCCATACCGATCTTCATCCAAGATACGACACCTGAAAGATCCTGCAATGCCTGATCGAGCTGTTGCAATTCAGATAGGTCCAAAGCAACAATGAGACGGTCTTTCATCATACACATCCTTTCGGGCACGACTCTCTATGGGCAGCCCCAATAATCTCATCTAGACATGAAAACCCTTCTTCTTCAAGATAGTCGTTTATTCCTGCACTAATGTGACCAGCGATCCCGGGGTCACGAAAAATACCTGTACCAATGGCTATGGCCGATGCGCCAGCCAGAAAAAACTCTATTGCGTCTTGAGCATTGGCGATACCGCCCATCCCTAGCAAAGGTATCTTCACGCTTCTAAATACTTGCCAAACCATACGCAAAGCCACTGGTTTAATGGCAGGACCAGATAATCCACCAAAAGTGTTGGCTAACACAGGACGCCGCCGTCTAATATCAATCGCCATCCCCAATAGAGTATTAATTAGGCTCAATCCATCGGCACCTTCATCTTCAGCAGCCTTTGCCAGACAAACAATGTCAGTAACATTAGGAGAAAGCTTAACTATTACAGGAAGCTTTGTAGCATTACGAACAGAACGTGTTACAGCGGCCAAAGCCTTATGGTCCGTTCCGAATACAATACCTCCGGCTTTTACGTTGGGACATGATACATTAACTTCTATTCCGCTAACTCCAGTTCCATCAAACCGAGCGGCAAGGTCAGCATATTCATCTATGGTGTGACCGGATATATTTACTATAACGGGAATGTTCTTCTTTAATAGCTCAGGAAGCTCTTCTGTTAAAAATGCGTCTACTCCTGGATTTTGTAGTCCAATAGCATTTAGCATCCCGGCCGGAGTCTCTGCCACACGTGGAGGCGGATTACCAAGTGTCGGTTTTAGTGTCATCCCTTTAACTACTATGGCACCCCAATCATCAATAGCTCCAAAGCGTGCGTATTCTTGCCCAAAACCGAAAGTTCCAGAGGCAGCCACTATAGGAGCATCCATGAAAATACCAGCAAATTTTCTAGCAATACTGGGCTTACTCATCCCAAATCACCTCTCCAGCTGGAAAGACCGGTCCATCGACACAGACTCTCCTGTAACCTTGATGGGTCTTGCATACACAACCTAAACACGCCCCGACACCGCAAGCCATCTTCTCTTCCAATGAGACTAGGCCAGGTATATCATGTTCTTGTAAATAATCCTTGAGGGCGACAAGCATCGGACGGGGACCACAAGCGCAACAAAGGTCAACACCGAATAATTCTTCTGTCTTTAGTAGATCAGTAACCCTGCCAGAAAAACCCAAGCTACCGTCGTCAGTGGCGACTTTCACTTTGATCCCCAGCCGTTTCCAGTCGTCTTTCATAATTACTTCATCTTTGGAACGAGCCCCATAATACAGCAGAAACTCCCGGCCTTTATAATGTTGAGCAATAGCATACAGGGGTGGCATACCAATTCCACCGGCTACGAGTAAGATTTTTTTTGCATCGTCCGGAATAGAAAAGCCGTTTCCTATAGGCCCAATAACATCTATAACATCACCGCTTTGATACTGACTTAAAAGCTTAGTTCCACGGCCAACCACACGATAGACCAGGCCGATACAGCCTTTGGTTGAGTCTATTGAATAGATGGAGATTGGTCTTCTTAACAAAGGGTCAAAACTATCATCAGAACTGACTTTCAACTCCAGAAATTGACCTGGTTTTGCAGTTAACGCGATCTCTGGCGCGCGTAAAATAAGGTGAAACATCTCCTGCCCCACTTTACGCAGCTCTTCGACCATAGCTTTTTCTTGGAACAAAGGCTCGAGCGAATTTTTCAATCCCCATTCCCCCTTGCTGTTACATAGGATTGAAGCGGAAGCAATTCTTCTTGTTCTCCCCGTTTTCTAGATTCTAATCCACGTGTAAACGCCAATAGTGTATCTAAAGATGTGAGACATGGTATATGATTCTCTACAGCAGCGCGTCGAATTCTAAAACCGTCACTTAAAGGTTCTTTCCCACGGGTTAAGGTATTTACTACAAAATCGAATTGTCCATCGCGGATACCATCAATCACGTGGGGCGATCCTTCTGCTAACTTATTAATAACAGTTACCGAGAGTCCACGCTCCTGTAAGAATATGGCGGTACCCTGGGTCGCTGAGATAGTAAACCCTAAATCAACTAAAGTCTTGATTAAGGGATAAGCCTCGACTTTATCTCGATTAGCCAAGGTTACAAGCACTTTCCCATTCGTTGGCATTGCAGTGCCTGCAGCCATAAATGCTTTGGCCAAAGCTCCTGCATAAGAGTGGGAGACCCCCATTACTTCTCCGGTTGACTTCATCTCCGGACCCAAAGCAATATCGACCTGTGTTAGTTTGGCGAAAGAAAACACTGGCGCTTTGACTGCAACCAATCGACTCTCTGGCCATAGTCCTCCATATAACCCCTGAGATTCCAAAGAATGACCCAAAGCAGCTCGAGTGGCAATTTGAACCACAGGAACACCAGTTATTTTACTAATATATGGCACAGTCCGACTTGAGCGCGGATTTACCTCGATGACATTTACATGTTGCTCGTCTAGGACAAATTGTATATTGATTAAACCGATAACTCCCATGGCACGAGCCAAACGGACGGTGTAGGTCAAAATTCGCTCTTTCTCTACAACGCTTAGATGACGTGGCGGGTACGCCGCCATTGAGTCGCCTGAATGGACACCAGCCCGCTCCACGTGTTCCATGATCCCGGGTATCATTACAGTTTGCCCATCTGAGACAGCGTCTACTTCACATTCCCTACCAAGAAGATACTTATCGACTAATACCGGATGCTCTGGAGAGGCTTCAACAGCGAACTGGAGGTAATTTCGAAGTTCGCTTTCTTGATAAACAATCTCCATCGCTCGACCACCAAGGACATAAGAAGGACGTACCAAAACAGGGTATCCGACCTGATCCGCCACTTCCACCGCTTCTTCTATGGAAATCACAGTTTTCCCTGGAGGTTTTGGGATCCCTAATTCATTTAAAAGCTCATCAAATCGGCGTCGGTCCTCTGCTAAATCAATAGCATCCACCGATGAACCTAAGATTTTTACCCCTGCTTTAGCTAAAGGCAAAGCCAGATTTATTGCAGTTTGCCCTCCGAATTGAACTACAACACCAACAGGTTGCTCCTGTTCAATGACGTTGAGCACGTCCTCGATAGTCAATGGTTCAAAGTATAACCGATCAGCCGTATCAAAATCAGTCGAGACCGTCTCCGGGTTATTGTTGATAATAACAGTCTCATATCCCGCATCTCTTAACGCCCAAACCGAGTGGACACTACAATAATCGAATTCAATACCTTGACCGATCCGAATCGGCCCTGAACCGATAACGACGACTCTTGGCTTTTTGCCTGCTTCAACTTCATTCTCAGTTTCATAAGTCGAATAATAATAGGGTGTTACAGCGGAGAACTCTGCCGCGCAAGTATCAACCATCTTATACACCGGTCGAATTCCAAGCTGGTTGCGGCGTTCACGAACAAAGTTATCATCCACTGCCCACAGTCGAGCGATCTCTGCATCCGGAAAACCATATTCTTTTGCTTGACGGAGCGACACTTCGTCACCGGTTTGTGTTTTGTTTAGTACTATTTCTATATCGATAATGTGTTGGATTTTATCGATGAACCAAAGATTTATCTGAGTAAGCTCAAAGACCCTCTGTCTCGACCATCCCCGACGCAAAGCTTCAGCTACCAAAAAGAGACGTCGATCGTCCGCTTGCTGAAGACCAGCTTTCAACTGGTCATCGGCTAATTCAGATGTACCTGGAAGTGTTAAGCTTACCTGTCCGATCTCCAACGAGCGTATTGCTTTGAGTAATGCCGCTTCGAAGCTACGATCGATCGCCATTACTTCGCCTGTAGCTTTCATTTGTGTTCCTAATACCCTGTCAGCCAAGGTGAATTTATCAAATGGCCACCTAGGAACCTTAATAATTACATAATCCAACGCCGGTTCAAAACTAGCATAAGTTTGACCGGTTACAGCATTTTTAATCTCATCTAATGTCATTCCAATCGCAATTTTTGCCGACACCTTTGCAATAGGATAACCTGTCGCTTTTGATGCAAGCGCTGATGAACGTGAAACTCTGGGATTCACTTCTATCACTATATATCGCATACTATCCGGGTCAAGAGCGAACTGAACATTGCATCCACCCTCAATTCCCAAAGAGCGAATTATCTTCAATGACGAACTTCGTAGCATCTGATACTCTCGGTCGCTCAGCGTTTGACTTGGCGCTACCACAATGCTGTCACCTGTATGAATTCCAACAGGATCAATATTTTCCATATTACAAACAGTTATACAGTTATCAGCGCTATCACGCATAACTTCATACTCAATCTCTTTCCACCCATATACACTCTGTTCCAATAAAACTTGATGAATGGGACTAATACGCAGAGCACGCTGCATCTTTTCTTTAAGTTCCACCATGTTATGAGCAAAACCACCACCAGATCCTCCCATGGTATAAGCTGGACGTAATATTAAAGGAAATCCTACCCCTTTAGCAAACGCTTCAGACTCTTCCAAAGAGTGAACAATGGCGCTAGCAGGAATTGGTTCGCCTATCTGTTGCATCATTTCCTTAAAAGCGCTTCTGTCTTCAGCACGACGTATAGCCTCTAACGGAGTACCAAGCAATTTTACTTTGTATTCATCTAAAACACCGGCTTCCGCCAGTTCAACCGCAAGATTAAGTCCAACCTGACCACCAAGTGTCGGTAGGAGTCCATCTGGGCGCTCCTGAGCAATTATACGCGTTAACGTCTCCAGATTCAGCGGCTCGACGTAAACACGATCAGCCATATTGGCGTCTGTCATAATCGTTGCGGGATTACTATTGACCAAAATCACTTCTAGTCCCTCTTCGTGTAGCGAGCGACAGGCCTGTGTTCCCGCATAATCAAACTCAGCCGCTTGACCAATAACGATCGGGCCGGAACCAATGACCATAACTCGTTTAATATCTTTTAGTTTCGGCAAGATGATCACCTATTTCCTTAAAATATATTGGTTTAGTTTCTAAGAAATATATTGTTTTAACTTTTTATGTGTTAAATTATGATATCTCTTGTTTAGGGGAAGTATTTCTTAACCTAAACCTTACAGACCGTAAAGACAGCTAACTTTTACATTAGCAAAGAAGAACCCCCTTTAGGGGGCTTGAATAGATTTAAGAAACTCCCCGAATAAATACTCGGAGTCCATGGGACCAGGTGCCGCTTCCGGATGATATTGAACTGAGAATAATGGAAGATGCCGATGGCGTAAACCCTCAACAGTTCCGTCGTTTACATTACGATGAGAGACAGTAATATCTTCATATTTTAACGATGACTCATCGACCGCAAAGCCATGATTCTGCGAAGTAATATAGACTCTTCCAGTTGCTAAGTCTTTAACTGGGTGATTTCCACCACGATGTCCAAATTTAAGTTTATACGTATTACCACCTAGTGAAAGACCTAATAGTTGGTGTCCAAGGCAGATTCCGAAGATCGGATATCGTGTTAAGAGTGCCTTAATCGTCTGGATTGCTTCCGGCACATCCTTTGGGTCTCCCGGTCCATTTGACAACATAATTCCCTGAGGATTTAGAGATTCAATTACACTAGCCTCCGTATCCCATGGCACAGTTATAACCTCACACCCATGGTTGTTTAAACAACATCCAATATTTCCTTTTGCACCAAAATCCATTAAGACGATACGTGGACCCGGGCCAGGAATAGTGGACACTTCTGATGTGGATACCTGCTTAACAAAACCTTGTCCAGATAAATCGGGTAGATTACATGCCCTAGCAACTAAATCAGCATCTGGCTCATCGGAGACCGATATAATACCTTTCATCGTCCCTTGCGTGCGAAGACGTTTTGTTAATGAACGTGTATCAATGCCTTCTATCCCCATGAGTCCAAAATCTTTCATAAATGCATCTAAGCTACCCGCGCTCCGCCAATTACTCGGCTGGCGACAAAATTCACGAACAATCATCCCTCGGGCAAACGGACGTTTTGACTCAAAATCTTCGGCATTAACGCCATAATTCCCAATTAGAGGGTACGTCATCGTCACAATCTGTCCACAATACGAAGGATCCGTCAAAATCTCTTGATAGCCGGTCATACTTGTGTTAAAGACAATTTCTCCACCGATCTCTCCCAACTGACCAAATGCATAACCCGAAAAAACAGTACCGTCTTCCAATGCCAAACGAGCTTTTTGCATAAACCAGACCCTCCTTGTGACCTTGTAACCAAAATCTTGTACTCCAACTTGATAATGATTCTTAGGTATAATTATAACATAACAAACAACATATTTGTATATATATACACTTAATTTATTTTCTCTTACCCTTTTAATTGGAATTTTATATCACCATTTACCATGGTCATAACTGCTCTTCCTCTAAATTTTTCCCCGATAAAAGGCGAATTCTTCGAGCGCGAACGAATGGCATCTTCACTGTATATCCATTCGTGATTAAGATCAACTAACACCAGATCTGCTGGAGCACCCTCCTGCAGACCGGAATTTACTCCTAGGATACGAGCAGGTTCAGTTGACATGCTCTCAACAATCCGACGCAGTGTAATTTGGCCAGAATGATATAGTTTTGTTAATATGACAGCAAGCGCTGTTTCCAAACCGATAAGACCGAATGGAGCATGGTTATACTCTTGGTGTTTCTCTTCTAACGTGTGAGGCGCATGATCAGTAGCGATAGCATCAATTGTGCCGTCAACTAGTCCAGCAATAAGTTGTTTCCTATGGAACTCAGAAACCAATGGGGGATTCACTTTAGTGTTAGTATTAAACCCAGCCACACAAGCATCAGTCAAGGCAAGATGATGAGGTGTAACTTCTGCAGTGACGGAGACCCCTCGCTGCTTTGCTCTCCGGACTAAGTCAACACTTTTGCCAGATGATAAATGGCAGAAATGGATGCTTGCTCCAGTAGATTCCGCTAACAGAATATCACGAGCAACAATAACTTCCTCGGATACAGTAGGGATTCCCTTTAATCCAAGTATCATTGACCATTCCCCAAGATGCATTTGACCACCAGCCACTAAGTTACGGTCTTCTGCATGAATCATTATTGGTCGTTTAAATAAGCGAGAATAATCCATGGCTACTCTCATAACTTCGCCATCCATTAAGGGTATACCATCATTTGAAAAAGCAATAGCACCTGCTTTTACCATTTCACCCAACTCCGCTAACTCTTCTCCCTTTTGTTCCTTTGTTAGGCATCCGATAGGCAAAACTTTGCAAAGTCCATCTTGTGCAGCTCGGTGAAGGACGTAAGCTATGCTATACGCATTATCTATGGGTGGATCCGTATTTGGCATTGCGGCAATTGATGTAAATCCACCAGCCACTGCTGCTTCTGTTCCACTACCAATGGTCTCTTTATCTTCTCTTCCGGGTTCTCTTAAATGAACATGAAGATCTACTAAACCAGGAAATATATGAAGTCCATCTGCATTAATGATTTTCCCGCTTGCATCTGAAATCTCCGGCTGGATCCGTGTTACACGTCCTTCATTAATAACCAGATCAAATTGTCCTTCTCGGTTTGACACAGGATCCACCAAAGTCCCGCCTTTAATGCAATATTCCATCTTCCCGTCCTCCTCCGGCCATCAGATAAAGTAGGGCCATACGAACAGCAACTCCGTTAGTCACTTGTTCCGTAATGACCGAACGGGGATCTTCTGTCGCTTCTTCAGAGATTTCGACCCCTAAATTAGCAGGTCCAGGATGCATTAACAAGGCATCTTTAGACAGCCGCTTTAAACGCTCCCGGTTTATACCGAATAACCGGGCATATTCACGAGTTGAAGGAAATAAACCGCCCTTTTGACGTTCCAGCTGAATCCGGAGGACATTTACCACATCTGCTCCGGTTAATCCCTCATCTAAGTCATGACAGACACGTACTCCATAAGCCTCCAATCCCGGCGGAATCAAAGTCGGAGGTCCTACAACCGTTACTTCCGCCCCTAGTTTTGTCAAACCCCAAATGTTTGATTTTGCCACGCGACTATGAAGTATATCCCCAACAATTGTTACTTTAAGCCCGGCAAAGCCACCCTTCTTCTGACGGATCGTAAACATGTCCAACAAACCTTGGGTAGGGTGTTCATGAGCTCCATCTCCAGCATTAATTACTGAAGCATTCACCGTTCTTGCCAACAACTCCGGTGCCCCAGCCATAGCATGGCGGATAATTATAATGTCGGCACCGACTGCTTCAATTGTTTTTACCGTATCAATAAAACTCTCTCCTTTAGTGACGCTGCTCGATGAGACTGTAAGATTAATTGCATCTGCACTCATCCACTTTGCAGCTATCTCAAAAGAGGTTCTTGTCCGAGTACTCGGCTCGAAAAATAGGGTCACTACAGTTTTACCGCGAAGTGTGGGCATTTTTCTAAGTTCACGCTCAAATATTTCGCGGCATGGCTCAGCGGTGTCCAAGATAGCAAAGATCTCTTCTTCACTGAGGTCTCTTAAACCGAGCAGATCTTTTCGTTTAAAACCAGACATGTCATTTCCCTCCTTTGGTAAAATCAAACAAAAAAATAAATGCCTGCCGAACACGGCAGGCATAAAGAGAGCCTAAATCAGAATCAAGGCGTTGCTCCCTTTCCAGCCTCGCCGGACTGGTCTTAAAGGGTACGGTATATTATTATTTTTTTGAATTATGTTTCGCGTTCAGTAATAATTACCCTTTCCTCATTATCAGTCTCTTTCAGCTGTACATGGACAACTTCCCGTTGAGAAGTGGGAACATTTTTCCCTACATAATCGGCGCGAATTGGTAGTTCGCGATGCCCGCGGTCAATTAGTACTGCCAATTGAATCGCCTTCGGTCTTCCTAAGTCCATCAACGCATCCAGTGCCGCTCGTACAGTTCTCCCAGTAAAAAGCACATCATCTACTAATACAACTGTTTTTCCCGATATGTTCACAGGGATTTCCGTTTTATGAACCACCGGCTGAGAAGCGACTAAAGATAGATCATCTCGATAAAACGTGATATCTAAGACACCGACAGGTAGATCGACACCCTCATGCTGACTGATCATCCCCGCCAACCGTTTGGCCAATGGAACGCCCCTTGTTCGAATACCAACCATTATCAAACCTTCGACACCTTTATTATGCTCGGGGATCTCATGAGAAAGCCGATAAAGAGCACGACGTATCCCATCTGAATCCATCACCTGAGTCTTAATCTCCATCAGCCTATCCCCCTTCAAAGTTATATAAAAAACCCTTCCGCCCATAAGGACCGAAAGGGTGGTTATACTAAACTCAGCCCATTCCTTTCCAGCCTCACAGGACCAGTTTAAAGGAGCTTCTTTTCAAATTAAATATACCAAAAGCAGCTGAGTTTGTCAATGGAACTTTATTTTAAGTAATTTTGGTTTGGCAGAGATATCTGTTTTGGGAAACTCTCTTTACAAAGTTCACAATCTGTACAAGTTATTACTCTATCTCCAAAAACCTGAATCAATGTTTCTGTAACTTCTAAATTACCTGGGTGATGCAGATAGATATGTCTAGGAGCTAAGGTTATTAAAGCGCTTAAAAGCAGATCTTCGTAGTTTAGCTCACCATCTGAGAAATCTCCTAGAATTCCTTGCAGATATTCTGGCTCTAACGGTTTTTGCTCTTCATCTAGTAAACGAAATAACTCACTGGTGTAAATTACGACATGGACATCGTTAACGCGAGGCTCTTGATTATCAACAAAGTATCGAAGCAAACGGATGAATTCTTTATATTCTTTCTCAGCAAGAAAGTTTTCTAATGCTTGTTCAACGACATCATGTAAATGATCAATATAATCTTTTAGCCGAAAACGTAAAAATCCTTCCAAATTTATTACTTGATGACTCTTAATAAACTCTTCAACGGTTTCGGAGATTTTCCTAAAATAATCTTCCCCGTCCTTCTCTTGGAGAATGCGCCGGGACGATTCGACCACCATACTAAGCTCTTCCCGGTTTACGAAGGGATATTCAACGCGTGCGAATCGCTCCAAAATATCCCGTGAGATTAAACCGGTCAATAGATGACCGATTAATTGGCTTAGACAGTGCATAATCTGTGAAGTACCCGGTAGGCTATCGGCCTGCGGAAGTACTGTCAGATCCAAAAATGTTTGACGGCCCTTAGGGTATTCCTCAAAAATAATCGCGGTTCCGTCCAGCCGTTTTCGCATAAATTCCTGCTCAATCTCCCGCCGGAGAACGGGGAGGGGTTGACGCGAACCGATGAGAATGGTTGCCATAACCATCCCTCCCTTCAGCAGTATTATATGTTCATATTCTAGAAGGTATACAGGCAGTTATACAGCAAAAACCCCAGAAAGCTGGAGATTTGTTATGAATTTGTCTTGTTAATTATAGTCATTAATACCTTTCAGATATCTTTTTGGGTTATAT
>OBJA01001882.1_pt1 | contig 13187 bp, 8 predicted proteins | sample 1519751 | NCBI WGS metagenome assembly OBJA01 (sample SAMEA3881238, study PRJEB22517) | soil metagenome | biome: lake sediment; feature: soda lake sediment; material: sediment, water from around vicinity | place: India | collected 2013-12-23 | depth 3 m | reverse complement strand
GGGTGAACTTCCGCGACTGGCTGGTCTTCTTTCTGGAAAACATCCACAAGTACGATAGCGATTATTCCAAAGACCTGGCCGAACTGCTCCCCCACAATTTTAAACTACAAACTTTAAATTGTAACAGCACCCTCTCCTAAACCTCTCAAAGTTCTCCGAACATTTTAGAGAAACTCTGAAAGCAGGATGCTAATTTTACATGAAACAAGACGGGATTGGCCGAATGCTTACAATCCAGTGTCCTTTTTCCCGGGATGATGAAAAATTATCGAACCACAAAAAAGTGCCTGGATCGGTTCTTGAAAGGTAAATTCAAGTCTCCAGATATTTACCAGATCCAGGTCAATTGCAAGTTCATCACCGATTTTGAATACTTTCTGAGAAATTACCAGCCATTAGATCACCAGAAGCCAATTAGAAACATTGGGATCATGAAACATCAGGAAAGGTTCCGTAAAATGATCAATTTAGGGTTTCGATTAGGGTGGATTACCCAAAACCCACTTGATTCGTACAAGCTCAGTTTCCGTAAAGGTGACCGGGGTTTCTTCAGATACGAAGCTGAGAATTCCTCTCCTTCCAAAAGCACTGAGAATATCACAAGTGTCAGAAACATCCCCAATCAATCAGCAGAAATAGAGTATTCCCATTAATCTCAAATCAAAAGCTGAATTGTTATCTGAAAGAGCGGATTTGCACGGTATTAAAAAGAATTTGACTTTTCGTTTGGCGCGGCATATGCTTGCCACCACCGTTACATCGAGCAATGGCGTACCCATTGAAACGGATAGTAAAGTACTGGGGCATAAAAAGTATTTCCACTACTCATATCTACGCGAAAGTCTTGGAGAAGAAGATTAGAGAAAACATGGAAAAGCTAAAAATGAGGTTGCATAATGCTAATAAAGAAATTTTATAACTTAGCCCGCTCAATTTCTTATCGCTATAAAAATTCCGGAATAGATGGCAGAAAAAAAGGAAGATCTTTTGACTTACCAGTTTAAAGCCGGTTCTGTTGATGCTTATAAAGCCATATTTGATCAATATTATAAGCCGTTGTGTTCCTTTGCAAAAAAGTATGTGCTAGAGCTTGCGGTAGCCGAAGATATCATTCAGGAATTATTAGTAAATTTTTGGGAACAGCGAAATAAAATCTATTTAAAAAATTCCGTCAAATCCTATCTCTTTCAATCAGCCAGGAATGAATGTTTAAACTATCTAAAACATCAAAGTGTAGAGGAGAAATACAGGATGCACGTTACCAACGTTTCATCGGACAGTTTTTTTCACGACAGGTTGGAAGAAGAGGAGGTAAATCGGTTGATTTACCAAACCATCAGAACGCTTCCTCCGCGCTGTAGACAGGTTTTTGAGTTGAGTAGGTTTGAGGGAAAATCATTTGATGAGATTGCGCAAGAATTGTCGATTTCAAAAAACACCATAAAAAATCAACTTGTCAGCGCCTTGAAACAAATTCGCCAGGTACTTGAGAAGAATGAAATCATAATTTTGGCAGCCATTTTTTCGGAGCTTTTATAATCTGGCTGAGAAACAACATTGTCTGTCTGCTCAGCAGATTTGTCATTTACAAGAAAGAAGAATGTAGTCGTCTTTCTTAAGATAACGTGAAATTCCCGTAGGCTTCTGGGAATTTACGACCCTTGTAGGCGCTGACCATTCTGGAAGCCTGAGCTTAGAGATTCGAATCAGTAAAAACAACAAATAAAAAGTTTCCACTACTTACATCACAAAAGTCAAAAAAAAAATAAAAAACAACTAGTCCTAAAACAAATGCTTGTTGTCATACTATTGAAAGAACAAAAATGAAAAATAAGGAAGATATATCAGACGAGTTGATCTTTAAGGTTTTGAATAAAGAAGCTTCGGAGTCCGAGAATGAAATTTTTCAGGAGTGGGTAGATCGCTCATCCCGAAACAAAAAAATATTCCTTCACTTGGAGCGGTTATGGCTGGAATCGAACGGCATTGCTGACTATTACAAAATAGATCAGGAGCAAGCTTGGGGTGTAATCTATAAAAAGATGATGCCAAAAGCCAAACACCGAATCTTGCAACCAATGATTAAAGTTGCAGCAGTGATTGCCATCGCGTATTTACTGGGTGCTTTGAGCATGTACTTCATACATACAAAACCACAACAACGCGGTGTAGCTGTAAGCAAAGAAATTATTGTAAAGGCGCCCTTAGGATCGAAAACAGAGGTAGAACTTTCGGACGGCACAAAAGTTTGGTTAAATTCAGGAAGTGAAATACGTTATCCGGCAATATTTGATCAAAATCAACGAGACATACACCTTATAGGGGAGGCATATTTTGACGTGGAAAAGAATGGGAAAACCCCGTTTTTTGTACATACAGATGACATTGACATCAAGGTATTGGGAACCCGGTTTAATGTAAAGTCATATACTGAAGAAGAGTTGGTGGAAACAACTCTGGAAGAAGGATCAATTAGTATTAATAAAAAAGGGTCCGATCAGATACTAAAACTCCAACCTAAAGAAAAGGCAATCTTTGTCAAAAACATTGAAAAAATGCCGACAAAAGCTGCTGAAAGATTCGTTGTCGTGGAAGATATTGATACTGAGATTTATACATGCTGGAGAAACAAAAAACTCGTATTCAAAAGGGAAAAACTCAGCACACTGGCAATTAAGATGGAGCGATGGTATAATGTTCAAATTTCGGTCGGGAACAAAAAGCTGGCTGATGAAATGGTCACCGGTAAATTTGAAAATGAATCCGTTGAACAAGCCCTGCAAGCGCTACAAATATCTATGCCTTTTAAATATCAAATCAATAAAAATCAGATAACAATTTTGCCTATGGATTAAACTTAACAAGTCTGAAAAATGAAAAACCGGGAAAAGTTCGAGCAATTCCCGGCTAATGTGAGATTTTAAATGAATGCCCTTTTAGCTGAGATGCATTCATTGAATTATAATCATCAACAATACAAACTTATGAAAAAAAAATTATTAAAGGATACCTGTTACAAATCAGGTATTAAAAAGCTACTGCGAATTATGAAAATAACGGTCTTTTTGCTTTTTTTGGGTTTTTTGCAGGTAAGTGCAAGCATATATGCACAAAATACTAAGCTTAACTTGTCTTTCAAAGAGGCCTCCTTGCGGGAGGTTTTTGAAGAGATTGAAAAACAAAGCGAATTCAGGTTCTTGTTCCGCGATAATACAATTGATTCAAAACAACAAGTAACAATCAATAGACAAGGAACTGTTGAAGAGATACTGAAGGAACTTTTTAAAGACAATAAAATTGAATATAGGTTACTCGAAAACAATTTGGTTGTCATCTCAAGCGCATCTGCCCAACAACAAAAAACTGTTTCTGGCAAAGTAACCGATTCCTCTGGAGCTCCTCTCCCCGGGGTCACTGTAGTTACGAAAGGCACTACACAAGGTTCTATCACTGACGGAGATGGAAATTATTCATTGCCTAATGTTCCTAGAGATGCCACACTGGTATTTTCGTTTGTAGGGATGAAAACACAGGAAATTCAGACTGCTGGCAAATCGTCGATTAGTGTTTCAATGGAAGAAGAAACGGTAGGCATTGAAGAGGTCGTTGCGGTGGGGTATGGAACGATGAAAAAAGTGAATCTAACAGGCGCAATTAGTAATGTCCAATCTGAAGATCTTACCCGTAGCCGTGCCTCTACGGTCTCGCAGGCATTAATTGGCAAAATGGCTGGAGTACAAACAAGACTAATTGATGGAAGACCCGGGGCAAGCGCCAATTTACAAATCCGTAATTTGGGAACGCCACTGTATATCATTGATGGAATTCCTGGAACAGAAAGTGATTTTAATAATATTGATGCAAATGATATTGAAAATATTTCCGTCCTGAAAGACGCTTCTGCTGCAATATATGGAATACGCGCTGGGAATGGGGTTGTGTTGGTAACCACAAAACTTGGTGTTGGACACAAAAAGCCTAGAATAAATATAAACGCCAATTATGGATTACAAGGATTTACCAGATTCCCTCAGCAAGCAAATGCATATCAGTTTATGAGAGGCCTTGCTGAATCTGCTCAAAATCAGAAGCAGGCAACAACAATAACAGCAGATGAACTAGATAAATGGCAAGCAGGCAAAAAACTCTCCGATGGCGATTATCGAAGTGTTGATTATCTAGACTATATGATCCATCTATCTCCCCAGTTTTATATCAATCCAAGTGCAACCGGAGGAACTGATCGTTTTAAATACCACTTCTCTTTAAGTCATTTGGATCAGAAAGCAACAATTAAAAGTTATTATTTTAAACGGTCGACTGTCCAAGCAAATATGGAAGCTAGCTTGGCAAAAGGATTTAAAATAGGGACGCAAATTAGTGGGCGAGTTGAACGCCGCCATCAAGCTGGAGTGCCCGGCGATGACTACAGTGCGGTTTTTAATGTTATAACAAAAATGTGGCCCACAGAAAGGCCTTATGCAAACGATAATCCAAAGTACATAAATAGCACTCACAGTATAAATGTAAATCCGGCTACTTATGTTGAAGAGGTTACGGGTTGGAATGATATTTTCAATCGTGTCGTCAGGACTAATTTTTATGGCATTTATGATTTTGATTTTGGGCTTCAAATAAAAGGGACATACTCCTATCAATATGTTGGGTGGACTGATGATTGTCAGGAAAAGACTTATAACGCGTACAAATACGATGCAGATACAGATACTTACAATATTGTGGTTGGTGGAGGTAATCAGAATCCAATCAGAAGAACCGGACGAAGAAATATTGAAGAAAAATTTTCACAGCTTCAGGCAAGTTATAATAAGATTATAAAAGATCATTCTGTTTCCGCGGTGGTTGCTTATGAACGATCGACCAACGACAATACATATTTATTTGCCAGAGCGGTGCCAAAAACGAATTATATGCCAATTATGCTTTTCGAGGAACTAAATTCATTTACAGATGAATGGACACAGCAAGCAAGGGGCAGTTATATAGGACGGTTTAATTATAACTATAAAGGCAAATATCTTTTAGAGCTTTTGGGACGGTATGATGGTTCTTATTTATATTCCTCCGACAAACGATGGGGATTTTTTCCCGGAATGTCGATCGGCTGGCGGATATCTGATGAGCATTTCTTTAATTCAGTTTTGGATGATGTATTTTCCGATTTAAAACTGCGGGCATCTTACGGACAAGTGGGTAGCGAAACAGGGGTCTCTGCATATGGATACCTGAGCGGCTTCAACTGGGCTCAAGGAAACTATATGTTTGATGGGAATTTAATAACCGGAATTCAACCCAGGGGGTTGCCTGTGACAAATCTTTCATGGGTAACCATCGAGTCTTCCAATATTGGCCTTGATTTCTCTTTTTTGCAAAATAAATTGTCAGGTCAGCTTGATGTTTTTAAAAGAAAGGTTACAGGGATTCCTGCCGCAAAGTACGATGTTTTGCTTCCCAGCGAAGTGGGATATACCTTGCCTAATGAAAATCTCAATTCAACAGCTAACCTTGGCATTGAAGGAATGATACAATACAGGGGGAATGTAAGAGAATTGAGCTATTCAATCGGGCTTAATGCAACTCTTTCACGGCGAAAATTATTACACAGCTATAAACCAAGATTTGGAAATTTGTATGACGAATACAGAAACTCAACAGAAATGCGTTGGGGCGAAAATACTTGGGGGTACCATTGCATCGGACAGTTTCAGTCCCAAGATGAAATCGACAATTATCCTGTAAATATTGATGGGCAAGGGAATAGGACCCTCCTTCCCGGAGACTTGATATATGAAGATTTAAACGGTGATAATATCATAAACTCATATGACGAACAACCAATCTCATACAGAACTACGCAGGATAACCCATATCTTAATATTGGAATGAATAGCTCTTTTTACTACAAAGGTTTTAATTTAACGATGGATTTTGCCGGAGCAACTATGCAATCCTTCTTTCTTAACAGGGAGCTGAAAATTCCATACTATGATAATGGAAATTCTCCGGCTTTTCTGTTGGAAGACCGGTGGCATCGCAAAGATCCTTTTGACCCAAACAGTGACTGGATTCCCGGAACTTATCCTACCATCCGTAAAAATATGACAAGTCATTCAAATTTTAAAACAAACGATTTTTATCATGTTAATATGACCTATTTCAGAATGAAAAATTTTGAAATAGGCTACACCTTCCGACTTAAATTTTCAGGAAACGAAGATTCGAATGTGAAAATCTATTCAAACATATCTAACTTGTTTTCAATTGATAATGTTGGGAAAAAATATGGCATTGATCCTGAAATCGCTGATTTTGGAGGGAGAGTTTATCCTCAAACAAGGGTATATAATTTTGGTTTAGTCCTATCTCTTTAATTTAAAATTTCTGAATTATGAAAATATTTAAGTTTTTAGTGATCTGTATCTTATTTCAGATAAATCTAAGTTGTAACGATGATTTTTTGGAATTGAAACCAAAGAACATCCTGCTTGAAGATCAGGTGTGGAATGATGAGTCGATGATAAAGAGCTTATTAGCAAATTATTATAACAGGTTGCCAATCAATTATGCAATATACAGCGACGAAAGGTACTTTGCTGAATTGGACGAAGCTATTGCTGTAAACAGTCCGGAAAGCGGAATGAATTTAGATGATAATAATATCATCTCCTATTCGTATGATCGCTGGACTCTTTGGAACTATACATTAATCAGAGATATAAACCTTGCCATTGAAGGTATTAGGGATTATTCCAAAGATCTGAATTCCAGCCAAAAAGATGCATATTATGCTGAATTCAGGTTTCTAAGGGCGTTTTGTTATTTTGAACTGGCGAAAAGAATGGGAGGTGTGCCTATTATCACTGAACAATTAATATATGATTATAAAGGAGACCCAAGTTACCTGGCAAAACCACGCAGCAAAGAAGAAGAAGTATATGATTTCATTGCTAAAGAGTGTGATGAGATTAAAAATAGTATCGGTAACCCGGGAAGCCAGACAAGAGCAAATAAATATACCGTACTGGCATTGAAAAGTAGGGCGATGCTATATGCTGCATCTATCTGTAAATATAATAGCCTGATGGAAAGTCCAATAACATTGCCGGGCGCTGAGGTTGGAATTCCTGCAAACAAAGCAAATGGATATTACCAGGCAGCATTGGACGCGGCAAAAGAGATCATAAACAGTAACAAATATTCTCTATATAGTAATAATACAAATACCAAGGAGAATTTTTATGAAGCCATTGTGACAAAATCGAACAATCCGGAAGTCATTATGGCTATGGATTTCAATATTGTGAAAAAACACAATTTTTCGTACCATCATATTTGTCGTACCATGCGAGAAGATAATCTTTCCTCATCTGGTATTTCTCCATCGCTTAACCTGGTTGAGGCCTACGAATACCTGGATGGGACACCTGGTCCTTTAAAAGGACTTGGTGATGGAAGCAATACTTCAAAGGGGCAGGCGAATTGGATTTTTTATGATAGGCCTGAAGATATTTTTGCTAATAAAGATGCCCGTCTTTATGGAACAATAGTTTATCCGGGAACCTCATTTAAAGGGATTAATGCAGATATTCAGGCAGGCGTATATGTTTGGAATAATTCACTTAATAAATACGACCGCATAGAATCTTCCACTTTGGGATCGAAATATACCGATGGAGAAACGCTCACCGGGCTGGGCGGGCCTGTACGCTCAGGAAGTGAGGTATCCAACACCGGTTTTTACCTGCGGAAATATATCGACCCGGAACCAATGTCAAGTGCACGAGGAATTGGATCGGCTGTCTGGTGGGTAAAGTTCCGATATGCGGAAATATTATTAAATGCGGCAGAGGCGGCTTTTGAGCTTGGAGGTACAAACATGGCAGATGCTGTGAAATATGTAAATGAAGTAAGAGAAAGAGCCGGTTTCCCATCTAATAGCCTTGATTTATCTTCCTTAACAATAGAGAGGATACGAAATGAACGAAGAGTAGAATTTGCATTCGAGGACCATCGATTATGGGATGCAAAACGATGGAGAATTGCGCATAAATTATGGGATGGAACCAGTTCTAATCCGGATGCAAATATTTATGCCCTTTATTGCTACCGTATTGTTCATCCGGGAAGTCCGAACGATAGGAAATACGTCTTCGATAAGTTTGTTGCTCCCAATTTTAAAACCCCCAGATTCTTCCAGTTGGGAAATTACTATTCACGGATCGAACAATCAATCTTAGATAATAATTCGTTAATTATAAAAAACCCGTTTCATTAATCTACACCACTATGAAAAAGATATTTTCATTATTATCAATAGTATTAGCTTTTACATTCATTACAAGCTGCGAATATGACAATTTTGATCCTCCTGCATCCTTTTTAACAGGTACAGTAACATATAATAATGATCCCGTTGGTGTAAGGTCAGGTGCCACCAAACTTGAGTTATGGCAATATGGTTTTGCGCTGAGAAAAAAGATAGATGTATTTATTGATCAGGATGGTACATTTTCAGCCAGGTTGTTTGATGGTAACTATAAACTTGTCAGGTTAAGTGGCGCCCCTTGGGAAAATAGCACCGACAGCATAGATGTACAAGTAAAAGGTGAAACTTTTGTAGATGTACCGGTAAGCCCCTATTTTATTATTTCTGAAGAATCATTTCAGAAAAATGGGGATGAAATAAAATCGTCCTGTATTGTATCTCAAATAGGAACTAGAAATATTGAAAGCCTTACTCTGTATATCGGGATTACCAGTATTGTTGATGCAAATAACAATGCTCAGTCAAATACCTTGAGTGCTTCTGCCCTAAAAGACTTAAGTATCTCCCAAAGCAATACCGTATTACTCAATGAAACATTAAAGCAACGAGACTATGTTTTTGTCAGGCTGGGTGTGAAGGCGGCAGGAATAGCAGAGCGCTTTTATACACCTATTAAAAAAATTCAATTATAAAAATCAGATTAAACTTTTGCACTTATCCATAAATTGTTGTGAAATTTCAGCCTTAGGGATGGGTGCAAAAGTTTTATACCAATTAAGAACCAACTAACATTAGAGGAAGTACCATGAAAAGACGAGATTTTGTTAAAATAGCCGGAGTTAGCGGAACATCTTTGGTATTTGTTCCAACAGGGAACAGGCTATTGGCAAATGAAACTCAATCTATATCAGCAATCAACGTAAATCCTAATCCCAAGTTTGAATTATCTCCTTGGCTTTACATGCAATTCATGGAGCCACTGGGGGTTACCGATAGTTCTATTGAAGCAGCATGGGACCATAGTACGGATTCATGGAGAAAAGATTTAATTGACGCGACTAAAGAACTTTCACCGGGAATGATGAGGTGGGGCGGCTTGCTTAGTGCCTATTATAAATGGAAAGAAGCTGTTGGCCCAAGAAATAAGAGAGTACCGATGAGGAACCTTGTATGGGGAGGAATTGAATCCAACCAGATAGGAACTGCTGAATTTATAGATTTTTGCAGACAAGTTGGGGCTGATCCGCTAATGTGTGTCAATTTTGAATCCGAAGGAGATGCTAATTGGGCTAAAACTTCAAAAGGAGAAATCCGGTTTGCTGATGCTAAAGAAGCTGCAGAATGGGTTGACTATTGTAACAATCCATCCAACAAGGAACGTATTAAGCATGGTTTTAAAGAACCTTTTGGTCTGAATACCTGGCAGTTGGGAAATGAAACATCGTATAGTAAAGATCGTTTTGACGTAAAAACTGCTGCACAAAAAACGATTGAATTCTCAAAAGCGATGCGGAATGTTGACCCTTCCATACAACTGATCGGATGGGGCGATAGCGGTTGGGCGAAACAAATGATTGAGATGGCCGGAGAAAACATTGACTATGTAGCATTTCATCACATGTTTGACCCTGGCCGGGGGATTAAAGATTCAGTAGTTTTTGACAATCATTATAGAAGAGACCCGGATGCGACCTGGGATATCCTGATGAATGGATATAAAATTCATGAACGGAAAATTCTTGAGATGAGAGAACAAGTCGCTTCTTCGGGAAAACATCTGGCACTTACTGAATGCCATTATTCTATTCGGGGACGAAATCGATGTGAGGTATTATCCTCTTGGGCGGCAGGAGTTTCTTACGCGCGAATGATGAATTTACACGAGCGGCATGGCGATTTGTTGAAGATTGCAACATTAGCCGATTTTTGCGGTACCCGGTGGCAAGTAAATGCAATTATGATTCCGGTACCTGAAGGCAGGTCATTTTTGATGCCGGTCGCTAAAATTATGAGCTTATACCGAAAGCATACCGGAAAGTATTATCTCGAAACATCAGGTACAACAAGTGATTTAGATATTACGGCCAGTCGTTCGGGAAATACAATTTATTTGCATGTTGTAAATACGAACAGGTTAAAATCAGTTAAAGCCTCAATCGGGATTGACAATATTTCAATCAAATCAGGTAAAATATTTGAATTATTGGCAAACCCTGAGTTTGAAATAATGAGCGCATCAAATGACCCGTTAGTTCCGAAAGAAAAAATGTTGTTGCCAGATCAATCAGTTGAGTTCCCTGCTGCCTCTGTGTCAGCAATAGAATTAAATATTGGATAAGGGAATTTTTCAATTTCAAATACTTTAAAAATTAATTAATATTTAAACACATAATAATGGATAGAAGAAACTTTTTTGCCTTGACTGCCTGTTCCGCAGGCATAATGTCATTAGGTTTGCCTTTGCGGGGCATTTCCCGGGAGTTGTTGAATATTTCTTTTGATGAAAACCAAGAATTAAGCAAGCATACAATTGTAAAGAGCGAATTGCTTGAAGTAAAATACCGATGGCCCCGGTTTGTAGGTAAAAATGGGAGGATTGATTTTCATGGGCAACACCATACATGCACTGTGCTAAAGATTTTCACCGACCAGGGGGCAATGGGATGGGGGCTTTCCGGCAGAAATGCAGGATCGGCATTTCAAACTATTCAAAATAAAAAGGTTTCCGAATTGATAATCCCAGGTCAAGGCTTAATTGACGGGTTGGATAAATCGTTGGACTTTGCCCTTCACGACCTGATGGGTATAATATTGAATAAACCAGTATATCAGTTGTTAGGGAACAAAGGGCCCAAAGAAACTTCTGTATACAGCGGTATGATTTATTTGGATGAATTGAATCCGGGAAATGAATCAAAGAGTTTGGATATAATTCTTCAGAATTGCGAATGGGACTATAATTATGGCTACCGGATGTTGAAAGTCAAAATAGGCAGGAGTGGGAGGTGGTACCCGCATCAGCAAGGACTTGAAAAAGATATTGAAGTTATGAAATTGATCCATGGTGCCTATAAAGGAAAAAACACCCAGTTACTGGTCGATTCCAACGATATGTATAGCTTGGAAGATACGATCAGTTTTCTGAAAGGAATAAATGATATTCCCCTGTATTGGGTGGAAGAACCATTCAGGGAAAATATAGAACATGGTAGAAAACTTAGGGAATGGATGGACCGTAACGGGTTCAAAAAAACGTATTATGCCGATGGCGAGGCCAACCCCGACTACGATGTTTGTATGCAATTGGGAAAAGAAAAAATAATGAACGTCTTTTTAGATGATGTATACGCAGTGGGATTCACCGGATGGATAAAACTGATGTCTAAGCTTAAAGGAATTAAAATGCTTGCAAGTCCTCATGCTTGGGGAGACCAGTTAAAAACAAATTATGCTGCCCATTTGTCTGCAGGTTTGGGAAATATTGATACGATCGAAGGTGTTACTTGTTTGTCGGACGAGATCGATTATGGGGATTATACAATCAAGAATGGGATGATCAGAGTTTCTGATGCGCCAGGGTTTGGAATGAAACTTTTGGTTTAATTTTCTCACAAATTGATTCCTCACCTGTTCAGTGAAAAGAGGCTGTCCAAAAAGGCAGTCTCTTTTCCTGACTTCCGCGTTTTAACACCCAAAATGAAAAATTGAAGAGAGGTATTTTTGTTTACACAGTTTATGAGATAGTGCTATGACAATGAAAAAAGGAGCTGACAATCAGTCCCTTTTGTGCCCAGAACAAGACTGGCAAAAATAGAAAAATTGAGTTCATAATGTATTGAAAATTAGTATGTTTAAACTAAGCATGGGTGTCGTTGGTGTGTCAAGTGTGTCAGATTGATAGTCAATCATTTGCTGTTTCTGTACATTTCAATGATTTCTTGCTGTAATTTTGCAATTTTTTCTAACGCGCGGATGTATTTTTCTTCTATTGGCAAATCTTTATTTCCTAGCGATAGCATGTCAGCAGGTTCGCTTGCGCCCTCATTGGACGGCTGTAGTTCATTCACAAAATAAGAGATATCGACATCAAGCGCTTTGGCTAACTTTTTAACGGCGATAATAGAAATCGCCTTGACTTTGCCGCTTTCTATATCATAGATATATTGAGCCGGATTCACACCTTCCTTTCCGACTGCAATAGCCAGGTCTTTCGCTGACATTTTTTTTTGTTGTCTAAATTCCCTGATTTTTAATCCAATTTCTTTCATTAATCTTCATTTTTTTTAAAGTTCGCAACCTTATTCATTTGCGATAGATTATCCTTTTGAGCCTTTCGTTTTCGGCCCTGAGAGCTCTGATTTCCCCTTCCGACTGCTCGTCTCTGACATCGGGATAGGCCATTCCGCCTGCCCTTATGGGCTTGATGTCCGGGCCGACCATCCGGAGCTTTTCGATCAGTTTTTGGTATTCTCTTGCCTCTTTCAATTGATTATTATCCAGGTAGGTGCGGAACGATAGGAAGTTGCAGCCCAGTGCAGCCGCTATGTTTTCCAGTAATGGATAACAGATGTTTTTGATCCGACCCGACTCGATATTATAAATGTACTGCGCCGGGTTCCTCTTGCCTCCCTTACTGATCGCCACGGCCAGTTAGCGGGCCGAGATGCCTTGGTCTTCATGCAACAGCTTTATCTTTTGTCCTATATGCATTCTTCTATTAATTTGACTGTGGATTCATTAAAAATATAAAAAGTTTTTATCACCAATGAGGAATTCTTTATCAGAAATGATAAAAATGGGGAAAAGACAATCTAATTGTTTAAATTTGGTTTGTGCATCTATGTTTAAGTAACAATTAAAATTTAATGTCGTATTTGGGGCCAAAATTATTCAAAACGTA
>OBJA01001881.1_pt1 | contig 13189 bp, 10 predicted proteins | sample 1519751 | NCBI WGS metagenome assembly OBJA01 (sample SAMEA3881238, study PRJEB22517) | soil metagenome | biome: lake sediment; feature: soda lake sediment; material: sediment, water from around vicinity | place: India | collected 2013-12-23 | depth 3 m | reverse complement strand
TTCGCGACCGGGCACCCTGCATCGAACTCGGAAATCTTGACGTCGCGCGTGATTTCTCCGACGTGCGAATGATCGCCAGGGCTTATCGTCGCATCGTGGAGGCGCGCCCGGTCGGGGAAACGTTCAACCTGTGTTCGGGGTGCGCGCATTCGGTCCACGAGATTCTCGATATCGCCGCTGAAGTTACCGGCCATTCGCTTCAGGTTAACGTCAACCCGGCCTTCGTGCGGCAAGGTGAGGTTCGGCGTCTCTGGGGCGACCCTTCCCGGCTGGCGGGCTTGCTGGGTGAGTGGGTCCCCCCGTCGCTGGAGCGAACTGCGCGCTGGATGCTGGGGGTGGAATGATTGCCGGAACCAGGATGACCGGATGGCAAGAGTGTATTTTCGGCTGGCCGGCTATGCCGAGGCGTCGACGAGAACTTTGTGAATGGATCAACATGCTATGAATGGACACCATGAAACGGTGCTGGTCACCGGCGCCGACGGTTTCATTGGCTCGCACCTGACCGAATTGCTGGCTGGTGAGGGGTACAAGGTGAAGGCCCTGGCCCAGTACAACTCCTTCAATCACTGGGGGTGGCTGGAAGATGTCGATTGCCTCGACGATGTCGAGGTGCTGTGTGGCGACGTGCGCGACCCACACTTCTGTAAACATGTGACGAAGGACGTGGATATCGTTTTTCATCTCGCAGCGTTGATCGCCATCCCATACTCGTATGTGGCGCCCGACAGCTACGTCGATACCAACGTCAAGGGCACGCTCAATATCTGCCAGGCCGCTCGTGATAACGGCGTGAAGCGCGTAATCCACACTTCAACGAGCGAAGTCTACGGGACGGCCCAGTATGTGCCGATTGACGAACGCCATCCCCTGCAGGCGCAATCTCCCTACAGTGCGTCCAAGATCGGTGCCGATGCGATGGCAATGAGTTTTCATAATGCGTTCGGCCTGCCATTGACGATTGCGCGTCCGTTCAATACCTATGGGCCGCGCCAGTCGGCACGCGCCGTAATTCCTACCATCATCGGCCAGATTGCGGCAGGCCGAAAGCAGATCCGTCTCGGTGATCTGACGCCGACCCGTGACTTCAACTTCGTCGCTGACACGTGTCGCGGTTTTCTGGAGCTGGCCCGTTGTGAGCGCGCAATCGGTAAGACCGTGAATATCGGATCGAACTTCGAGATCTCGATTGGCGATACGCTGAATCTGATTCGGGAGTTGATGAACAGCGACGTCGAGTTCATCTCCGACGAGCAACGTATTCGGCCCGAGAAGTCGGAAGTATTCCGCTTGTGGTGTGACAATACCCTGATTCGGGAGATGACTGGTTTTGAGCCGGCCTACGGAATTCGCGAGGGTTTGAAAGTCACGGTCGACTGGTTTACACGACCGGACAATCTTGCCCGGTATAAGGTGGACCTCTACAACGTCTGAACGAGCATGTCGCAGCCTAGACATGTGTGTCCGGCGACGTTCGTCTGCTGGGTTGGGTAGGCACGGCAGTCAACCGGGACAGGAGCCAGTCGAAACTGGCTGTCGGAGTGAGGGCGGCGATTGGTTCGAGCGCTGTCGTCACCGGGGGCTGCGACGCGGATGGAGTTTGTGTGGAAGTTCCTGCGAAGAGGATTACATGAAGAGCTGGGAAACGACGCGGGTAGACCTCGATGCTTCGCTCGAGGAAGCCATCGCAATCATGGATCGGAGTACAGTACACATTGCGATCGTGGTCGACCCTCATCGCAGACTGCTTGGAACGCTGACTGACGGGGATGTGCGGCGGGCACTGTTACGTCACCTGCCGCTTGATACACCGGTTCGCGAAGTGATGTGCCGCAATCCGCAAACGGCCCGACTCGACTGGAGCCGCGAAAGAATTCTGGCTGTGATGGAGTCACGGCAGTTGATTCAGTTGCCAGTGGTGGATGCGGAGGGGCACGTGGTGGGGCTCGAGACGCTGCATGCATTGCTCGAGGCGAAACACGTGGACAATCCAGTGTTCCTGATGGCTGGTGGGATCGGTACCCGTTTGCACCCGCTTACCAGCGACTGCCCCAAGCCGTTGCTCAAGATTGGCGACAAGCCGATTCTCGAGATCATTCTCGAGCGTCTGGTGGCCGCTGGCTTCACCCGGTTCTTCATCTCGACGCATTATCTGCCGGAGATGATCCGCGACCATTTCGGTAATGGAAGCCGCTGGGGCGTTTCAATCCGCTACGTGCATGAGGAGACTCCCCTGGGGACGGGGGGAGCGCTGGGGTTGTTGCCTCGGGATGAGATTGATATGCCAATGCTGATGATGAACGGCGATCTCCTGACCACGATCAACTATCGGAGATTGCTCGATTTTCATGAAGAACACGGCGGAATCGCGACAATGGGCGTGCGTGCCTACGAGTACAAGGTTCCTTACGGGGTGGTGCAGAGCAATGGTCATCGAATCCAGTCGATGGTCGAGAAGCCTGTTCACAAGTTCTTAATCAATGCCGGGATCTACGTACTGTCACCGGATCTCGTGAGGTCAGTTGAGCCTTATACCCGCATTGACATGCCGTCCCTGCTGCAGCGCCAGATTGCTTCCGGTCATGATGTATCAATTTTTCCGGTCCATGAATACTGGCTCGACATCGGACGTATGGAGGATTTCGAGCGGGCTCAAACCGAGGTCATGGGGATCTTCAACTGTTGATGGCCTCGCAATGAGATTGTTGCCGTATGCATCGCTTCATCCGCTCCGTCTCAGCCGGGATACCTGTCGGTGCAGCTCTGTTCCTTGGGCTGCCCTTTGGAACAGGGCCTTGATGAGAGGAGGACTTTGCCCGACTTCGACTGGAAGTCCGCATCATTTTGGGATAGACTTGCGGCCCTTCACCGGTTTCCATTGATTGATCTGGCAAGTCGGTTCGTGTTGCGTATCCGCCCGCGTTGATGCTGCTCGCGATGATACTGCTCTTGGTCCGGTTCTTGTATAACGACATGTTCGCAACCCGATTCGAGCAGCAGATTCGCCGGCTGAGTCAGCATTTGGCGATGGCGAGGCAGAGCGAACGTATGACGCAGAAGCTCGCAAATGGGCGCTCTGCGCGATGCTTGTTTCCTGTTTGCTCATGAATTGAAGGTGTCTTGTGTCGGCAATGTTAAGCGCGCTATGGCAGTATCGCGGGTTCGTCCTGACTAGCGTGCTGCGCGAGTTCAACGGCAAGTACCGGGAGTCCCTGCTCGGCGCCTTCTGGTCCGTGGCGAGCCCGTTGACCATGATCGTCATCTACACGGTCATTTTCAGCCAACTGCTCAAACCCACCCTGCCGGGGCACGCCGATAACCCGTTTGCCTTCAGTATCTACCTGTGCGCGGGCGTCATCACCTGGAGCCTGTTCGCCGAGATGCTGGGCCGCATGACCAATGTTTTTCTGGAAAGCGGCAACCTCATCAAGAAATCGAGTTTCCCGCGCGTCACGCTGCCCGCCATCGTCGTGCTTTCCGCGCTGATCAACTTCGCCATCATCTTCGTGCTTTATCTGCTGTTCTTGCTCGCGGTGGGGCACTGGCCTGGCTGGGCGTTGCTGGGTCTGATCCCCCTGCTGGTGCTGCAAATCCTTTTTACAGTCGGGCTGGGCGTATTTCTCGGTACGCTCAACGTCTTCTTTCGCGACGTAGGGCAGCTTGTTGGCGTCGTGCTCCAGTTCTGGTTCTGGCTGACCCCCATCGTCTATACCATGGCAGCCTTGCCCGATCGCGTGCAGGCGCTGATGGCGTTCAATCCCGTCCAACCCTTGATCGCCGCTTATCAAACCGTGTTTCTGGCACGACAATTACCGGATTTTTCCACCTTGCTGCCGCTTGCGCTAATCACGCTCTTCTTTCTGGTGCTCGGCGCCCGCTTCTTCCTCGCACGCGTCGGCGAGCTAGTGGACGAACTGTAATGGGCACCCTCGTCGTCAACAACATCAGCAAGGCTTACAAGCGTTATCCCGGTAAATGGGCGCGGGCGCGCGAATGGATCACAGGCAAGCCCACCCATGAGAAAACCTGGGTGCTGCGTGACATCAACTTCGTCATCAATCCAGGTGAAGCCGTCGGCATCATCGGCATGAACGGCGCGGGCAAGAGCACCCTACTCAAGATCATCACCGGCACTACCCAGCCCACCATGGGCAACGTGCTCATTCAGGGGCGGGTGGCCGCGCTGCTTGAACTGGGCATGGGTTTTCATCCCGATTTTACGGGACGACAGAATGCCTTCATGGCCGGACAACTGCTTGGCTTGCGCGCCGAAGAGATCGCAGCCTGCATGCCCGCTATCGAGGCGTTTGCCGAAATTGGCGACTACATCAACCGGCCCGTGCGCATGTACTCCAGCGGAATGCAGATGCGGCTGGCGTTTAGCGTGGCCACCGCGGTGCGCCCAGACGTGCTCATCATCGACGAGGCCTTGTCGGTGGGGGATGCGTACTTTCAGCACAAGAGTTTTGATCGCATCCGGAAATTCAGCGAACAGGGCACCACCTTGCTGATCGTCAGCCACGACAAGCAAGCCATCCAGAGTATTTGCGACCGGGCCGTTTTGCTCAGCGCTGGAAAAGTGGCGATGGAAGGCGATCCAGAGTCAGTCATGGATTTTTACAACGCGCTGCTGGCCGATCACCAGAACCAGAACGTACTCCAGGAGGTGCGCGAGGACGGAAAGGTTCAGACTGTCTCCGGCACGGGTGAGGCCACAGTCAGTTTCATTGCCTTGGTCGACGAACACGATCGGCCGCTGGAAATGGTCGACGTAGGTCAGGCCGTGCGCCTGCGGGTAGAAGTGACCGCACATGCGGATATCGACCGGTTGGTTCTGGGCTATGGCATCAAGGACCGCCTTGGCCAGATCATGTATGGTACCAATACACATCTCAAGCAACAGCCCGTACAAGGCGTGAAGGCAGGTGAACGCTACCGCTTCGACATCGCCTTCCCAGCCACGCTGGGGCCAGGTTCGTATTCGGTACAAACTGCTCTCGTCAGTACCGATACACATCTCGTCAACAACTACGAATGGCGTGATCTGGCGCTGGTTTTCAATGTGGTTAACATCGATAAACCGCATTTTGCCGGCTGCGCCTGGATAGATCCGGTCATCGAGGTTTCACGCTTATGACTTTTGTTTCGTACGCGCAAAACTTTGAGGACGTCATGCTGTGGCGTGCGCTCAAACATGTGGAGCGGGGGTTCTACATAGATGTGGGGGCGGCCTGGCCAGACGAACACTCGGTTACCAAGGCGCTTTACGATATGGGGTGGAATGGGATCAACATTGAGCCTAATCCACTTCACTATCGAAAGCTCAAGGCGCAACGAACGAGAGATATAAATCTTCGTGTCGCGGTGGGCAGCCAGGATGGCGAACTCACCATGAATTTTGTCGAAGATAGTGGGCTTTCCACTGTAGACGACGATATTGCCGCGAGGCATCAGCAAAGCGGTTGGGAAGTTGTTCGCGAACAAGTGCCGGTGGTAACTTTGCGGACAATATGGCACCAGTATGTGCCCCTGGGGCAGGAGGTGCACTTTCTCAAAGTCGATGTCGAGGGGTTTGAGAAAGCAGTCATTGAAGGGAATGATTGGCGCAAGTGCCGACCTTGGGTAGTCGTGGTAGAGGCCACCTTGCCGATGTTGCCGGAGATGTCGTATCAAAGCTGGGAGCCAATGCTGTTGAACGTGGGATATCTGTTTGCCTACGCTGACGGACTGAACCGGTTCTATTTGGCGCAGGAACACGAAGCATTACTTCCTGGCTTCAAGTATCCGCCTAATGTTTTCGATGACTTCAAGCTGGCGGCTCAATTGAACCCTGAAGAGCGTTTGGTACCGAGCGAGGTCGAAAACCGAGCGCAGGTTTCCGAGGTGCATGGGTTACGGCAGTTTGCCGAAGCCAGAATGGCGCAAGTTGAGGCGGAATGTCGAGCAAAGATAGCAGAAGAGAGATTTCGTCTTCAGGTGGCTGAGTCTCGTGCCCAGGAAGCAGCGGAGCGTGTCGTTCGGGCGGAAAACCGCGGGTATGAGGCCGAGGTGCGCGCTGCTGAAGCTGTAGCGAAACAGCGCGCGCTGCAGGCAAAGGTCGAGCAGCTCAATGATCAGTCCCATCACAGGTGGCTGCAGGCGAGTCAACTCGAATCCGAGCGCAATGCGTTACTGAAAAGCTGGTCTTGGCGCGTTACGGCTCCGTTGCGCTTCTCTGCGGTCTTGCTCATTCATCCGGGAGCCGCCCTTCGAAAGAATGTCAATCACGTGGTTCACTGCACGGTGGAAGCCTGCCAAAGGCCTCTGTCCCGGCTCATGTCGGCAGTGCTCCGCCGTCCAAAATTGGCGCATCATATCCACCGCCTTTTGATGCGTTACCCAGCGCTCTATCAGCAGTTACTTGGCGTAGCGCGCAGGCAAGGGGTTGTGCCCGGCGTACCGAACTACGGAGTGCCGGTTGTTGCTGTTACCGAGAAGTCATCAGAGTCCGCTCTGGCCGACCTCCCGCCGCGTGCCCGCCAGATCTACGCTGACCTCAAGGTCGCTATTGAAAAACACAAGGGGCCTGCTGATGCGTATCGTGATTGACATGCAGGGCGCACAGTCAAGCGGTAGTTGGAATCGCGGTATCGGCCGCTATACGATGTCATTGGCCCTGGCAATGGCTCGAAACAGGGGCGCGAACGAGTTGTTTCTTGCGCTAAATGGCGCCTTTCCTGAGTCCATCGAGCGCATCCGCGCCAGGTTCGGCGGTGTCTTGCCGCAAGACAATATCCGTGTCTGGCATGCTCATGCTCCCATGGCTTATGTTCCGTCTGAGAATGAGTGGCGCCGCCGCTCGGGTGAGCTTGTCCGCGAGGCTTTTCTTGCAAGTCTTCGGCCTGACGTTGTCTTGATCAGTAGCTTGTTTGAGGGGCATGTGGATGATGCGGTTACGAGCGTAAAACGCTTCGCGGAACAACCCATAACGGCTGTCATTCTCTACGACCTTATTCCCTATATCCATCGCCGGCCCTACCTTGAAAACGCAATCGTTGAATCATGGTATCTGGAGAAAATCAACCATCTTCGACGGTCGGATCTATGCCTGGCGATATCGGAGTGTTCTCGTCAGGAAGGAATTGAACTGCTGAGTTTTTCCTCAGAGCGTTGCATCAATATTTCGACCGATGCTGACAGTCAGTTCGGGTCAATCACAATCTCTTCAGAGACTGAGGGTTGCCTGCGTGAACGATACGGTTTGACGCGTCGTTTTGTAATGTACACCGGGGGTATTGATCATCGAAAGAACATCGAGGCCCTGATTCGGTCGTATGCCAGACTTTCTCCGGAGTTGCGAAACTCACATCAGCTCGCAATCATTTGCTCAGTGCGGGATGATATTCGGCACAGACTGTCGGCGTTGGCGAAAGACGCGGGTTTGACTACAGATGAAGTCATACTGACGGGTTTCGTACCTGAGGAAGATCTCATTGCACTATACAACCTGTGTGCCGTGTTCGTCTTTCCTTCATGGTACGAGGGGTTTGGGTTACCGGTGCTGGAGGCAATGCGTTGCGGTGCCCCTGTGATTGCATCCAATGTTTCCAGCCTGCCCGAGGTCGTCGGGCTTGAAGAGGCACTATTCGACCCTCGTTCCGAAAAGGAGATTGCCCGCGCAATCGAACGGGTATTGATCGACTCGGTTTATAGAGAACGGTTGGTTTTGCACGGGAAGGAGCAGGCGAAAAAGTTCTCTTGGGATGCGTCGGCCCAACGGGCCATCGCTTCAATGGAACGCGCAGTCGCTGATCTGAGGGCACCCCGGTCACCCCGTATCACTCAGTCCAGCCGGCCCAGGCTGGCCTATGTATCGCCCTTGCCGCCCGAGCGGTCGGGTATTTCGGACTACAGTGCCGAACTGTTGCCCGTGCTTGCGCAACACTATGAAATTGAAGTGGTTGTCGCTCAGAGCTGTGTTTCAGACACCTGGGTTACGCGAAATTGTCCGGTTCGAACTGTGGGGTGGTTCTTAGAGAATGGCGATTGCTTTGACAGAGTTCTCTACCACTTTGGCAATTCAGCCTTTCATCACTACATGTTTGAGTTGCTGAAGAAGATTCCCGGTGTAGTGGTACTTCACGATTTCTATCTGTCCGGAGTGCTCCATCACATGGACTCCTTGGGTTACTCTCCTGGTTGCTTTGCGAAGGCTCTGTATAAATCGCATGGTTATAAAGGTTTGCTTGATCGATCTCAGGTAAGTGATATCGATGAGGTCATATGGAAGTATCCGTGCAGTCGGGAGGTTCTGGAAGGTAGTCTTGGAACCATCTTTCATTCCGAGAGCGGAATCAGGTTGTCAGAAAGTTGGTACGGCGAAGACGTCCATGACCGTTGTGTCGTTCCGCTTGTGCGTGTAGCTGCCGAAGTGGCTAAAGCCAACAAGGCAAGGGAGATATTGGATATTCCAGAAGACGAGTTGGTCGTTTGTTCCTTTGGAGTGCTCGAGCCGACGAAGTTGAATCTTCGCCTCCTGAAAGCATGGTTTGCTTCAAGTCTGGCAAAGTCGGGAAAATGTCGTCTTGTTTTTGTTGGTGAGCATCACGGTGGACATGACGGTAGTGAATTGCTTTCATTGATAGAGAGGCATCCCTTAGGCGCATCGGTGTTTATTACTGGAAGGGTAGAACAGCAAGAATATCGTCAGTACCTTTCAGCGGCGGACCTTGGCGTACAGCTGCATACCCTCTCTCAAGGAGAGGCTTATGCTAGCGTGTTGGATTGCATGAATCATGGCTTAGCAACGATCGTTATCGCCAATGGCGGCATGGCAGATCTAGGTGATGATGTTGTTTGGAAGTTGGCTGACGGGTTCGATGACCAGGATCTGATTGAAGCGCTGGAAACCTTGTGGCGTGACCATAACCGGCGTAAGGCAATTGGCGAACGGGCTAAAGCACTGATCGCAGAGAAGCATGATCCGGCTCGCTGCGCTGTACTGTACAAGAATGCCATAGAGAATTTTTACGCAAAAAATCCGAATATACTTAAGAAGTTGATAGAATCTATTGCAGTGGATTCGGCGCCGGATCGTGAACTTATGTCACTCGCTCATGCCATAGCTAGGAGCTTACCGCAGACCTCAGAGGCGAGACAATTGCTGGTTGATGTTTCGGAGTTGGTTCTGCGGGATGCGAGAACGACTATCCATCGTGTGGTTCGGAGCGTATTGCAGCATTGGTTGAATGATCCGCCTGTAGGCTGGCGGATTGAACCTGTATATGCAACACAGGGGGAACCATATCGCTACGCCAGAACGTTCACGACGGGTTTACTCGGAATAACAGACGTGATTTTCGACGACGATCCCGTCGACTTTCGCTCAGGCGATGTCTTTTTTGCGTTGGACTATGCGCCGCAAATCCACGAGAAGAATGCGGACTTCTACCTGCAACTTCGCACGATTGGCGTCACCGTCAAGTTCATGGTCTACGATCTCCGGTGCATTTCAAAGCCAGAGCATTTTTTGCCAGGAGCCGCCGACGGTTTTTCACGCTGGCTGCGGGTGGTGGGCGAAAGTGACGGAGCAATCTGCATTTCACAAACCGTTGCAGACGAGTTGCTCGGGTGGATGGATGCCGGCGAGTGGCGTAGGCTTCGCCCATTTAACATCGATGTCAATCCGCTGGATGCAGATTCTGAACGCACGTGCAGGCTTACGTGGTCAGAGAGCACCAATAGGCTTGCAAAACTCTTGATAGCTAGCGCAGCATGACAGTTTTTGCTCTTTCCAGCTGTCTGCACCCGATTGCTTTTTGTTAACCACAACTGATGAAACTCATAATTCAGATACCCTGCTTGAACGAAGCCGGCACACTCGCGATTGCACTGAAAGATCTACCCCGCGAAGTACCGGGATTCGATTCTGTGGAGTGGCTGATCATCGACGATGGCAGTACGGATGAAACCGTGCGTGTCGCGCTCGAGCATGGAGTCGATCATGTAGTGCGCCATACACGTAATCAGGGGTTGGCTCGTGGCTTCATGACCGGGCTGGATGCGTGCCTTCGGCTCGGTGCCGATGTCATTGTGAATACCGATGCAGACAATCAGTACAACGCAGCCGATATTCCTGCGCTGACAGCCCCGATTGTATCTGGCGAGGCTGATATCGTGGTCGGTGCGCGGCCAATTGCCGCGATCGAGCATTTCTCACCCATCAAGAAACTGTTGCAGAAGTTTGGTTCATGGGTCGTTCGGGTTGCGAGCAAAACCGACATTCCGGATGCGCCCAGCGGCTTTCGTGCCATGAGTCGCTCCGCCGCACAACGCCTGGTGGTGTTCAACGACTACACCTATACCCTGGAGACCATCATCCAGGCCGGTCAAAAGAACATGGCGATTACTTCAGTGCCGGTGCGTGTTAATGGTGACTTACGCCCTTCCCGACTGGTGAAGAGCATTCCGTCGTACATACGGCGTAGCATTGGCACCATTATCCGCATCTTCGTCGTGTACCAGCCGTTCAAGTTTTTTGGCACCCTCGGCGCAGTGCTGTTCGGCGCAGGCTTTCTGATCGGGGTGCGTTTTTTGGTCAAGTATGTGGGGGGGGAGGGCGAGGGGCACGTCCAGTCGCTGATTCTGGCTGGCGCGCTGCTGGGCATGGGGTTTCAGACCTTTCTGGTCGCTTTTCTAGCCGACTTACTGGCGGCAAATCGAAAGTTACTTGAAGATGTCCGATTTGGAATGAAGGATCGGAGTGCCTGTTCGTCTAATAAGGAAATGGAATCAAGCAAAAATGGCTGATCAAGGCAATGAGGGGATTCTCTCTCCATGGTTGAGGAAAAAACGTTTCAGCGCAGCTCGTCCATATATGCGAGGAAGAGTACTTGACATGGGGTGTGGCTCGGGCGCTTTGGCTTCGATGGTTGAGCCGAGATCATATTTCGGAGTGGAAATTGACCTCGAGTCTCTGGGTAAGGCAAGGCATGCCTATCCATTGCACGTTTTTCATGAATGTCTGCCAAATGAGTCAGAAAAATTTGATACCGTGATTTCGTTGGCTGTGATCGAACATGTGATCAGCCCTGAGAGATTTCTTGGTGATCTTTCAAAGTATCTCAGAAGTTCAGAAAGTCGACTTGTTATTACCACTCCGCATCCGTCAATGGATTGGGTTCACGACGTTGGCGCGGCTGTTGGCTTGTTCAGTAGGCACGCAAATGAAGAACATGAAGATTTGCTGGACAGGAAGAGCCTCGAGTCGGCAGGGCAAGGCGCGGGCTTGAGGTTGCTTATTTATGAGCGCTTTCTTTTCGGAGCTAATCAGATTGCTGTTTTTGGGCTGGATGATAGAAAATAGACCGAGGTCAGTAAATGAAGATTTCACATGGAATGACCGATGGCGGCGTTGTGGTAGGAAACTCGTATGACAAATACGGTTCTCAAAATCCGCTGGTGTGCTGGATCATGCGGGGTTTTAATGATGCCTTGACAGGGTTTGTAAAGGAGGTCAGTCCTGATTCACTCCACGAGGTGGGATGCGGTGAGGGGTACTGGGTTCTCAACTGGATTCGACAAGGCATTGATGCTCGGGGTAGTGACTTTTCTGAGAAGATAATTGCTCTCGCGCGTGACAATGCTCGGAGTGCCGGCTTTTCGAAGAATGTCTACACAGTGAAGAGTATCTATGATTTGGAACCTGAGGTTGACTCTGCTGATTTGATCGTTTGTTGCGAAGTCTTAGAGCATCTTGATGACCCAGAAGCAGGCTTAGCGGCATTGCAGCGTGTGGCGACTTCTTATGTTGTTCTCAGTGTTCCGAGGGAGCCAATCTGGTGTGTTCTCAATCTTGCTCGCGGTAAATATATCGCCAACCTGGGAAATACACCTGGCCACATACAGAATTGGTCAAAATTAGGGTTCATCCGGTTGGTAGAAAAGTACTTTGATGTGATTGAGGTACGCTGCCCCTTGCCGTGGACGATGGTGCTTGCGCGGTTAAGGTAACAATGATTTCAGGTACGCTCAACTTCTGGTTGCATGTTATTGGAGGGGCACTTGGCCTTTTGGGCGTGGCCTTTGTTGGCGTACGTTTGCACTCTCATGCTGGAAACCTTGAGTTTTCGGCGAGCTTTGGTGTTTGGGAAAGTCTAGGGTTTTTGGTTCTCGCTATTCTCTATGCTGCATCGAATGTGCTTTTAGCGCGTGCATGGTGGCGTCAGCTTGATTTTTTTTCGATGCGGACGAGTTGGTCTTGGGCGTTGAACGCTTATGGTATTTCGCAAATCGCAAGATATGTACCTGGCAACATTTTCCACCTTGCCGGACGCCAGGCGCTAGGTATGGCAGCTGGTTTTCCGGCATCTTCCTTAGCCAAGTCATCGGCTTGGGAGCTAGTTTCCATTGTGATTGTTGGGGTTATTTATGGGGTTTTGGCGATACCCCTGTTGTGGCATAACATTCCATACGTTATCGCACCTTTGGTCTTTTGTTGCATGTTGATCGGTATGTGCGCAGTGGTTCAGCGTACTGTCAGTCGTTCGACTGCGGAGGCCCTGCTCTGGCAAGCGGGTTTCCTTGGACTATGCGGTTTTATCTTTTTTGCTGTTCTGGCGCTAGTCATGAGCTCAACGATTTCTTGGACTCTTGCTGTTCCAGTGTGTGGTGCTTATGTTGTGGCTTGGTTGGTGGGGTTGGTCACGCCGGGTGCGCCTGCAGGTGTAGGAGTGAGGGAGGTGGTTTTGTTGTCTTTACTCCAGTCTGTGGTCGATTCACATGTCCTTTTGCTTGCGGTAGTTTTGTCTAGAGCGGTAACAGTTCTAGGTGATTTGTTTTTTTATTTATTCGCTTTATTTCGTGATCGAAAATGTGGAAAGTTTTTTTGTTAATCATCATGATTTACGATAGTCTCTAGGGCGCCTCGAAAAACCTCGGCACCTCTGTGATTGGTAAAATTGGATTGTCCTGATTTCGTTCTCTGCCGCCAGCCATGAAGAAACGCACCGCCATCAAGATCGACCTGTTCGCCGACGAGCATCACCGCAAGAAGATCGACACGCTCGGAGATCCACTGGCCGAGATCGAGTCGTACATCGACTTCGGGGCGTTGGCGGCGGAAGTGGATCGGGTGGCGCCGCGTCCGGTGAGTCCGCAAGGCGGTCGTCCGCCGTATCCGACCGAGACGATGGTACGCATTCTGGTGTTG
>OBJA01001880.1_pt1 | contig 13196 bp, 11 predicted proteins | sample 1519751 | NCBI WGS metagenome assembly OBJA01 (sample SAMEA3881238, study PRJEB22517) | soil metagenome | biome: lake sediment; feature: soda lake sediment; material: sediment, water from around vicinity | place: India | collected 2013-12-23 | depth 3 m | reverse complement strand
AAGCTGGTGCTGCTTCATTTGCGCCCTATCGTGCTAAGCCAGAATGAAGTGACAGATTCGGCCGTCAGAAGATTGCTCTTTGAAGCCGGTGAAGACATCGACGACCTGATGTTGCTCTGCGAGGCTGACATTACCTCGGGGAATAAGGAAAAAGTAAAACGTTTTCTTGAAAATTTTGAGGTGGTGCGTGGCAAGCTTCAGGAAATAGAGCAGAAGGATCACCTGCGCAACTGGCAGCCTCCGGTGACCGGGCAGGATATCATGGAAACCTTCCGCATAAAAGCCTCCCCACTGGTAGGAGAAATAAAAACCAGCATCAGGGAAGCCATCCTTGAAGGTCGAATCCCCAACCAAAGGAAAGCGGCTCTGGATTTTATGCTGGAAGAAGGAAAAAAATTGGGCCTTGCCCCTGTATCAAAACCGGAAAGAAATAATTAAATTTGTTTTACCAAAAACCTGATCATAATTCAATTTAAATTAAGTACTCCTTTATGCTTGCTTATAAGTTTAAAATAACCTTTGAGGATCAGGATGATTTCGTCAGGGAAATTGAACTTCGCTCAGATCATTCATTTGAGGATTTTCATCATGCCATTGTCAGCAACCTGAAGCTGGATGCGGGTATGCTTTCTTCTTTTTTTATTTGTGATCACAACTTCAGAAAAAAGCAGGAGATCTCCCTGGTTGATATGAATGCTGACGAGCAGCCTGCTCAGGATTCCGATGAGGACAACCCGGGGCCTTCGGCCAAAGTGGTGGTGATGAAGGACTCAGACCTTTGCGATTTTATTGATGATCCCCATCAGCGTTTGATGTACGTGTACGATTATATCAACTACTGGACTTTCTATATTGAACTGATCAAGATTGTTCCTGCAGATAAAAACGTGGAATACCCAAGGGTTACCCGTTCCCTGGGGGGTATCCCCAGGGAGTTCACATCAGTCCCTCAGCAGGTGCCGGGAATCGACAAGAGCCTGGAGTTTGATTTTGATGAAGAGACCTATGACCCTGACGAGGTGAGGCAGCTGGAGGGAGATGATGCCTTTTTTGACGAGGAAGAAGAAGGTAATGATCCTGGCCCAAGCTTTGAAGAAGACGAACTTTAATAAAACCCTTGTGGTGCTTACAGGCCCCACTGCAGTAGGGAAAACCGACCTAAGTATTGAAATTGCCGGGCAGCTGCACACGGAGATCATCTCTGCCGATGCCCGGCAATTTTACAGGGAGCTGGTAATTGGAACAGCCGCTCCCGACAGCCAGCAGCTGGCAAGTGTTGCTCATCACCTGCTGGGGCATCTTTCCATAGTAGATTATTACAACGTCTCCATGTTTGAGACGCAGGCTATGGAGATATTACGGGAGATCTTCAGCCGCTCGGATTTTGCTGTGCTAACCGGGGGATCGGGCCTGTATATCGATGCACTTTGCCGGGGTATTGACCAGCTGCCTGATGCCGACCCCCAGGTGCGCGATCATGTGAAGCAGTTTTACCGGCAAAACGGGCTGGATGCCCTGCGGGTATGGCTGAAAAATGTGGATCCGGAATTCTATCAGCAGGTAGACCTTGCCAACCCAAACCGCATCATGCGCGGGATAGAGGTATTTCTGATGACCGGGCAGAAGTTCTCCAAAATGCGTACCAATCAAAGTACACAGCGGCCTTTCCGTATCCGCAGGATAATACTCAACCGGGAGCGTGAGGAATTGTACACCCGCATCAACCAACGGGTTGATCAAATGGTGCAGCGGGGTCTGGTTGAAGAAGCCCTGCGATTTTTCAACCAACGCCATCTGAATGCCCTCAACACGGTAGGGTATAAGGAAATCTATTCATGGCTCTCCGGGCAATGGCCCCTTCATCTTGCCCTGGAGAAAATCAAAACAAATACCCGTCGCTATGCCAAGCGCCAACTCACCTGGTTCCGCCGATATGAGGATGCACAATGGTTTGAACCCTCACAGAAACAACAGATCCTGGACTATATAAGAAGCTAGGGTTACTGGTCCTTGTGGTACTGCATCAAACCTTCCATGGGCGAAATCAGGAAGATCTCGGGGATGATATTGTGACGCGCGGCTGCTTTGTTTAATACCTCCCTGAAATGAAAGCCGATCGACCCGATACAGCCAAAGCGCATGTTCTGGTAGTTGGTGAACTTGCTGACCTGTTCGGTGAAAAAATCATCAAAACATTGTTCCACCAGCTGGTAAATGTATGGGTCGTCAAGGTGAGCTTTTAAAAAGGGGGTGAAAGAGGCTAGAAAACGATTGGGATTTTCCTTTTTATAAATATTGGTGATGATGTCTTCGTCCGACAGCCCGTATTCATGCATGAAGGCCTTGTGGATGGCGGCAGGTACCTTTTTTTTCAGGTGCGCGGCAATATATGTTTTGCCAAGATGAGCTCCTGAGCCCTCATCGCCAAACATATACCCCAGGGAGAATAAGCTTTCAGTAATATCCTTTCCATCATAAAGACAAGCATTTGAGCCGGTGCCCAAAATGCTGGCAATGCCTGGGTTGTCGCCATGCAATGCCCGGGCCGATGCCAGAAGGTCGTGTTCTACCTCGGTATAAGCATTGGGGAATAGTGCCTTAAGTGCATTGTTGATCACAGCTTTCTTTGGATCGGATGAACAACCTGCTCCATAAAAGAAAACCTGGTCTACTTTCCCGGGCTCAAAACTGTGCAGGAACTCTTTTTGTAACTCCTCCTTGACCTGTTGGGTAGTAACAAAATATGGATTCAGGCCGAGGGTCCTGAACTTTTGAATGATCTTGTTATTGGAATAAAGCCACCAGTCGGTTTTTGTACTTCCGCTATCAGCAAGTAAAATCATGTCTCCTCTTTTATATTTTGTATCTCTTCTTTTTTATAGGGTCTTGCCGAGAATTCCCTTGCCAGGAATTCCTTCAATTGAACAGGCTTGATGTTTCGCCTGATTTGTCCTTCTTTGCACCAGGAAATTCGTCCGGTTTGCTCGCTCACCACCAGGGCAATGGCATCGGATTGTTCAGTGATGCCTGCAGCTGCACGGTGTCGTAAGCCAAGGGTGGTAGGAAAAAAGGGGTTTTCGGAAACCGGAAGCACGCAACGTGCTGCTTTGATGCGGTTGTTGCTGATAATGATTCCTCCATCGTGCAGGGGGCTGTTCTTGAAAAAAATATTCTCCAATAGTTGTTCAGAAATTTTGGCATCCAGTTCCTGGCCCGTCTCTACATAAAATTCCAGCATGTTTGACTTGGTGATGACCATCAGTGCCCCGGTTTTGCTTTCGGAAAATCGTTCACAGGCATTTACAATGGGTGAGATGTTGAGCGATGGCCCCTGGTCCATATGCCAGAGCTTTCGCAGAAAGTTGCGCGAGTTCTTATTGATGATGCCCCGGGCACCCACCAGCAGCAAGAACCTTCGAATCTCAGGCTGGAAGACCACTATCAGGGCAAGGACTCCCACGCTGATAAACTGCCCCAGAATGGCGGCCAGCACCTCCATTTCGAAAAGACGTACCAACCACCATACCAGGTATATCGACAGTATCCCCAGGAAAATATTCAGGGCTCCCGTGCCCCGGATAAGGGTATAGAACTGATAAAGCAAAAGGGCCACCAGAAGTACATCGATCACGTCCAAAAAACGGATCTGGATAAAACCTGGGGCAAAAAATTCCAGCATGGATTAAAAATTTACCGTCATAAAATTAATCGATATCTGCCTGACTGTTGTAAATTCTGCAAATTTTTATTGCCTCAACGGCAGCTTTTACATCATGAACCCTTAATATGGAGGCCCCTTTTAACAAAGCAATGGTATTGACAACCGAAGTTCCGTTCAGTGCTTCTTCGGCCTGAATGCCTAAAACGCGGTGTATCATTCCTTTTCGCGACACCCCAACCATCAACGGCAAGTCAAATATACGGAAGAAATCAAGGTTTTGCAGCAACTGATAATTATGCTCAATGCTTTTGGCGAACCCAAAGCCCGGGTCCAGGATGATATCGTGAATGCCAAGTTGCCTTAGCTGACAGATCTTTTCGGAGAAGTAAGCGGCCACTTCACGGGTAACCTCTTCATAGGAGGGGTTTTTCTGCATATTGTCGGGTGTACCCTTGGTATGCATGATGATATAGGGGACCTTCAAGCGGGCGATGGTGCCAAACATTTCGGGATCAAAGGCTCCGGCAGAAATGTCATTTATCATGTGGGCGCCTTCCTCAACAGCCCTGCGGGCAGTGGCTGCATTATAGGTATCGATGGAAAAGACAGCCCCGGGAAACTGCCTGATCAACGCCCGCAGTATGGGCATCAGCCGCTGCATTTCCTCCTCAGGGCCCAGCAAACTTGCCCCCGGCCGGCTGGAGGCTGCACCCAGGTCAATGATTGAAGCACCTTCCTGGAGCATGCCTTGTACCTGTTCAATGGCCTGATGCTCCCGGGTATAGCGGCTGCCACTGTAAAACGAATCAGGTGTGATATTCAAAATTCCCATCACCACCGGTTCGGATAAATTTATAATTTTGCCCCGGCAATTCAGGGTGCTTTGTGGGCAAAAAAATGTATCTTTCGCCATCTAATCCTGTGAGTTTTTAACCTAATGCATTCAAAAAATGGGGGAGCAATCCGTTACCGATCAGCAGTTTGACAAAATAAAGGCCATTTGCCTTGAGGTATTTCTTGGCAAGATGAAAGACTATGGCAGCGCCTGGCGTATTTTGCGACCAACCTCCATTACCGATCAGGTTTATATCAAAGCACAGCGTATTCGCTCCCTGCAAAGCAAAGGTACACAAAAAATCATGGAAGGAATATCTCCCGAATTTATCGGCATTGTCAACTATTCGGTTATGGCCCTGATACAGCTGGAGCTGGGTGCAACCGACAGCCCCGACCTGGAAGTAAATGCTGCTGTTGCAAAATACGAAGAATATTATGAGAAGGCCCGTCAGCTAATGCACGACAAGAACCACGATTACAGTGAGGCCTGGCGCGAGATGCGCGTGGCTTCCCTGGCCGATATCATCCTGATGAAACTCCTGCGCATCAAACAAATAGAAGATAACCAGGGGAGAACTTTTGTCTCTGAAGGAATTGATGCCAACTATTTCGATATTATCAACTACGCTGTATTTGCCCTGATAAAGCTTGAAATTGAAAATAAAACCAACTGATTCATTAATAAAAATTAATCCAGGTGTTTAAATTTATAGCCAGGCGGCTATGGTATGGGTTGTGGGTTTTCCTGGGGGTTGTTACCGTAGTTTTTTTTCTATTTACAATATTGCCCGGCGACCCGGCTCGCATGATGCTCGGGCAGCGGGCTGATATCTCTTCTGTGGAGGCCATCCAGCGTGAACTGGGCCTTGACAGGCCGGTCTATCAGCAATATTTCAATTACCTGAACGATATCTCTCCATTTTCGGTGCATCACCGCAGCGATCCCCGGCAGATGCATTACTGGGATGATGCCAAATATTCCGGCATTCCGCTGTTTACCATTATGGATCATTCGCCAGCCTTGAAAGTTCCCTACCTTAGAAGATCCTACCAGAGCAACCGTTCGGTAATGGATATTCTGGCCACCGCCTTCCCCAATACCCTTATCCTGGCTGGAGTTTCCATGGCACTGGCCATGGTGCTGGGGGTGGTGCTGGGAATAATTTCTGCCCTGAAAAATGACAGCTGGCTTAGCAAGGGGATTCTTTTTTTCTCGGCCATGGGCATGGCACTGCCATCCTTTTTTGCAGCCATTCTGATTGCCTGGCTTTTTGCCTTTGTTTTGGGAGATTATACCGGGTTGAATATGACTGGCAGCCTGCACGAGGTTGATGATTTTGGCCGGGGGGAGTACCTAGCCTGGCGAAATCTGATTTTGCCTGCCATCACTTTGGGAATCCGCCCCCTGGCCATTGTATCGGAACTCATGCGCAGCTCCCTGCTTCAGGTTATGGCCCAGGATTTCATACGGACAGCCCGGGCAAAGGGTCTTTCCATGAAAAGGGTCATTGCGGCCCATGCCTTGAAAAATGCCATGAACCCAGTGGTGACTGCCGTCTCAGGATGGTTTGCCTCGCTGATGGCTGGAGCTGTCTTTGTTGAATATGTCTTTGACTGGAAAGGCATCGGGGTAGTAATCGTGGAGGCCCTTGAAAATTATGACTTTCCCGTAATCATGGGAGCCGTTCTGCTAATTTCGCTCATGCTGGTGATCATCAATATAGCGGTGGATATAATTTACGGATTGCTCGATCCAAGAGTCAGGTTTCAGTAATTTTCCAGTTTTAAGGTTCAGGTTCCGCTGAAAATGGATAATTTTACATAGCGAACAAATGATTCATTTAAAGGGTTGAATACCCGGAGTTGAACAGATGCATAAAACGTAAAAAAGAGTTAGCTATGAGAAAGAAAATTGTTGCCGGAAACTGGAAGATGAACCTCGGCCTGGAGCAGGCCCGTAACCTGGCTGCCGAAGTCTGTACCCTTATAAATAATGAGGTGGATGTTTCCCGGGAGGAGATGCCCCATGTGATTTTCTTTCCTTCTTTTGTATTTCTGTCAGAGGTTGCCAAAATTACCCAAACCCTTGCTGGGGTTGCCTGCGGGGCGCAGAATTGTCACCAGCAATCAAAGGGGGCTTTTACCGGTGAAGTTTCGGCCGGGATGATCGCCTCCTGCGGGGGGTCGTATGTGCTGGTTGGGCATTCGGAAAGACGCAGCTTATTTCACGAAGATGATGCCTTGTTGCTGAAAAAAAACCGAATCATCCTGGAAAATGGGCTGATCCCTGTATTTTGCTGCGGAGAACAACTGCCCCAGCGTCAGGCAGGTGATCATTTTCAAACGGTAAGACAGCAACTGTACCAGGGATTGTTTGAACTCGAGCCTGAAGATTTCCGCAAAGTGGTGATTGCCTATGAGCCGGTTTGGGCCATTGGCACGGGAGTAACGGCCAGTCCGCAGCAAGCCCAGGAAATGCATGCCTTTATCCGGGATCTGATCCGTGAAAATTACGGGGACCTGCTGGCCAGCGAAGCCTGTATCCTCTACGGGGGAAGCTGCAATGCACAAAATGCCCGTGAATTGTTTGCCAACCCTGATGTGGATGGGGGCCTGATTGGGGGAGCATCTCTGAAGGCAGATGATTTTTTTGCTATCATCAAATCATTTTAAAGAATATTCCGGAATGAATTATATGCAACTGGATTGCCGTCTTGAACCCCTTGAGCCCTGGCGTGATATTTTGATCGCCCAGCTGGCCGATGCCGGCTTTGAGAGCTTTGAAGAAACCGAATACGGGTTCCGGGGATATATTCAGGCTGATGATTTTCGCCAGGAGCTTTTGGCTGATGCCCTGATAGTTGGCACGGAGCAGGATGAGCCCCTGATAGCCTATGAACTCAACCAGATAGGAGGGCAAAACTGGAACAAGGTCTGGGAAAGCAATTTTGAACCCGTGGCTGTTGGCAACCAGCTTTATATCAGGGCTCCCTTTCATGTTCCCTCCACGGAAGCTGAATTGGAGATCATTATAGAACCCAAGATGTCATTTGGTACGGGCCACCATGAAACTACCTATCTGATGGCGCAATGGTTGCTTGAGACCGGGCTGCAGGGGAAAGCCGTGCTTGATATGGGTTGTGGTACAGGCATTCTGGCCATTCTGGCTGCCCGAAAAGGTGCAGGGCCCGTAACAGCTATCGATAATTATCAGTATGCCTATGAAAATACCATGGAGAATGCTGCCCGCAATGATGTGGGCTTTATCAGGGTGCTGCATGGGGATGCTGCTTTGCTTGGAGAAGAATCTTTCGATGTGATCATTGCCAATATTACCAAAAATGTTTTGCTGGCCGATATGAATGCCTATACCCGGGTGCTCAACTCAGAGGGCTTACTGTTTTTAAGCGGTTTTCTTGAAAAAGATAAAAAGGAACTTGTGGATCATGCTGCTTCCCTGGGATTAAGCTATCAGGGCGAGAAAAAACAAAAGGACTGGCTGGCCATTTTGCTGAAGAAGAACATATAGTATATATTTATTGATGCCATTTTATGTAAGAAGTCTACTTTGCCTGTTCATTTTTTGGGGTTCGGTGGCCTATTCCGCTGAACGCGGGAACGAACAACCCAGGGAACTGCCTGAAGAGCTGCTTCAAGTTTTTCAGATTGCTGGTCCTGATCATTCTTCCCGGGCCCGGGAGCTGCAGGAAGCCTTGCATGATTTGTGGCAGGGTGCCTTTCTGAATGCCTGGCGCAGGGATTCGGTGCTGCATACCCTGAAGCTGTTGCAGGCTGCCCGTGCCAAACCCTGGCCCGATCAGGGGAATTACCTGAGCATGGTTGTTGCTGCCGCCAGCCAGGCTGAAGCCTCCCGATTATTTACACAGTGGCATCAGGCCTTGTTGTGGACTCTGCAATCACAGACCCTGGGCCGTACCAGCTCTTTTCTTGAGCGTTCCGTTTCTTTTTTTAATGAACAACTGTTGTTTCGCTCCGGGGTTGTTGCCTGGAAGTATAGGGGTGACAGTTATGAGTTTGTTTTCTCGGACAACCAGCCCCGTTTGGTTTTAAATAACGTTACCCTCACGGGCTATGCCTTTGGCGATAGCACCGTTCTTTATAATACTTCAGGAGAAGCCAGTCTTCTGAATACCATCTGGAATGCAACAGGAGGCCGCCTTACCTGGCATCGTGCAGAAATGCCCCAGGTTTATGCCCAACTGCAGCAATACAGGCTTGATCTGAATATGCCCAGTTTCCAGGCAGATTCTGTCATGCTGTATTATCCTGATTTTTTTGACAATCCCATTCCCGGAAAGCTGTCCGAAAGGATACTGGCCGACGTTCAGGAGGCCGGTGATCAGTTTCCCCGCTTTGATTCCTACCTGGGGCAAAATGAGCTGAACGAGTTGTTTCCGGGTATCAGCTACCGAGGGGGGTTCTCCCTGGAAGGTGCCAGGATACTGGGCCTGGGCACAGCCGATGCCCCGGCCCGCCTTTCAATACTTAGAAACGACTCCCTTTTTATCTGTGTAACATCCGCATCATTTATAATCCGCAATGACCGAATAATCAGCGAACGTGCTGGGGTGAGCATTTACCTGGGAGTGGATTCCATTTTTCACCCGGGGCTGAATTTCCGCTATCTGAACCCCCAGAAGGAGATATCCATGGTTCGTGACGAGCGGGCAGGGGCCAGAGCCCCTTTCTTTAATTCCTACCACAAGATCTTTATGTATCCCGAAGGGATATTCTGGAACCTTGGAGAGGAAAAAATGCAGATGCGCAAGGTGGCTAGCCTTCAGAATGCCGCAGAAGCCCTTTTTGAATCGGATCAGTTTTTTAGCCCCGAACGCTACAGGACTTTGCAGGGAATGGATGATATTCATCCCCTGTCAAGGCTTTCAATGTTTTCGCGGCAGGTCAACACCCGCTCCTTCCCCATAGCTGATTACGCCAGGTACTTGCGACGCGAAATATCGGTGGTGAAAAATGAATTGATAAACCTTTCTTTCCTGGGTTTCCTGACCTATGACAGGGAACGTGAAAGGGTAACCCTGGCCGACAAGCTATTTCATTTTATCAGTTCCAATGCCGGTCATTCCGATTATGATATCGTACGCATACTCTCCCATGCTCCCGTAAATGCTGAATTAAACATCAGTACCCGGCAGCTGGAGATCTTTGGAGTGGATCAAATCGCCCTTAGCAATGCAAAAAATGTGAAGTTGTTCCCGGCAGATAGTAAGTTGATCATGCAGGCCAACCGCAATATGTTGTTCAACGGGCAGATTGAATCAGGGCTTTTTAAGTTTTATGGCAATGATTTCTTTTTTGACTACGACAGCTTCAGGATCAATTTGCTGAATACGGATTCCATGAGTTTTAGTGTTCGTTCCTTTGAACCGGATGAAAGGGGAATGTACGAATACATCAAGGTGAAAACCGTCCTGCAGAATATAAACGGGGAGCTGCTGGTGGACGATCCGCGTAACAAGTCAGGACGTATGCCTTTTCCAAGATACCCGGTGTTCAACAGCAATAATGAATCCTATGTTTATTTTGACAGGGTCAGCACCCGGGATGGGGTTTATAGCAGGGAGGACTTTTATTTCAAGATCATTCCGTTTACTCTTGACAGCCTGGATAATGTCTCAACTGAGAATCTGGCCTTTGACGGGATATTCTATTCGGGGGGTATCTTCCCGGAGATCCATGATTACTTGCGGGTTCAATCTGATTTTTACCTTGGATTCAACGCCCATACCCCGGGGGGAGGTTTTCCTGTTTACGGGGGTAAAGCATGGTATACAGGCCCTGTCAACATGAACCAGCAAGGGCTCACAACCAATGGCCATCTTCAGTTTCTGGAAGCAAATGTTCAGGCCCAGAGTATGATCATGTACCCCGATTCAATAAGCGGGCTGGCTGCCTCCTTTTCATTGTCAGAATCAACCTCCCCCAGGGTATTTCCAGCTGTAGATGCTACTATGGCAGGTATTTTGTACCTGAAAGATAAAAACCAAATGATTGTAAGCAGCCGCAACGATCCCCTGGTATTGTTTGATCAGCAGGCCGGCTTCAGGGGGCAGCTTTTTGTGGATGCTGAAGGCCTTACCGGCAAGGGAGAAATAGGCCTGTTTGATGCAACCATCCTGGCCGATGAATTCCAGTTTGGAACCAATGATTTTGTAACCGGTGAATCCTTCCTTGGTTTGCAATCCAGAACCAGCAATGAAAATGCATTGACTCATATCGGGTATAGGAGCCGGTTTGACCTGCAAACACATACAGCTTATTTTGAACCCCTCTCCGCTCAGGCAGCCATTGCATTCCCCTCTAATCATCTATCAGGTAGTAATTTTTCCTATACCTGGGACATTGTCCGGGGACAGATGCATTTTGTTTCTTCGGGCAAGGATCGTTTCCCTCCGGTGGATGCCCTGGAAACCCGCCAATGGCTTGAAATTGATTTTTCGGGCTATGAGCTGAGTTTTACCAATCCCGAAAAAGGGGCTCTTAAATTTTTTGCCTCGGGGCTTGATTTTGATGTTTCCCAAAACCAGCTTCATGCCCATGGTGTCAACCTGATCAGGGTGGCTGATGCTGCTGTTTTCCCCCATAAGCAACAGTTGGTTGTTCTTGAGAAAGGGATCATTGAACCATTGTTTGAGGCAACCATTCTGGCCAGCACCCAAAATCGTTTCCATGAATTCTTTGATGCCGAAGTTTATATTCTGTCACGCAATTTGTACCGGGCCTCAGGACGCTACCATTATCTGGATGAGCGCCGTTTGCCCCAGGTGCTTACCTTTGACCAGATAAATGTTGGTGCCGGAAATGTTACCACAGCAAGGGCAAAGGTTAGCCGGGAGCAGGAGTTTTTCATCAGCCCGCATTTCGCTTTTATGGGCGATGTTGAATTATCGGCCAACAGCCAGTTGCTAACCTTCAACGGCTTTAGCCGCATATTTATGGACTGTCCCATGCCCGAGCCTCAGTGGTTTGGATTTCAGGCCCCGGTTGACCCTGACAGGATCTTTATCCCTTTGGGCGAATCCCTGAGGGATCCCCAGCGTGATTTCCTGACATTAGGTATCATGATGGCTGCCGACTCCATACATATTTATCCCGGCATCTTTGCCAAAAGAAGCCACTGGGCGGATGTGGCGGTGGTTTCAGCAAACGGGTATATTACTTACGACCATGTGTCGGGCGATTACCGCATCAGTTCACTTGAAAAGCTTGAAGATCCGGGCCGATGGGAGGATTACCTTCGCATCAGCACCGATGAATGCGTTGTTCAGGGGCAGGGAAGGGTTGACCTGGGAAGCGATCTGGGTCAGTTCAGGCTGGAACCCCATGGTACTGTTACCATGGATATACATTCGGGTGAAGTGGATTACAACTTGCTGGTGGGGTTGAACTTCTTTTTCCCGGGGGATGCCCTTTCTTTTATCCATAGTAGTATTGAAGGCAGCCAGGCCCTTGAATTGCTTAGCCCCAATCATGATAATTTGCGCAGGTACCAGCAGCTGGAAGCCCAGCTCATCCGCCAGGCCCCTGCAGGCAGCCTGCGCAGGCAGGCACCCATAACGGAGCATACCCTGCTTTTCGGGGAGCTGAAGCTTAGGTGGGATCAATCGCTGCGTTCATTGATATCGGTGGGCGATCTGGGGGTTGTCCATGTGAACCGCAACCTGAACTTCCGTTATATAACCGGTTTTGTTGAACTGCGAAAACAACGCGGGGGAGATGTTTTCACCATGCTGCTTTTCCCCGGGGGAAAAAAAGGCGAACCCCTTGCAGGTGATTGGTTTTATTTCACCTACAGCAGGGGAGTGATGCAAACCATTGCCTCTTTGCACGAATACAACCAGGGGATCCGGCGTTTGCCCCAGCGCAGAAGGCAGATGCCTGTGGAAAGAGGCAAAGAACCTTATGTATTTATTCTGTCGACCGACAGAAGGCCCTTTGATTTTTATGAACATATGTTAAGATTAAGTCAGTATTAATGTTTTAATTACTTTTTCCCAATGAATGTTGTTTTTGGAGTTTTGGCAGCCGCAGGTGCTTATCTGTTAGGATCAATTCCTACGGCTGTCTGGATTGGCAAGTCTTTTTTCGGTATAGATGTGCGTGAGCACGGCAGTGGCAATGCAGGAGCTACCAATGCCTTGCGGATTCTGGGCACCCGTACCGGGCTGCTGGTGTTGTTGATCGATGCCTTGAAAGGCGCCCTTGCCGTGAGCCTGGCTTGGTGGGTTGTTCAGCCAGGGACTTTAAGCCCCGAATGGTTTATTATTTTTCAGTTATTTTTGGGTGCAATAGCCCTGCTGGGGCATGTGTACCCCATATTTGCTTCTTTCAGGGGAGGAAAAGGAATTGCTACCCTGGCCGGCATTGTCATCGTGTTGCTGCCCTGGGCCGTGCTGATCTGCCTGGCTGTCTTTGTAATGGTATTCATTCCCACGCGATTTGTTTCATTGGGTTCACTTTCTGCTGCCCTGATTTTCCCGGTGGCTGTGATCTGGATACTGAACATAACCCTGCTGCCTTACATTATCTTCTCATTAATGGTTACGATTTTTGTTGTGCTTACACACCGCAAAAACATTAACCGCCTTTTAAAGGGTACTGAAAACAAGATCTCCTTCAGGAAAAAGTAAAGAACAAGCTGTTGTGGTGGTTGAAAGCC
>OBJA01001879.1_pt1 | contig 13201 bp, 11 predicted proteins | sample 1519751 | NCBI WGS metagenome assembly OBJA01 (sample SAMEA3881238, study PRJEB22517) | soil metagenome | biome: lake sediment; feature: soda lake sediment; material: sediment, water from around vicinity | place: India | collected 2013-12-23 | depth 3 m | reverse complement strand
CGTCCCTCGCTGACGACCCAGGGCCGTTCCTCGGGCTGCGCGCGCGAGAAGACCTCCAGCGGCAGGTCAGGGAAGTGCAGGCAGAGCCAGAGCATGGGGTCGGATCGGGAATATGGGTCGACTTGTACTAATGAACTGCGAATCGGCGCCGGTCCGGGACCGCTGTCGCTCGCGTATCCGGGAGCCGTGCTTGTATATCCGAGAATTGTGCGTTCGGATGTTTCACCGGCCCAGAACCGGCCCGGATCAGCGCAGCTGATTCAGCGTCACGCGGATTCCTCGCCCTCAAGAATCCCGGCCCTCAAGCCTGAACGGCCGCTTTCATCACCATTGCCGTCTGATACCGCCCACCTTTCAGCAGGTGCACCTTCATGCCCTGCTCGTCGGGCTCCAGCCGCACCCGCAGCGCGGCCGGCGTGGCATGATCGGCCTTCTGCGGCGCGTTGAACAGGATGCCCATGCAGTCGCCGGCCTCGGCGGCGAGCTGCAGGCGCCGCAGCTCGCGGAAGCCCACGCCGGGCTCGGGCCAGCCGAGGACCGCGCCGCAGGTGCCCGCGCGCATCGCCTGCTCCAGCGCCCACAGGCGGTCGTCGGCGGAGCGGGGATGCACCCACAGCAGGCGCGACAGGTCCATGCCGCCTGCCTGCCAGGCCGGTGCGTAAGGGATGTAGGGCGGATCGACGAGGGCGATCCAGCGTCGCTCGCGGTTCAGCCGCAATAGCGCGGGCAGCAGCAACTGCAGTTCGCCGATGCCGTGGCGGGGGAGCAGCACCTCGGTGAGCGCGCCGGTGGGCCAGCCGCCGCCCGGCAGGCGTTCATCGAGCTCGGCGTGACCGCTGGGGATGCAGTTCGCACCCGACCAGCGCCGGCGCTCGCCGCGCCAGAGCTGGGGATGCTCCAGCAAGGTGTCCACCGTCCGCTTGAGCATGTCGTCCATGGCCGCGCTCACAGCGGATTCCCCCTGCGGATGACGCCCACGCCTATGCCCTCGATGGCCAGCGGCTCGCGGCGCAGGTCCACGACGATGGGGTCGAAGGCCGGGTTTTCCGGCAGCAGCTGCACCTTGTCGCCCTGCTGCCGGAAGCGCTTGACGGTGACCTCGTCGTTCAGGCGTGCGACCACGATCTGGCCGTTGCGGGCGCTGGCGCTGCGGTGCACGGCGAGCAGGTCGCCGTCGAGGATGCCGGCGTCGCGCATGCTCGTCCCGCGCACCTGCAGCAGGTAGTCCGCGCGCGGCGAGAACAGGCCGGGCTCGATCGGGCAGTGCGATTCGATGTGCTGCTGGGCGAGGATCGGCGCGCCCGCCGCGACGCGGCCGACCACCGGCAGGCCGTGCGGCGCCTCGGTTTCGTCCAGCACGCGGATCCCGCGCGAGGTCCCGCGCACCAGGGCGATGGCCCCCTTGCGGGCGAGGGCCTGGAGGTGTTCTTCCGCCGCGTTGGCCGAGCGGAAGCCCAGCGTCCGCGCGATCTCCGCCCGCGTGGGCGGCATGCCGGTCTCCGCGATGCGTTCGCGGATGAGGCCGAGGATCTCGGCCTGTCGGGGAGTGAGCATGTCGTATCCCTGTATGGATGATCAGTGCTGATCATATATACAGATTCAGGGATAGGTCAACAGGCTGGGCTGCATCGCTGGAGACCACGCCGGGCGTCCATCTGCCCGGAGAGCTACCTGGCAGGACGATTCCTTTCGGCGGACCATCGGCGGGATCGATTCCTTCCGGCGCCCACAATGGCCCGGTGCAACCGAGCACCGCGAGCCGGCTGTCGCCACGCTGTCTCGCGGAACGCGGTTGCGGCCGGGTATTGCACCCGAACGGGCGATCGGAGGAGACGATCACGCTCAGAGGATCAGCGGTTTCGGACCTTGCATGAACAGCTCGGGATCGTTGCGCCAGTCCACGCCCGGGACATCGATGTACAGCTCGATCTCGTTGCCGTCGGGGTCGGCGATGTAGAGGCTGTGCGTTACGCCGTGGTCAGTGGCGCCGTTGATGCGTATGTCCCGCTCGTGGAGCCGCGCCAGCATTTCCCGCAGCTCATCGTCGCTGTCGCCGATCTTCAGACCGAAGTGATACATGCCGAGCCGCCGCCCGCGCGGGATGGGCTGTGCGGGGCCGACGGCGATGAGCAGCAGCTCGTGATGCGTGCGTCCGCCCGAGTAGGCCGCCATGCGGCCAGGCATGTGCATGATCTCGGGGAAACCGAGCAGCTCGTGATAGAAGTGCCGCGAGCGGTCGAGGTCTTCGACGAAGAGCACGACGTGTCCCAGTTCCTTCACGGTCATATCTTCCTCCAGCCTACACGTCAAAAGAACGTCAAAAGGGTCAGACCCTATTGGTTTTCAAAAGGGTCTGACCCTTTTGACGTTCAGGGATAGTTTACTGGCGGTGGTTTGTCCTCGGGCAGGGGGATGAACTCGGTCTCCTCGGGGACCGGCGGGAAGCGGCCGGCCTTCCAGTCGGCCTTGGCCTGTTCGATGCGGTCGCGGGAGCTGGAGACGTAGTTCCACCAGATGTGTCGCGGGCCGTCCATCGGCTCGCCGCCCAGCAGCATCAGCCGCGCGGCAGTGAGGGCGCGCAGTTCGATGACGGCGCCGGAGCGGAAGACCACCAGGCGTCCCGGCTCGAAGCGGCCGGCGCCGCGAACCTCCACCGTCCCTTCGAGGACATACATGCCGCGTTCCTCGTGCTCGCGCGGGACGACGAGGGTCGCGTCCCGGTCAAGGGAGACGTCCGCGTAGAACATCTCGGAATAGGTCTGCACCGGCGAGCGCTCGCCATAGAGCGAGCCGGTGATGAGGCGGACGCGCTTGCCCTCGGCCTCGAGCAAGGGCAGCTCGTCGCATTCATGATGGGCGAAAGCGGGGGCGGTCTCCTCGTGCCGCCGCGGCAGCGCCACCCAGGTCTGGATGCCGGAGAGGGGGGCGTCGACCGGCCGCAGTGCCGGCGGCGTGCGCTCCGAGTGCACGATGCCGCTGCCTGCGGTCATCCAGTTCACCTCGCCCGGGCGGATCGGCTGCACGCAGCCCAGGCTGTCGCGGTGCAGAATCTCGCCGGCGAAGAGGTAGGTGGTAGTGGCGAGACCGATGTGCGGATGGGGCCGCACATCGAGCCCCTGACCGGGCGCCAGTCGCGCTGGGCCGATGCGGTCGAAGAAGATGAAGGGACCGACCATGCGCCGCTCGCTCGCGGGCAGGGCGCGGTGCACCGTCAGGCCATCGCCCAGATCGGTGGAGCGGGGGATGAGGACTACGTCAATCGCGTCTTCGCGCCCCCCGGGCCCTTCGGCTCCTTCCTCGGTTTCCCAGCCCATGGCGCCTCCTTTGCCGCTGCGATCTCGCATTTTTCAGCATACCCCATGCGGACGCGGGCGGCCATCGACGCGGCGGCGGGGATGCGCTACCATGTGCGCCGTCATTGGGGAGTAGCCGCTCTTCTCCGCAAGAGGCCCGCATCAACATACTTGGCCGCAAGGTCATGGTGCGGGCGGCCCTGGCTTGGCAAGACCTTTGACCACTTCGTCTCCGCTTGGCCGGTGAGCGATGTGGTCATTCGTCTTCGACCGGCCCGGGAATATTCAGTTGGAAGCTTTTCTCGTTTCGACGGCCGTCGTCGCCCTGGCCGAGATCGGCGACAAGACGCAGCTCCTCGCCTTCCTGCTCGCCGCGAAGTTCCGTAGGCCCCTGCCCATCATCGCCGGCATCCTCGTTGCCACGCTCGTCAACCACGCGTTGGCCGGCGCGCTCGGCGCGTCCATAGCCGCGCTGCTCGGGCCGGAGCTCCTGCGCTGGATCCTGGGCATTTCCTTCCTCGGTATCGCTGTCTGGATGCTGGTGCCCGACAAACTCGACGAGGGCGACGCCAGGATCGCACGTTTCGGCGTCTTCGGCGCCACGCTGCTCGCCTTCTTCCTCGCCGAGATGGGCGACAAGACGCAGGTCGCCACCGTGGCGCTGGCGGCGCAGTATCACGCATTCGTGGCGGTGGTGCTCGGTACGACGCTCGGCATGATGATCGCCAACGTCCCCGCGGTGTTGCTGGGCGACCGCATCGCGCAGCGGATGCCGGTCCGGCTGGTGCACGCCGTCGCCGCCGCGATATTCGCGGTCCTCGGCATCGCGGTGCTCGCCGGCACCGGGGAGTTGCTCGGATTCTGAGGCGCTTCCCCGCGCGGACGATGCCGTATGCGGGTTTGCCCTTATTTTTCCGGTGCCAGCCGGTACAAGAAGGATTTGCTCGATCAGATTTCGACAAGCGCAGGCCGCCCGGCTTCCCGGGCTTGCACGTTGCGCGTAGACCATGAAGGACTGCTCATGCCTCGTTCCAGTGTGAATGGGTGACAAGACGCGGATCGCATTGCCGCGCAGATCGTTCTGTACCATGCCTTTGCGACGTGGCATACAATGCTGAAACCCCGCATCCGGCGCGGGGACCGATCAGCTTCGTTCCGCGATCAGACAAAGGGCATGTCGAAGGTATGAACCCCAGGGACCTCGCCGTCGCATCGTGCCTGACGCTGAGCGCATGGGCGCTTCCCTGCACGGGCATGGGCATGGCGGTGCAGTTCCTCGCTCAGCGGGACCTCGCCGACCTGAGCCTGGAGGAACTCAGCAGCATCGTCATCACCACCGCTTCGAAGCGCGAGGAGACCCGGATGGAGGCGCCCGCCTCGGTGTTCGTGATCACCCGCGAGGAGATCCGCCGCTCGGGCGCGACCAGCATCGCCGAGGCGCTCAGGCTGGCGCCCGGAGTGGAGGTGGCGCGGCGCGGTCCGGACACCTGGGCGATCTCCATGCGCGGGTTCAATAGCGACATCACCAACAAGCTGCTGGTCCTGATCGACGGCCGCAGCGTCTACTCGCCGCTCTACGCCGGCGTGTTCTGGGATGTGCAGGACACGCTGGTGGAAGACATCGACCGCATCGAAGTGATCGCCGGCCCGGGCGGGACGCTGTGGGGCGCCAACGCCGTCAACGGCGTGGTCAACATCATCACGCGTTCGGCCTTCGATACCGAGGGCGGCTACGTCGAGATCGGCGGCGGCAGCCGCGAACCGCGTTCGGGCGGCATCCGTTACGGAGCCAGGCTGGGCGCGGACGCGGCGGCGCGGGTCTACGTCAAGTACTTCGACGTCGATCGCGACAGCGACGAGCGCGACGGCGCGCAGGGGGGATTCCGCCTGGACTGGGAGCCGCTCGCCTCGGACCGGCTGACGCTTCAGGGCGATGTCTACCGCGGCGGGAAGGAAGGGCTGTTTCGCGCGGACGTCGAGCTGGGAGCGCCGCCGGGACCGCCTTTCAGGGACGAGCAGGTGGTGGCCGGGCACAATCTGCTCGGGCGCTGGGTGCGCCCGCTCGCGGGCGGTTTCGACATGCGACTGCAGGCCTATTACGACCATACACGGCGCGATATCCCGGGCACCTACAACGAGCGCCGCGACACCTTCGACGTCGATTTCCAGCACGGCTTCAGGCCGGCCGACCGCCACGAGGTCCTGTGGGGGCTGGGCTTCCGCATCACGCGCGACGAGCTCGACAATACGCTGTTCGCCACCTTCGACCCGGCCAGCCGCACGGACCGGACCTACAGCGCCTTCGTCCAGGACAAGATCGATCTGCGGCAGCGGCGGCTGTTCCTGACGCTCGGATCCAAGTTCGAGCACAACGACTACACCGGCTTCGAGCTGCAGCCGAACGCGCGGCTGAGCTGGCTGATCGACGAGCGGCGCATGGTATGGGCCGCAGTCTCGCGCGCAGTGCGCATACCTTCGCGTCTCGATACGGACTTGACCGTCACCACGCCGCCTTTCTCGGTGCCCGACATCCCGCAGCCCGTGCATGTGGTGGTGGAGGGAAGCGAAGATTTCGAATCCGAGGAGCTGCTGGCTTACGAGGCCGGGTATCGCCTGCAGGCGCGCGCCGATCTCTCGCTCGACCTCGCGCTGTTCTACAACGATTACGACAGACTGCGCACGCAGGAGTCCGAGACGCCCGTCTTCGAAGACGACTACATCCTCCTCCCCAACACCGCGTCGAACGGGATGAGGGGGCGGGCGTATGGCGGCACGTTCGCGGTCAACTGGCAGCCGGTCTCGACCTGGAACGTGCAGGCCCACTATGCCCACCTGGACATGCGGCTGCGCAGCAGGCCGGACAGTCTCGATCCTTCCGCACCGCTGATCGCGGGCAACGGTCCTCGCCACCAGTATGCGCTGCGATCCTACCTCGACCTGCCGTATGGTCTGGACCTATATCTGGGCCTGCGCTGGGTGGACGATCTGCCGAACCTGGACGTCGGCAGCTATGCCGCCGTGGACGCGAGCCTGCGCTGGTGGCCCAGCGACGACCTGGAACTCTCCCTCACCGGCGTCAACCTGACGGACCGGCGGCACGTGGAATTCACCTCGGATGGGAGCTACCGGGTGGAGCGCGCCGTGTACGGGCGGATCGGCTGGCGCTTCTGAAAAGCGGGTTGCTCTCTCAATGCTCCTCGCTGTCGTGCCGCAGCGATCCCAGCATGCCGTGCAGCGTGTCGATCGTCACCGGCTTGAGCAGGTGGCGGTCGAATCCCGCCATCTGCGTGCGCAGGCGATCCTTTTCCTGTCCCCAGCCGGTGAGGGCGACCAGGATCACGTCTCTGCCGGCCGGATGCGCGCGCACGCATCTCGCCACCTCGTACCCGTCCATGCCCGGCATGCCGATATCGAGCAGCATCGCCGCCGGCTCGTACTCCTCGAACGCGGCGAGCGCGGCCTGGCCGTCGTAGGCGACGCGCACCTGCGCTCCCATCAGCTCGAGCAGGGCGGCCAGGCTGTCGGCGGCATCGCGATTGTCGTCCGCGATCAGGATGCGGTGTCCGGCGCCGGACACGGGCCGCGACGGCTCCGCGTGCGCTGGATCGCCGTCCCCGGTCGCGGCCGCCCTGGGGAGCCGTACGATGAATTCGCTGCCCGCGCCGAGACCGGCGCTGCGCGCCTCGATGCTGCCGCCGTGCAACGCCACGAGGCTGCGCACCAGGCTCAGGCCGATGCCCAGTCCGCCGCGCGCCCGCGTTTCCGAACGGTCGATCTGCGAGAACATCTCGAAGATCGTCGACAACTGATCGGGCGGCAGACCGATGCCGGTATCGCGCACCGAGACCGTGACCTCGTCGGGGTCGAGGCGGGCGTCGAGCCAGATCCGTCCGCCGGGGTCGGTGTACTTGGCGGCGTTGTTCAGCAGGTTGCCGAATATCTGCGCGAGCCGGACCGCATCGGCCTCCAGGATCACGGGGCCGGGCGGCAGCGAGACGGCGAGCTCGTGCCCGCCGGCGTCGATGGCCGGGCGGCTGTTCTCGACGGCGCTGCGGATCACGGTGGCGAGATCGATGGGCGCCTTGCGCAGTTCGATGCGTCCGCGCGTGATGCGCGATACCTCCAGCAGATCGTCCACCAGGCGCGTGAGGTGGCTGACCTGGCGCTCCATGATCTCGCTCACCTGCTGTACGGCCTCGGCGTCGGTGCGTCCCATGCGCAGGACGTCGAGACCGTTGCTCAGCGGGGCGAGCGGATTGCGCAGCTCGTGGGCGAGCGTGGCGATGAACTCGTCCTTGCGCCGGTCCGCAGCGCGCAGGACTTCCTCGGCCTGCTTGTTCGCGGTGATGTCCTTGAAGAGGAGGGCGACCCTGCGTTCCTCCGGACGGCCGACGCGGAACGCGAACACATCGAACCAGCGCCCCATGGCCGGCGCGTGGTTCTCGAAGCGCACCGCCTCGCCGGTCAGCGCGACCTTGCCGTAGATGCGGAACCACGATTCATCGAGGTCGGGGACGAGCTCGCGCGCGGTCCTGCCGACGGCGTCCTTCAGGCCGGTCTGGCGCTCGAAGACCGGATTCACCTCCAGCCAGCGGTAGTCGAGCGGCGTGTCGTCGGCGTCGAACAGGACCTCGAACACGCAGAAGCCCTGGTCGATGCTGTAGAACAGGGTCCGATAGCGCTCCTCCGACTCGCGATGCGCCTCTTCGGCGCGGGCGCGCTCCAGCCGCAGCCAGATGCGCTCCGAGAGGTTCCGCAGCAATTCGATCTCGTCGGGCCGCCAGGCGCGCGGCGTCTGCGTCTGCACGCTCAGCAGGAACTTCCAGCGGCCGTCGCTCAGGTACGGGGCGTGGATCTGGGCCGCTATGCGGTACGCTTCGTAGGATTCGATGAACGGCGCGGTGCGCGGATCGCCGGTGACGTCGTTCACCGCCTGCGCATGTCCCGCGCGCAGGTCCGCGATGTAGTCCTCGCTCAGATAGTCGGCCAGGCGATGTTCGCCGACGATGCTGAAGCCGTCGGGGCTGCGGCGATCATAGAGGACGGTGACGTTCTCGCCAGCCGGATCGGTCTCGGCGAAGGATACGCTGTTCACGTCGAAATGGTTGCCGATGAGGTCGCCGGTGGCCCGCATGATCTCGTCGGCCCCGGTCAGGCGCACGAAGGTCTCATTGATATCGACGAGAAAGGCGGTGTTGTGCTCGGCGCGCTTGCGCTGGGTGACGTCGTTGAACAGGATGGCGACGCGGTGGCGCTCGGGCGCGTCGACGCGGAAGGCATAGACGTCGTACCAGCGCCCGAGGCCCTTCGCCTCCCGCGTGAAGCGCGCCGGGCGGCCGCTGAGCGCGATTTCGCCGTAGATCTCGAACCAGTGTGCTTCATGCTCCGGTGCGAACTCACGCATGCGTCTGCCGATGGCGTCCGAGAGGCCGGTCTGGCGGATGAACGCCGGATTGGTTTCGAGGAAGCGGTAGTCGCAGGCCTGGCCGTCGGCGTCGAACAGGACCTCGATGATGCAGAAGCCCTCGTCGATCGAGTCGAACAGGGTGCGGTAGCGGGCTTCGGGGTCGTGCTGTGCGGGATTGCGGGAATGATCGGAGATACGGCGCGGGGGCGTCATCCATTGGCTCCTGGCGGCGTTTTCGGGAAGTGCGGCCTTGTAGATCGCGCCGGCGTGTGCGACGCGCATGTCCGTGAGCCGGATAGCCTGGCTCGGGGGTCCGATTGGGTCAAATTATAGAGGTGCGGAGAAGGTGAGTTAAAGGCACCCGCGCCCGGCGCGTTCCGCCGGGCGACTTGAATTACTCCGGGAAGAATCTGGTGGAGGCGGCGGGAATCGAAACCCCAGAAGATATTCCTGAATCAATTGGTTACAGCCGTGTCTTGACTGGATGTTGACCATTGCATTTGGTCGCTTGTCATATGGCAGGTACCGCTGAGTGCAAATCGGCGTTTCGTCATCGGCGCACCGGACAGTTAGGAGGAAGCACTGAAGTGCTTGGCGCAGGGAGGCGAGGGCAGAGCGGTCAGGGCGTGCGATCGCGACCGCCCAGCACCGAAAGCTGGTAGAGCGAGGCGGATCACGGAAGGGGTACTTCAACCGTTCGCAGCTGCTGGTTGGGGAGGTGTCGTCCAGGCCTGTTCGGCTTTCTTTCCGGCATCAGGCATATCGTCCGGCATGAACCGGGCGTAGGTGCGAGCAGTGAACCCCCAGTCGGTGTGCCCCATCTGTTGAGCGACCCACATGACATGCTCGCCAGCCATGAGCATCATCGAGGCGAAAGTGTGCCGTGTTTGATAGGGGTTCCGATATCGGATGCCGCCGCGTATAAGCGCGGGCTGCCAAAGGGTCTTGCGGATCGGTTGATCACCCACCCAGCGTTCCCCGGTTGGCGGGTTCTGAAATACCTCGGCACCCTTCAGGTAAGTGAAAGCCTTCTGCGCTTTCAACGCAGCGAGGGCAGGTGCGAGCAGCTTGACTTCCCGGAAGCCAGCCTTCGTTTTAGGCTCCTCCGGCTCACTCGCTGCCTGGGTCAGCGCTCGAGACACAACAACCACGCCGCGCAGAAAGTCGATATCGCCCCAATCCAGCGCACACAGCTCACTTGTTCGCAGGCCTGTCCAGAACGCGAATTGGATGAAGTTCTTTCCTTGGCCACTTAGATGAGCGAGGATCGCATCGCGCTCTTCGAGGGTGAATGGGTCGATCTTGTCTCGTTTTAAGCCGGTGCGTCGGCCGCGCTTGATCCTCCATCCTGCCAGTGGGCTCGCCTCGATGATTTCGTCTTCCACGGCGTCGTTCAGCGCCACACGCAATGGGCTGATGATATTGCGGATGGTCTTGGTCGTTCCGCCATGATTTGCCGCCCAGTCCTTGACGTCCTTTCGCTTGAGTTCGCTCAGGTGCAGTGCGCCGAATGCGGGAATCAGATGGCTGCGCACGACGCGCGCGTACCCTCTGTATGTGCTTGCCTTTACCTGATCCTTGACCTTGGCAAGCCAGGTCTCGAGGTGATCAGAGATAAGCTTCGCGTCGCCTGGGCAACGGGAGAGGAGCGATGCGCGCTTGCTGCCAGGGAAATGATCGACGTAGTTGAATTGCCCGGTCGCAATCTCGTGTTCAATGCGACCTTTCAGGTTTTCACAATAACGCAGGTTGCGAGGTGTCGGTGGGAGCTTTATACGCTCCTTGCACCGAACGCCCTGGTAGTAGAAATCGATCTCGATACTTGATTTACTGCCTGCGCGGACTCCGCTTCCCCCGTTACCCATTGATCGTATCCCTCTGAGTTGATCAACACACGCCCATCTGGGGCTTTAATCCATACCTGTCCCTCAAGCCAATCTCCTCGCTTGATCTTGCTGCGTATCGCGTCCTCGCTATATCCCGACTGCTCGGCGAAGCGACGGATCGTCACGTAGCGGACCAATGATTGTGTAAGGGCGTCAGTCGATCTCATGAGCCCATGGTAGCGATGACATAAGAGATTTTGCACGAGAAAGGCGATCGATTTCGCGCTTTTGGCGGGTACGAATGATCAGAGAAAGGCGGGAAAACGTCTTCGCACAACCACTGTGTCCGTTACGGACTCGGTGCGATGAATTGAATACTCACTATCACTAACCATCGCTCATTGGATCTAATATTTACTGTCTCTGACTTCTTCTACCGCTTCCCAGCTACTAAACTCGCATTAGTTCGGGTTAAGTCGGAGGAGTTGGAATGGCAGGCATCTGTACGCTGCGCGTGTGGATCAGGCATCAGGCAGTGATGGACTACGCAGTGTCCGGTCAGACAGGAGCACGCATCGAAGCGGTCCTGCGCGAGGGACGCACGACCATGCCGTGTGTGTATTTCTCGACGACCGACGGCCGGGATATCGTGTTGCACCTGGCATCAGTCCAGGCGGTGAGTATCGGTCTATGCCGATCGCCAACGGACGAAGAGCGGCACTCGCCACTCGGCAATGGCGACGGGGAACATCGCTCACTCGTCCGGATCGCCCTCGCCTGCCGCGTGGAGATCATGGCAGCGGCTTGCGCTCATCCCGAACAGATCCTCGACCTCTTTCAGGGGCTGGAGGCCAGGAGCTTTCAGGATATGGACTACCTGTGTCTGACGGGTAATGACGGGAGCAAGTTCTTCCTCGGCCTGAGCGATCTGATCGCCATGGAGGCCTCATCGGCATTTCTCCGCCAGGCCATGTTCCCCATCGAGCACGAAGGCAGGGTCGGCTGAATGCGTGGCCGCCTGAATAGAGCGCTACTCGTCCGCACATGTCCGACCCAACTTGCAAAACCGGCGACCCATGAGATAACGGGAAAATCACGTCATGGACTGGGAAGGCATGAAGAACTCCAATACCACCGATTCCTCGGAGGGCGCAGTCCTCACCGGAACGGCGCTCCTGTTGTTTCGGCAGTTTGGCACGCTGACTCTCGGAGTGCCGGAGCTCTGTAAGGTGCTGTGTTTTCGATCTAAAGGGAGCCTGTACAACGCCCTCAGCAGAGGGCGGCTGCCGGGCCTGCGGACCTACCGGATCGGCCACCGGCGAGTCGCCGATGTCCGAGACGTTGCCAAGTACCTGGATAGCCAGCGGAATCCATGATCACGATAACGCCTGCAATTATCGCCATGGTGGTCTTCGTTTTGGTGATCGTCACCTTCGCCTTCTTCGGACAATACCTCGAGTCCAAATCGAAGAAAGGAAAGAAAAAGGAGCGACCATCAGCGGAGAGTACCGACGGGGAGAAGAATAGGTGAGCGAACGAGAAATTCCCTTCATCGCTGCCTTGTTCATTTGTCGTTGTCGAAGCCGAAGAGAAGGAGCGCATGAAGCATCGGCGCAAATTCAGGAAACCATCCCGACGTGCGTTCGCGCCGGACAGGGCTTTCTGGAAACCGGGCTGGCTCTGTGCCGCACGGACTCCCATGCGGACATGGGATGGTGGCGTCCAGGCCTGTAAATTCTCGTAACAATATGATATATAAGGCCGCATGACTGGTTCCCATGCGGACACGGAAAAGGACATCCTGGCGGCCATGGACAGGGGTGAAAGCATCGCCCTGATGGAGCCGATGCTGATCGGCGAGACTTCCCGCCACCGGGGTCAGCTCACCGATCTCGCCGTCGATCTGGCCTCGAAGGCAGCCGGCTTTCGGCGCAGCCTGCCCGAAGGCGTGCGCACGGCCCTCGCCGATCTCGTGCGGGCGATGAACTGCTATTACAGCAATCTCATCGAAGGCCACGATACCCACCCGGTCGACATCGAGCGAGCGCTCCGGAACGATTACAGCACCGATGCGCGCAAGCGCGACCTGCAGCTGGAAGCGAGGGCGCATATCGCCGTCCAACAATGGATCGACGTTGGTGGGCTCAAGGGGCAGCGCGCCGTCATGGTGGATGGTATCCGCGAAGTTCACCGGCGCTTCGGCGAGCTGCTGCCCGAAGACCTGCTCCGGGTCGAGGATCCAGACACCGGTGAGCGCCTGACAGTTGTGCCCGGTGAGCTTCGTCGCCGCGACGTGAAGGTCGGCCGGCATGTCCCGATCAGCCCGGGCGCCATCCCGCGTTTCCTCGCGTATTTCGAGCGCGTTTACGACGGCCTTGGAAAAACCGACGCCATCCTCGCCGCGGCCGCGGCGCATCACCGCCTGCTCTGGATACACCCGTTCCTCGATGGCAACGGGCGTGTCGCACGCCTGATGTCGCACGGGATGCTGCTGGAAACGCTGGGTACCGGCGGCATCTGGTCGGTTGCGCGCGGACTCGCCCGCAACGTGACTGCCTACAAGGCCCACCTCGCGAGCTGCGATCTGCCGCGTCGCAACGACCTCGACGGCCGCGGCACGCTGAGCGAAGAGGCGCTCGCCGACTTCACGCGATTTTTCCTGGAGGTATGCATCG
>OBJA01001878.1_pt1 | contig 13204 bp, 13 predicted proteins | sample 1519751 | NCBI WGS metagenome assembly OBJA01 (sample SAMEA3881238, study PRJEB22517) | soil metagenome | biome: lake sediment; feature: soda lake sediment; material: sediment, water from around vicinity | place: India | collected 2013-12-23 | depth 3 m | reverse complement strand
CGTCGATTCAAGGACGCCTTTTATTCTCCCGCAAAGGCCCTCTCTCAAGCCGCTGAGGTCTTTTTTTCTCGCCATGATCGCCAAGGATATGTATTAATTTAATACTCTAACAGATCCACTCCAACCCTTTGCGTCTTTGCGCCTTTGCGAGAGAACTCGTCCCCCTCCCACAAAGGCCTTCTCAACTGTTCCAACTTCTGACTCCTGAAAAGGTCCGGTCTTGGAGGCCACTGAAAAACTTGAAACGCCAAAATAGGACCACAATATATATTGATAGCCTAAAATAAGCTAATCATTATATTGTGGTCCTATCCCATGAAGAAGGATATTTTCAGTGGCCTTGATCTTGGATCTTTTTTATGTTTATCCCAGGCGTTAAATTGCCGATAATAATTACAAGAAGAGTTGGTTATAGTCAATTTAGCAAGATAGGAGATAGGAGTCAGAATCAGAATGAAACTATTGAACTCTGACTCCTGGGTAATCGGTTATCGGGAATGATTTGGAGGTGCGCAAAATGCGTGTTGTTGACGCTCATCGACGAGAAAATACCCTCCATGTTCTCTGGGAAGACGGTCGGGAACAGACCATCGAGATCATCGATCTCTATGAACTTCTCCAACTTCGTTGGCTTCGCTTCTTACGGCGTCCACCGACCACCAAAAAATCATCCCGTCTCTTCGATTAATTGTAGGCGATTACCCACGGGTAGATAGACGGCGGTCGGCAAGGTTCCCCCATGTAATGATTGGAGCGTATAGTTTACTTCCGGCAGGTAAAGAACGGCTAGGTTAATCCAGCGAAGGATGGTTCGTGGTCTGAACTTGGAGTAGATCTCCTCAACACGGGCGCGAAATCCCTCATCCATGTCGCTCTCATAGTATCTTTGAAGGAATACCAGTTCTTCTTCGAAGCGGCTTTTTGCCTCCGTCGCCCAAACCTGGTCGTATGATGAGGCCTTTGCCTCCGCCATGTCTCGGCAGGCCGAGACGGCATCGACGATGCTAATGGCTTCTTCACGAAGTCCGTGGGCAGGCAGTCGTTGTGTTACGGTATACCCGTGAAGGTCTTGGTGAAGCTCGGGGCGGTAATCACCAGTGACGAGATCCAAACCGATGGAATAGGCGTAATCGTGGCGCTCATCGGTCTGGTTGGAGATAATGAAGTTAGCTAAGATAAATGGGCGATATAACAGAACCGGTTTGTGAAAGAAGAAGTACGGGAAGTCCTCTGGCAGAAGCCGCTGGATCTCCCGTTGCCAGCGGCGGAGATTGGTCTCATAATGAACCGCGCCCAGGGTAATACGGCCTCGCTTACGAAGGCCTTCAATCATCCAGTTCAAGCGGTAGCTGCCGGAGATCATCAATTCGGCTCCGGGATACTTTGGGATGTGGTCTGGGTCAAAGACGAGGTTGAGATTGACGGTTTCCAGACGCGGCGGACCAAAGATAAAGGGTGGATGTTCAACTGTGACTTGAGCCATGACCAGTTCCTCGCTGATCTCTTGGGCGGGAGCGCCGAATGTTTTTAGTGTACGCAGAACAAAGCTGCGTATTTCTTCGTTCTTGGGCATGATTTTACCTCGTGCTAAGAGATTTTTTTAAGTAAAGTTACCGAGCAGATGGTCCCATTCGTCGCCGTCTTCGGTGAAGGAATGAGCGAGTTCATCGCCGAGGCGGTCGATGTTTGCTTTGATGTCCTGCTCTTTCTCGGCGGAGACCACTGCCTCCATGATCCGGCTCTCGAAGGACTTTCCCTTATGAAGACAGCTGTTGAACTTGTCGATATCGCCGATGACCATCTGGAACATGCGGATCTTTTCTCCGAGCATATTGAGGAGGTGTTCCTCAATAGTCCCTTGGGTGGAGAGATTATAGACCACAACGTCGTGGGTCTGTCCTAAGCGGTGAATTCGACCGATTCGCTGCTCGATGCGCATGGGATTCCATGGCAGATCGTAATTGATCATTTGGTGGCAGTATTGAAGGTTAACTCCTTCGCCGCCTGCTTCGGTACAGAGCATGGCTTTGTAGTGGGGGTTATCCCGAAAGACGCAGCGCGTCCATTCTTTCTTTGAGGCCGACATGGTGCCGTCGAAGCAGAGCGTGGGTATTCGAGCCGCGTTTAGCCGTGAACGGATATATTCTTGGGTTGCGATAAATTCGGTGAAGATCAATACCTTATCCTCTGTCTGACCCAGGAGTTCCAAGACCTTTAGAATCTTGGTGTTCTCCTTAATGCGACGGGACTTGTCCAATAGATCAACGATTCTCCATTGGGTAGACTCGTTACATTTGGAGGCGAGGCGATAGAGGGTCATGGCCGCTGCAAAGGTACTGGAGCAGATCTCCCGTTGCAATGTGAGGAGGGTTAAGGGATTGATCCGACCGTGCTCGCCGGGGCGATATTCTTCTCGAATGAAGGCGGTGATCTCTTGATAAAGCTCCTTTTCCTCATCGGATAGGGATAGGGGAAGTGTCTCAACCGTCCGAGAAGGAAGCTGAATCTCTGGGCCGCGGCGGTTTCGGATCATCACTTCACCGAGGATCTCGCGGAGCTCTTGATGGTTTTTGGGTTCGCGGCGCTTGGCCACGTAACGTTGGCGAAAATTCCTGTAACTGCCAAGTTGTCCCGGACGGAGCAAGGAGATCAGGGTGAAGAGTTCTTTTAAGTCATTTTGCAGCGGTGTTGCAGTGAGCAGTAGAAAAAATTTCTTTGGTATCTCTTGAACGAATTGGGCGCCGACGGTTCGGGCATTCTTCAATTTGTGGGCTTCATCTACGATGACGATGTCAAAGCCCGCCTGTAGAATGGCCTCTCGATGTTTTGGTTTTTTGGCCATGTCGATGGAGCAGATGAGACCATCGAACATCTCCCACTCATATCCCTTGCGAACGACGGCGGTTTGGATTAGAAACTTCTCCGACAATTCTGCGGCCCATTGCATGCAGAGCGTGGCCGGGGTGAGGATCAGAAACTTTTTGACAAGGCCTCTTAGAATGTATTCTTTTAGGATCATCGCCGCCTCAATGGTCTTTCCCAGACCGACTTCGTCGGCGAGGATGGCTCGGCCCCTCATCTCGCGGAGAACGCGATGGACGGTATCGATCTGGTGCGGATATGGGATCATCCCCACACGAGACCAGTGTTCTTGAAGATGAAGCGGGCAGAGGAGTTCTTTTTCCGTGTTGGCCATTGCGAAATGCTCGGCTTCAAACCGTAGGAGAAAAGCCTCCCAGGAATCCCAGGCCTTCTTGCGCATATCGGTCAGTAGCTCTGTCTCATCGTCTTGCCATTGGATGATGGGCTCGAAGGAATAACTCGACTCATGAAGGAACTCGAGGTCTTGCATGGAGTCACGCCTTTCTAAGAATTGGATTATGAGGACGAAGGTAGTGGGCCACCCCAGCGAGCTGGGGCACGGGCGGTATGATGGCTGTGAGGAGTCGTGCCGACTCGGGGATGAAAATGGGGCCAAACCCTCATCCCTAGCCCTTCTCCCAACACCTTGGGAGAAGGGGAACGGTCAAATTATCAAGCTTTAAGTTTTGTCCTTCGGATTTGCTGTTCCCCTCGCCCGATGGTTCTGGAGTGGTAAGGTTAGGGTGCTCCAGAGGCATTTTTCTAGGTAAGAGGGGTATTTTCTAGGTATTCGACCACCCCGTTTTACGACTCGCCACTCGCTACCCGTCACTTGTAACTATTTTCTCGGTAGAACCTCCTCTTCTTCCATAGCATCTCCGAAAGGGCGTTTCATAAAACCTTGGGAAGGAGATTTAGATGGCATGGGCGAAGAATGGGAGAATCATGGCGTGAATGTTAGATGATCAATTGACGGGTACAGCGAAACGGGGGTATTATGGGTTTGGAGATTCGTGGCGTTCATGTGGATCCGCCGGTAATATTGGCTCCTATGGCTGGTGTTACCGATCAACCCTTCCGGCGAATTGTCAAGTCGATGGGTTGCGGGATGGTCTGTGGAGAAATGATCAGCGATAAAGCGCTGGTCTTTGGCAATGCTAGAACCCGAGAGATGTTAAGGATCGACCCGATGGAGCGTCCCATAAGCATGCAGCTTTTTGGGGCCGATCCGGAGACCATGGGAAAAGCGGCGAAACTTGCCCAAGAGTTTGCTCCGGAGGTCATCGATATCAATATGGGATGTCCAGTCCCGAAAGTGGTGCGAAACGGAGAAGGCTCCGCCCTGATGAAAGCCTTGGACGTGGCGGCTGAGATCGTGGGGGCGGTGGTGGATAACTCGGAGCGTCCGGTGACGGTGAAGATGCGTTCGGGGTGGGATGCCAGCGAGACGGTGGCTCCGGCCCTTGCCAAACGGGTGGAGGCCAAAGGAGCGGCCGCGGTGGCCGTCCATGCCAGGACCCGGGAGCAGTTTTACTCCGGCAAAGCCGATTGGTCGGTGATTCGGGCGGTCAAGGAGACGGTGAGAATTCCGGTGATCGGAAACGGCGATATCTTTAACCCTGAGGATGCGCGACGCATGATGGAGGAGACGGGTTGCGATGCGGTGATGGTCGGTCGGGGCGCGATGGGCAATCCATGGTTGTTTCAACAGATCGCCTACTACTTAAGGACGGGAGAACATCTCCCGCCGCCTACGATAGCTGAGCGTTTTGCGGTGATACGTCACCATCTCATAGAGCAACTGGCGTGGAGTGGGGAAGAACGTGGCGTTTTGGAGATGCGTAAGCACATCGGATGGTATATTAAAGGGCTGCCGGATGCCTCACGAATGCGGGACCGGGTGAATCAGATCCATGACCCTAAGGAATTGATGGATTTATTAAGGAGTTATGAGGAGAAGTATGACGAATAGGGACGAGTTTTCATTGTGAGTATCGGGTTACGGGTTGCGTGTCAGATTATTAGCCTGTTCCATAAGGTCGACTTACTACCCGCCACTCGCTACCCGCTACTCGTAACTCGCAACTTCCCACCCCATGAGGAAAGGGTTTGATGGAATGAAGCATATTGTGAGTGTGAGCTTAGGAAGTTCAAAACGGGATCACCGTGTAGAGATGGACTTTTTGGGCGAGCCGGTGGTGGTGGAACGCCGAGGCACGGATGGGGATATGCATCGTGCGATGGAACTCTTTCGTTCGCTGGATGGGAAGGTGGACGCCTTTGGTATGGGAGGAATTGACCTATATCTGGTGGCGGGACCTCGACGTTACGTCATTCGCGATGCCAAGAAGTTGGCTGGAGTCGTTCGGCATACCCCTATTGTTGATGGGAGTGGACTCAAAAATACGCTGGAACGACGGGTCATTCAACAACTGGGAGAGATGGGCATGGATTTTGCTGGGAAAAAGGTACTGATGGTATCGGCTGTGGATCGGTTTGGCATGGCCGAGGCGATGCACGATGCGGGCTGTTCGATGACCTTTGGCGACCTTATCTTTGCTTTGGGTATCCCAAAACCCATCCACTCACTGCCTGCTTTGCGTCGTTTGGCCTGGACGTTGCTGCCGGTCTTTAGCAATCTTCCCTTTACGCTGATCTATCCTACCGGCAAGAAACAGGAGAAGGTAAACCCTAAGTATCGTCGTTATTATGAAATGGTCGACGTCATTGCCGGAGATTATCTTTTTATTCGTAAGTATATGCCCGACCGTTTGGACGGGAAGGTCATTCTCACCAACACGGTGACTCCTACGGATCGAGAGGAGTTGGCTCAGCGGGGAGCGGCAATGCTCATCACCACCACACCAAACCTTCAAGGGCGATCCTTTGGAACCAACGTTATGGAAGCGCTGCTCGTCACGTTTTCTGGGAAGAAGCCGGAGGAACTGACCGTAGAGGATTATCATGATCTCTTGGATAAACTCGACTTTAAACCTTATGTGGATCGGTTTGAACGTAATTAAAACAGTAAAAACATAGGGATAAATATGGCGGTCTCTACATAGAATGGGCAGAGGGATTCGATGGATCGATTTGGTTTGATTCGCGCCCTTCCCATGGCGCATTATCGCCGAGTTCGGCTTTTAGCTCGTTTGACGCCTCTTCCTTTGCTTCCGTCGCTACGGCCAGGGAAGGTCGGCGAGGCCACCGTGGGTCTGGGTGAAGCCGAAGCCAGAGTTACACTCTGGTTTTCACTTAGGGAGGCGCAGACGTGGCCACGCTCAATCCACCAGATTCCTGTGGTGGGTTTAGACGGCTACGGGGATCTTCCGGCCATGACACGGGATTCCGTTTTAGTGACACGAGGGGAGGCTTTGGAGCTTGCGCTTTTACTGGATAAGCTGCCCCATCTTGCACTAAGGAAAGGGCGAATGGTCTCCAGACTCCGAGTCGTGCTGGGTGGCGGTCCGCCGATCCATCTGTCAACGGCCGGTCGTTTGCTGGCACGTTATGTTGGGGAGATGGTGCTGGTGGGAACGGGGCCTCACCTCCGCCGCATCGCACAGCAGATTCTTGCGGAGACCGGATTGGCCGTTCGTCATAGCGCCGCGCCGTTGCTTGAACCGAGCGATCTTGTGGTCTGGTGCGGGATGGAACCTCCAACGATCACGGCGGATCAGTGTCTTTTTACCGATGGTCCTTGGCTGGCTCGGCCGGAGTTTTCGTGGGTCCTTAAAGACCCCTCAAACAAGATTGGTCAAGAAATCTCGTCTTATGCCGCAGGAGAGGCTTTCCTCCTCTCTCTGGGGGGATGGAAACGAAGACATCTTCAATTTGGTTTAGTGAGTGTAAGTTGGGTGGAGAATATTCATGAGATGGCTAAGGATATGGGTTTGTCCCTCATCCGCGAGAAGCTTGACACCCCTAGGCGTGTCGGTTATAATGATTATAATCTAAAAGCACCCCGGTAAAACCGGCGGTGCTGTTCAATTATGTTAGTCTAGCAAGGGGTATTTTCTAGCTAGTAATTAGGGATCGAACTCATCCTCGTTCTCCTTCTCTTTGCGAAAGAGAAGGAGACGTAGAATATGCTTCGAAGTCTCTGGCATCGGGCCTTACGTCTAATTCCCATCTTGATTAGGCCTTTTTCCCTCTCTTTGGCAAAGAGAGGGAAACAAAAAGGGTGAGTTTGGACTACAAAGCCGGACCCAAATAGAAAGGCTGAACTGGAATCCTTAATTAACGGGTTGTTCAAGAAAATTCAAGCTGACGGGGACAACAAGGGGTATTTTCTAGGCAAATTGAACTGAATAATCTTATAAGATCCGGATATATATTAACCGGAGTGGGAAAGGGTTTAAAACGTTACATCGGCGCGATACACCAACGACCCCGTCTCAAACTCTCCAACTCCACTGGAACATGGTATTGAGGGTAAATTATAAATTGATCGGGGCATGAAGGGAGCGTAACAATGGGCAGCGAGAAGGAAGTCGTTTTGACACTTGAAGGCCTTACTAAGTTGGAGAAAGAATTGGAACATTTGAAGACTGTTCGCCGCAGAGAAGTCGCTGAGCGCATTAAACAGGCCTTAGAGTTTGGAGATATCAGTGAAAACTCCGAATATGAAGATGCCAAGAATGAACAGGGATTTATTGAAGGACGAATTTTATCCATCGAAAAGATGTTGCGAAACGCTAAGGTCATCGATGAGCATGATATTCATACCGATGTGGTGTCAGTGGGATCGAGAGTTGTCTTGACCGACTTGGAGTTTGATGAAGAACTGGAGTACGCGATCGTCGGTTCCGCCGAAGCGGATCCAACACAACACCGCATCTCCTACGAATCTCCGGTGGGCAAAGCCCTTCTTGGGAAGAAGAAAGGCATAACGGTGGAGGTTACCGTTCCGGCCGGAATTCGTAAATACCGGATTGAGGCGATTAAATAAGAAAAGGGTATTGGGTTACGGGTAGGCGAGTAATGGTAATGGGTAACTACGGGGTGAATATCTCTACCCGCTACAACTTAAAAGTTTATTAATCGGGGAGGGGGTAATATCCCTCTCTTCTATCGTATATCGGGAATACAACGTCCAGGGGGTTTGAAGATGCCGGATATTCAGGAAGAAAACATTCAAGAACTCACGGATCAAATGCAACAACGCCGTAAGAACTTAGAGGCTTGGCGGGAAGAAGGCATTGATCCCTACGGTCATAGGTTTCTACGGACGCATCTAAGCGATGATCTGAAGAAAGCCTTTGAAGAGCAGGAAAAAGCCGCGAATGAAGAGCATTTTCATATGCCCGACGTCGTTGTTGTTGGACGGGTGATGTCCTTGCGGGATATGGGTAAGGCGAGTTTTGCCCATCTGCAGGACCCTCAGGGTAAGATTCAGGTCTATGCAAAGATCGATATATTAGGAGAATCATCCTATAAATCCTTTCTCCGACTGGATCTCGGCGATATCGTCGGCATCTCTGGGAGGGCTTTTCGGACCCGGCGCGGTGAGATCACCGTGGAAGTTCAGGGATATCAAATCCTCAGTAAATCACTGCGTCCCATGCCGGAGAAGTGGCATGGGCTCAAAGATGTCGCTTTGCGGTACCGCCAACGGTATGTTGATCTGATCGTCAATCCTGAGGTGGCCGATGTTTTTCGGGCGCGAACCCGGATTATCAAGTCGATTCGGCATGAATTGGACAAGAATGACTTTCTCGAAGTGGAGACGCCGATCCTGTCGGCCATTGCCGGCGGAGGACATGCTCGGCCGTTTTTAACCCATCATAATACCCTCGATATGGAGTTGACGCTCCGTATTGCCTTGGAATTGTACCATAAACGACTCATCGTAGGGGGCATCGACCGGGTCTATGAGATCGGGCGCTGTTTCCGAAACGAAGGGATCGATACCCGGCATAATCCCGAGTTTACCCTGCTCGAACTCTATCAGGCCTATGCCGACTATGAGGACATGATGACCTTGGCTGAAACGTTGATTAGCCAAGCGGCTGTCGCTTCGACCGGCGGCATGAAGGTGACGTTTCAGGGTCAGGAGATCGACTTTACACCGCCGTGGCCGCGGCTTTCCATGATCGAAGCGATTAAAAAATATGCGGATGTGGATTGGCTTGCTATTAAAGATGATGCCGAAGCCATTGCGTTGGGCGAACGATTGGGCTTGAACCTCAAGGGGAAGAAGACCAAAGGAATGGTTTTAGATGAATTGATCTCCGAATTCGTTGAGCCTAAATTGATTCAACCCACCTTTCTCAAGGATTATCCGGTGGAGATCTCGCCATTGGCCAAACGGAAACCGGACTGCCCCGAGTTGACCGATCGTTTTGAACTCTTCATCAACGGTTGGGAGTGTGCCAACGCCTTTACCGAGTTGAACGATGCGTTGGATCAACGGGAGCGTTTTCTGGAGCAAGCACGGGAAAAAGCCAAAGGGAACGATGAGGCCATGGTCTGGGATGAGGACTTCCTAACGGCCTTGGAATACGGTATGCCGCCGACGGGTGGCATGGGGATCGGGATCGACCGTTTGGTGATGCTCCTGACGGATTCGCCGTCCATTCGCGACGTCATCTTCTTCCCGCTCATGCGGCCGAAGGAATGAACTTTGGGCGGTTACTTAGAAAATAGTTACGAGTGACGGATAGCAAGTGGCGAGTCGCTCGGGGAATATGGAAGATATCCGCTGATAGCACCCTCACCCTATCCCTCTTCCGAACCACCGGGCAAGGGGAACAGTTAAATCCGAAGGTCCATAATAATTTGACCGCTCCCCTTCTCCCAAGGTGTTGGGAGAAGGGACAGGGATGAGGGTTTGACCCCATTTTTATTTCTTTCGCGTTCGTCAACGGATGTTGACGTGGCCGACTACTTAGAAAATACCCTATGTCGTCCACGTCAACTTAAGATTTTCATTGCTTCGCTTGCGTCAACGGTTGTTGACGTGGCCGACTACTTAAATATAAGGAAAAAACCCCCTCTTTTCGAAGAGGTTTTTTTTATGCGCGCACAACCCCAATATCTTAAGAACCTTTCGAATAGTATTGACGATCCGGTTCGACTAATCCAAAATGGAGGTGTCTTCATGGCCTACAAGCCGATCTCTATGTTGGCGATCTGTTCAATACTCTTTCTTGCCGGTGTATTGCCCCTGGCATCATTGGCGGAAACAGGTCCGTCTCCGGTTCCTTCCAACCCCAACGCGACACCGGAGGTCAAAGCCGTCCTGCGGTACCTGGCTGATCTGCCGAATCGGACGGAAAACCGGGTTTTGAGCGGACAGAACTGCGGGCATGGGGATGAATTGGCGGATCCTAATGGGTATAACGCGTATGAGCATTATATTGAAGGCCTTTATCAAAAGACCGGGAAGTATGTGGCGATCCTATCGATTGACTACGAGTACATGGCGATTTATACATCAGAACAACTTCGTACAGCCAATGGTTTTCTGATCGACTATTGGAAGAACGGTGGTTTGGCGGCTGTCAATTACACGCCCCGTAACCCCTTTGTCGATGATGGTTCGGGCGAACCTCAGCAGTCCGATAAGAGTCGGGTGGATCTGGCTGAGTTGTTGGACCCCAAATCGGCTAAAACCTGGCGAAAACGACTGGACACGATCGCAGATGGGCTGAAGGAACTGGATGATGCCGGGGTGGTTGTCCTCTGGCGGCCGATGCAGGAGATGAATGGCTGGTGGTTTTGGTATGGTAGGCAGTCTCTCTATAAAGAGTTATGGATCGATATGTACAATTATTTTACATATGAAAAGAAGCTCAATAACCTTCTCTGGGTGTACGATAGCGCCGAAGCCGTTAGCCTGTACCCGGAGAGTTATCCCGGGGATGCTTATGTCGACATCGTTGGCAATAATCCGTATAATGACGATTTTTATATGGGGAATAACTATGGGGAGTTGCTGGAGTATAAAAAGGTCTATGCATGCCCTGAGACCGGATTTGACCTGAATCGCACGGAAGAACCGAAGGATCTCATGGATCTCATCAACTCCATCCGTAATGATTATCCGATGACCACCTATTTTGTGCAGTGGCACAACTGCGGGCCGGACGCCATGATTGCATTGGTCGAGAACATCAATGCCGACAGACTCTTGAATGATCCATGGGTGATTACCCGGGATGAAGTGAATTGGCGGGCGTATATGGAGATGTAAAACAAAGTGAAAATCATTTATGTTTTTCGCGCGCTGAGGGAAGACTAAACCTTTAGGAGGTGCAGAATTGACTAAAGACGTTATCGCAGCCATCGAGGAACGTTCGAGCATTCGAAATTTTACTTCGGAAGATATACCGGATGCCACCATCGGTCGCTTGCTAGAGGCGGCAAGACGCGCTCCAAGCGCTGGAAATATCCAACCCTGGCAGTTTGTTGTGGTGCGAAATGCTGAACTTCGCAAATCTTTAGCGATGTATGCCTATGACCAGGATTTTATCCGCGGAGCACCGGTTTTGATCGTGGTTTGCGCAGAGCCGGAGCGGTCGGGTGAACGCTACGGAAAACGAGGCAGCGAGCTTTATTGTCTGCAGGATACGGCTGCGGCGACGGAGAACTTGTTGTTGGCCGCCACCGGGTACGGACTCGGATCATGTTGGGTGGGGGCCTTTGATGAAGAAGGAGTTCGCTCTCTACTAAACTTGGATAAGGATAAACGACCCGTGGCCATCGTTGCGTTGGGACATCCCGCTGAAGATCCTGGACCGGATCCGCTGCGAAGCATGAATGATATTGTTAGAGTAATCCATTAGAAATACCCATGATTAATAGGATGCGATTAAAGGGAAGATGCTTTGAGGGCGAGCCGTGGGGTTCGCCTTTGATTTTTCATCGATGTTCTGGGCAAACGAATAAAATAATTTGAGATCTGGAGAAAAAGAGCGTATAATTTCGCATACATATGATAATTAATACTAAATGGAAATAGAGTCAGATGATGCGCCTTGTACTTGGGTAATTTCATGTGGTATATTAACTAAGCCGCGCAACGAGGTAGCTAAAAACGGCAGGAAGTGCAGAAACAAACCGGATTGAGAAAAAATTCCTGTAGACAATCGAAGCAACGCGTGGTAAGATAGTCAAGTGTCCTGCGAACGGAACGGTTGATAATAAACCAAAACGTTGCGGAACACGACCTGAACCTTGAAAACTGAACAGCAAAGGGAAGAACAAGCGAATGCTTGGGGACCCGAAAGGGTGCTTAAAAAAGCAGGAGACTTGAACTTCCGAAGTCATCTGAGAAGATGACTTGGTAAGCGAAAGCGAAACCTGTCAAAGAGAATTTGAGCCTGAATAAGGCCAAATGAAATTTGTAAGAAGAGCCATATATCGGCTTTTCATAAAGCTTTGCAAGGATGGGTCTCAGACCCACCCTTACAGAAGATTTTTATGGAGAGTTTGATCCTGGCTCAGGACGAACGCTGGCGGCATGCCTAAGACATGCAAGTCGAACGGAGATTGTAATGAAGCTTGCGATTTACAATCTTAGTGGCGGACGGGTGAGTAACGCGTGGGTAACCTGCCCTTTAGTCTGGGACAACAGTTCGAAAGGACTGCTAAAACCGGATATGCTCACGAATCGGCATCGAGATGTGAGGAAAAGCAATGCTAAAGGATGGACCCGCGTCCCATTAGCTAGTTGGTGAGGTAACGGCTCACCAAGGCGACGATGGGTAGCCGGCCTGAGAGGGTGAACGGCCACACTGGGACTGAGACACGGCCCAGACTCCTACGGGAGGCAGCAGTCGGGAATTTTCGGCAATGGGGGAAACCCTGACCGAGCAATGCCGCGTGAGGGATGAAGGTCTTCGGATCGTAAACCTTTGTCTTCAGGGACGATAATGACGGTACCTGAGGAGGAAGCCACGGCTAACTACGTGCCAGCAGCCGCGGTAATACGTAGGTGGCGAGCGTTGTCCGGAATTACTGGGCGTAAAGGGCGTGTAGGTGGCCTTTTAAGTCAGATGTGAAAATCCAAGGCTTAACCTTGGGACTGCATTTGATACTGGGAGGCTTGAGGGCAGGAGAGGAGAGCGGAACTCCGTGTGTAGCGGTGAAATGCGTAGATATACGGAAGAACACCAGTGGCGAAGGCGGCTCTCTGGACTGTATCCTGACACTGAGGCGCGAAAGCTAGGGGAGCGAACGGGATTAGATACCCCGGTAGTCCTAGCCGTAAACGATGGGTACTAGGTGTGGGAGGTATCGACCCCTTCCGTGCCGCAGTTAACACAATAAGTACCCCGCCTGGGGAGTACGGCCGCAAGGTTGAAACTCAAAGGAATTGACGGGGGCCCGCACAAGC
>OBJA01001877.1_pt1 | contig 13217 bp, 12 predicted proteins | sample 1519751 | NCBI WGS metagenome assembly OBJA01 (sample SAMEA3881238, study PRJEB22517) | soil metagenome | biome: lake sediment; feature: soda lake sediment; material: sediment, water from around vicinity | place: India | collected 2013-12-23 | depth 3 m | reverse complement strand
GGCCCGGCAGCAGGGGCTCGAGCGGGTCTGCATCCACGCCTTCCTCGACGGGCGCGACACCCCGCCGCGCAGCGCGGCCGCCAACATCGCCGCGGCCGAGCGCCTGGCCGGTGAGCTGGGCGGCGGGCACATCGCCTCCATCGTCGGCCGCTACTACGCCATGGACCGCGACCGGCGCTGGGAGCGCACGCGCGCCGCGTACGATCTGCTCCGCGAGGGCAAGGCGGAATACACCGCGCCGGACGCGCTGCAGGCGCTGGAGCAGGCCTACGCCCGCGGCGAGGGCGACGAGTTCGTCAAGCCCACCGCGATCGTCCCCGCCGGCGGCCGGCCCGTGCGCATCGAGGACGGCGACGTGGTGATCTTCATGAACTTCCGCGCCGACCGCGCGCGGCAGTTGACCCGCGCCTTCATCGACGAGTCCTTCGACGGCTTCGAGCGCGGCATGCCGCGCCTCGGCGCCTTCGTCGCTCTGACCGAGTATTCCAAGGACTTCGACATCCCCGTCGTCTTCCCCCAGGGGAAGATCGAGAACGTGTTCGGCGAGTGCCTGGAACGGCTGGGCCTGACGCAGCTGCGCATCGCCGAGACCGAGAAGTACGCCCACGTCACCTTCTTCTTCGACGGCGGCGCCGAGCGCGACTTCGCCGGCGAGGAGCGTATCCTGGTGCCTTCGCCCAGGGTCGCCACCTACGACCTGCAGCCGGAGATGAGCGCCCCGGAGGTGACGGACCGCCTGGTCGAGGCGATCGAGAGCGGCCGCTTCGACGTGGTGATCTGCAACTACGCCAACGCCGACATGGTCGGCCACACCGGCAACTTCGGCGCGGCGGTGCGGGCGATCGAGACGCTGGACACCTGCCTCGGCCGCGTCCACGAGGCGCTGCGCAGGGTCGGCGGCGAGATGATCGTCACCGCCGACCACGGCAATGCCGAGCAGATGTCGGACGAGGGCACCGGCCAGAGCCATACCGCACACACCTCCAACCCGGTGCCCTTCATCTACGTCGGCCGTCCGGCCCGCATCGTCCACGAAGGGGCGCTGTCCGACATCGCGCCGACCATGCTCTACCTCATGGGACTTGGGGCCCCCGCGGAGATGGACGGCAGGCCGCTGGTGGAGCTGCTGCAGGATTGATCGGGATGAGCGCCAACACCGGTCGTCGGCCGGTGAGGGCGCCGGGACCGCATACCTGCGCGATCGCCGCCGCGCTTTGCCTGGCGCTGCTCTGTCCCGGTCAGCTCTCTCCGCTCGCTACGGCCGAGGCGGCCGGCGCGGCGGCGGAGACCGGCCGCGAGCAGGAGCGGCTGGAGCAGGTCCGGCGCAGGATAGGCGAGCTGCGCGATTCGCTGACGGGCGCGCGCGACCAGCACTCGCGGCTGCGCGACGAGCTGCGCGCCAGCGAGGTCGAGATCGGCGGCATCAGCCGCGCGCTGAAGGAGCTCGCCGGGAAGCAGCGCGAGAAGGCCGCCGAGCTGGCGCGCCTGCAGGAGCGTCGCAAGGCAGCCGACGCCGCCCTCGACGGGCAGCGCGATGCGCTGGAAAGGCAGCTCGTGGCCGCCTACATGATGGGCCGCGAAAGCCAGATGAAGCTCATCTTCAACCAGCAGGACCCCGCGGAGCTGGGGCGCATGCTGACCTACTACGAGTACCTCAACCGCGCTCGCATCGAGCGGATCGGCGACATCCGCACCGGCCTCGCCGAGATCGAGGCGCTGGAGAGGAGCATCACCGAAGAGCAGGCGGCGCTGGACGCGCTGCACGCCGAGCGCTCGCAGCAGATGAAGTCGCTCGACGCCTCGCGCCAGTCGCGCCGCCAGACGCTGGCGAAGCTCGAAGGCGAGATCAAGTCGCAGGAACAGCAACTCTCCACTTTGCTGCAGGACGAGCGCACCCTTTCCGAACTGGTGGACCGCCTGCGCGAGACCCTGCGCGACCTGCCGGTCGATCTGCCCGATGGCGCTCCCTTCGCGAGCCTGAAGGGCAAGCTGCCGTGGCCGGTCCAGGGCAAGCTGGCCGCGCGCTTCGGCAGCAGCCGGCAGGTGGAAAGACTCACCTGGCGCGGCGTTTTGATCGACGCCGCGGAAGGAACCGAGGTCCGCGCTGTCTATAACGGTAGGGTGGCGTTCGCGGACTGGATGCGCGGCTTCGGCCTGCTGGTCATCGTCGACCACGGCGGCGGCTATATGAGCCTCTACGGCCATAACCAGAGCCTGTACAAGGAAGTAGGGGACATCGTGCGCAAGGGCGAGACGATCGCCACCGTCGGCAACAGCGGCGGACGCGGCAAGCCGGGCCTGTATTTCGAGATCCGTCACAACGGCGTGCCGGACAATCCGGTGCTGTGGTGCCAGAAGGCCACGGGCTAGGGGGATCCCCGGCGGGACTAGGGGTTTTCTGATAAAGTAGGACCAATACTGGTCTAAATGCGGACGTAGCCGATACACGTCCAGAGGTATGCAAATGAAATCGACGACAAGAAGTCTGCTGGTGCTGGCGCTCGGCCTGCTGATGGGCGTTTCGCTCACCATCGGCCATGGCGTCTTCGCGGAACGGGAGAGGACCGATCTCGGCCCGCTGCCGCTCAAGGAACTGCGGACCTTCACCGACGTGTTCGCCAGCATCAAGAGCAACTACGTCGAGACCGTGGACGACAAGGTCCTGATCGACAACGCCGTCCGCGGCATGCTGTCGGGTCTTGACCCCCATTCCTCCTTCCTCGACAACGCCGCTTACACCGACCTGCAGGTCGGCACCTCCGGCGAGTTCGGCGGCCTCGGCATCGAGGTCGGCATGGAGGACGGCTTCGTCAAGGTGATCGCGCCCATCGACGATACCCCGGCGCAGGCGGCCGGCGTGGAGGCGGGCGACCTCATCGTCCGGCTGGACGATACGCCGGTCAAGGGGCTGACGCTCAAGGAGGCCGTCGACATCATGCGCGGCAAGCCGGGCACCGACATCACCCTGACCATCGTGCGCGAGGGTCAGGCCAACCCGATCAAGGCGACCATCACCCGCGCCATCATCAAGGTCCGCAGCGTGCGCAGCCAGACCCTGGACGACGGCTTCGGCTACGTGCGCATCACCCAGTTCCAGTCCGGCACCGGCGACAGCGTGGTCCAGGCCGTCTCCGACCTGAAGAAGGAGAACGGCGGGCAGCTCAAGGGCCTGGTGCTCGATCTGCGCAACAATCCGGGCGGCGTCCTCAACGCCGCGGTGGACGTGTCCGACGCCTTCCTGAAGAAGGGGCTGATCGTCTATACCGAGGGGCGCACGGAGGGCTCGCGGATCGAGTTCAGCGCGACCTCGCGCGACGTGCTCGAAGGCGCGCCGATCGTGGTCCTGGTCAACGTCGGCTCGGCCTCGGCGAGCGAGATCGTCGCCGGCGCGCTGCAGGACCATAAGCGCGCCATCATCATGGGCACGCGCACCTTCGGCAAGGGCTCGGTGCAGACCATTCTGCCCATGAACGACGGCAGCGCGCTCAAGCTGACCACGGCGCGCTACTACACGCCGTCCGGCCGCTCGATCCAGGCCGAGGGCATCATCCCCGACATCGCGCTGGAGAACATGCGCCTGGCGGCGGCCGAGGATTCCGGCCTGTCCGCGATCAAGGAGAGCGATCTCAGCCGGCACCTCGGCAACGGCCGTTCGGGGGAAGAGACGCCCGCCGGCGGCGCACGCAAGACGGAAGAGAAGAAGACCGTCGTGGCCGACGACTACCAGCTCTACGAGGCTCTGAACCTGCTGAAGGGTCTGTACATCATGCAGCAGCGCGCTTCCTGACCCGCTTTTCCGGGGGTAGGGTGCGCGGCATACGCGGATCGGACGGCAAGGGCCGCACTTGAGGCCCGGAGACGCGACAGGGACGTTCGCGGCGGTGCGGCGCCTCGCGGCGGCGCTGCCGCTCGCGTTCGCGCTGGCCTTCCTGTCCACGGTCACACCCGTACGCGGCGCGGACCCGGTATCCGCGCCGCGGCCCGCCATCGCCATCATCATCGACGACCTCGGCTACCGTCCCGAACTGGACGGCCGCGTCGTGCGCCTGCCCGGCGCGGTGACCTGCGCCTTCCTGCCCCACACGCCTCATGCCGCCCGCTTCGCCTCGCTCGCCGATGCGCTCGGCAAGGAGGTCATGCTGCACCTGCCGATGCAGGCGCTCGATGTGCCCGTGCAGTCAGACCCGGGCATGCTGCGCCTGGGCATGGGCCGGCCGGAGTTCGTGCGCGCCGTGCGCGAGGGTCTGCAGTCGCTGCCGCACGTGCGCGGCGTCAACAACCACATGGGGAGCCTGCTCACGCAGTCGCCGCTGCGCATGGAGTGGCTGATGGACGAGCTCGGGCGCCACGAAGGGCTGTACTTCGTGGACAGCTTCACCACGCTGCGCAGCGTCGCCTGGCAGGTGGCCGCGGAGCGCCGGCTGCCGAGCGCGCGGCGCGACGTCTTCCTCGACGCCAGCCGCGATCCCGCGCTGATCCGCATCCAGTTCGAGCTGCTGCTGGAGCGCGCGCGGGAGAACGGCGTCGCTGTCGGCATCGGCCATCCCTATCCGGAGACGGTGGCGTTCCTGGAGGAGCGTCTCGCCGGCTTCGAAGACGGCGACGTCGATCTGGTGCCGATGTCGGAACTGATCCTGCGCCGCGAGGCGCTGCGGCCGGCGACGGACGAGGCCATCCTTGCGGGTGAGGCGCAGCGGCGGGAGAATGTCGCCTTGGTCCCGGGCAAGGCGCCCCCGCCCGGCCCCTGAGGAAGAGGAGAGAAGCCATGGCCAGGATACTCGTTCCGCTCGCGCAGGGCTGCGAGGAGCTGGAGGCGGTGACCATCATCGACCTGCTGCGCCGCGCGCAGCTCGAAGTGGTGACGGCCGGCCTCGACGAAGGGCCGGTACGCGCCAGCCGCGGCACGCGCCTGCTGCCCGACGCCACGCTCGATGAGGCGCTGAGCCGCGACTACGACATGATCGTCCTTCCCGGCGGCCTGCCGGGCGCGGACCACCTCGACCGCGATCCGCGCATCCACGCCCTGCTCGCACGCATGGCGGAGCAGGGCGGTTACATCGCCGCGATCTGCGCCGCGCCCAAGGTGCTGGTGAACGCCGGCCTGCTGCGAGGGCGCCGCGCCACGGCCTTTCCCGGCGCCCTCGACGGCCTGGAACTGGACGGTATCGAACTTGGCGACGAGGCCGTCGTCACGGACGGCAGGGTGATCACCTCGCGCGGTCCCGGTACCGCGATGGATTTCGCCCTGACCCTGATCGAGCTGCTGGTCGGGCGTGAGGTCAGGGATCGGGTGGAGGCGGGACTGCAGCGGCCGGCTGCGCATCGCGCGGCCTAATCCCAGCGGGCGCACGGCAGCTTTCCAGAAGGGGGTGAATCCACGGCGCAGGAAGCAGGCTGGCCACGATCGGCCCGCGTGCGCTGCGCGCCGAATCCCCTCAGCGCGAAAAGCGCGCGCGCAGCAGCGCCGCCACGCCCAGTGTGCCGCCCGCCCAGGCGAGTACCGGCACGCCTGCGAACCGTATCCCTTCGTCTCCCGCGGCGACGAGGATGATCGCCGCGCAGATCAGCAAGGCTGCGCCCGCGATCGCCCAGGTGCGGCTGCGGTTGCCGCGCCGCACCTCTTCCTGCAGCTCTTCGAGCTGGCGAGAGCGCCAGTTCACGTGCAGGCGCTCTTCGTGGACCATCTTCAGCGTCTCGTAGGCGAGCTCCGGCAGCTCCGGCAGTTGCGCCGCCCAGCGCGGCGCCTTGTCGCGCACCGCGCGCAGCAGCGCGTGCACGCCGCGATGCTCCGCCATCCATCGTTCCAGGAAGGGCTTGGCCGTCTTCCACAGGTCGAGGTCGGGATAGAGCTGGCGCCCGAGGCCCTCGATGTTGAGCAGCGTCTTCTGCAGCAGCACGAGCTGCGGCTGCACGCGCGCGTCGAAGCGGCGCGCGGTCTGGAACAGGTTGAGCAGCAGGCGGCCGAAGGAGATGTCCTTCAGCGGGCGCTCGAAGATCGGCTCGCACACGCTGCGGATCGCCGACTCGAACTCGTCCACCCGCGTGTGCTTCGGCACCCATTCCGACTGCACGTGCAGCTCGGCCACGCGCCGGTAGTCGCGGTTGAAGAAGGCGAGGAAGTTCTCGGCGAGGTAGCGCTGGTCCTCGCTGCTCAGCGTGCCCATGATGCCGAAGTCCACCGCGATGTAGCGCCCGTCCGGGCCGACGAAGATGTTGCCCGGGTGCATGTCGGCGTGGAAGAAGTTGTGGCGGAAGACCTGGGTGAAGAAGATCTCCACGCCGCGCTCGGACAGCCGCTTGAAGTCGATGCCCTGGCGGCGCAGCTCCTCGATGTCGCCGATCGGCGTGCCGTGGATGCGCTCCATCACCATCACGTCCTGGCGCGTGTGCGGCCAGAACACCTCGGGCACGTAGAGCATGGGCGAATTGAGGAAGTTGCGCCGCAGCTGCGAGGCGTTGGAGGCCTCGCGCACGAGGTTGAGCTCGTCCATGATGGTCTTCTCGTACTCGGCGACCACCTCGCGCGGGCGCAGGCGCCGCCCTTCCGACCAGTAGCGCTCGGCGTACTCGGCGATGATCTTCATCAGTCCGACGTCGCGCTGGATCAGCCGCGCGATGCCGGGGCGCACCACCTTGATGACGACCTCGCGCGGGCCTTCGCCGCCTTCCCCGCGCAGCGTGGCGGCGTGCACCTGCGCGATCGAGGCCGAGGCGAAAGGCTCCTGATCGAAGGTGAGGAAGACCTCTTCGAGCGGCCGGCCGTAGGCCTCCTCGATGATCTCGCGCGCGATGAAGCCGGGGAAGGGCGGCACGTTGTCCTGCAGGTGTGCCAGCTCCTCGGCGAGGTCGTCGGGCAGCAGGTCGCGGCGCGTGGACAGGATCTGGCCGAACTTGACGAAGATCGGGCCGAGGTCCTCCAGCGCGCGGCGGATGCGCCGCGCGCGCGGCTCGCGGTGACGCCGGAACCAGTTCCAGGGCAGCAGGTAGACCGTGAAGCGCACCGGCCGGAACAGCGGCAGGTCGAGGATGACCTCGTCGAGCCCGTGCCGGATCAGCACGAGGTTGATGTGGATGAGCCGGAAGACCTGCCGCGGCTGGATCATGCGCCGCGCCCTGCGCGGTCCGCGCCGATCAGGCGCTGCAGGCGCTCGATCCGCTGCTGCAGGCGGTCGACGTCGGCGCGCAGCACATCAACGGCTTCCATGAACGCCTCGGTGTCGTGACGGTCGGCGAGCAGCCGGCTCTCCTCGCGCAGGTACTCGCCGAGGCCATGGCGCAGCGCGTCGGCGCCGTCGTCGGCCCAGCGGCGCAGGCCGCGCACCACATTGCCGAGCTGGTGCGCGAGCACGTCGCCCAGCAGCCGCGAGACCTGCTCTTCCCAGTCGATGTCCAGCTTCTCGAGCAACGCCCGGACGGCGGCGCCGGTCTGCAGGTCGCCGCTGACCTTGACGTCGCCCGACAGCAGCGCCCCGCGCGGGTCCGTGCCCAGGCCGTTGCGCGCCAGGCCGAGCGTCGAGCCCGAGATCGTGGTGTCGGCGGGACGCGAGGCGGTGGACCGCAGGCGCAGGCCCGCGCCGTCGGCCTCGATGAAGAAATGCAGCTCGGGCGCGCGCGTGTGGATCTCCACCAGCTTGCCCGCCAGCGGCGTCAGGCGGCGCGGCGCCTCCGGGTCCATGGAGAGCAGGGCGTTGAGCGAGCGTTCGAGCGTCTTCAGGCCCGCTTCCCGCACCGACATGGCGATGTCCAAGCGCAGCCCCGCGTTCAGGTCTTGTAGCCGCGGTGGATCGCGACGATGCCGGCCGAGACGTTCAGGTAGTCGCAGTGCGCGAAGCCGGCGGTCTCCATCATGGCCTGCAGTTCGCGCTGCGGGGGGTGCATGCGGATGGATTCGGCGAGGTAGCGGTAGCTGCCCTCGTCGCCGGCGACGAGCCTGCCGAGCACGGGCAGCACCTTGAACGAATACAGCTCATAGAGCGCCGAGACCGGGCCGGGCGCGGGATGCGAGAACTCCAGCACCAGCAGCCTGCCGCCGGGCCTGAGCACGCGGTGCATGGAGGCGAGCGCGGCGGCCTTGTCGGTGACGTTGCGCAGGCCGAAGGCCATGGTGATGCAGTCGAAGCTGTTGTCCGCGAAGGGCAGGCGCTCGGCGTCGGCCTGCACGCAGGCGATGTTGCCGCCGACGCCGCGGTCGATCAGGCGGTCGCGCCCGATGCCGAGCATGGCCGCGTTGATGTCGGCGGCGACCACCGCGCCGGCCTCGCCCGCGCGCTCGGCGAGGGCGGCGGAGAGGTCGCCGGTGCCGGCGGCGAGGTCGAGCACGCGCTGGCCCGGCCGCACCGCGGCGAGCTCGATCGCCATGCGCTTCCAGATGCGGTGCACACCGAGCGACATCAGGTCGTTCATCACGTCATAGCGGCCGGCGACGGAGTCGAAGACGCCGCGCACGCGGCGCGCCTTCTCGCCGGTGGCGACCTCTTCGAAGCCGAAGTGGGTCGTCGATCCTTCCCGTGGCGGCGGTCTGTCCATGCGTCTTGCGTCTTTAGCTCAGTGCGCGCCGGCGGGCGGTCCGGACCGGCGTTCGTGGCCGGCGCGGCGCAGGCGTTCGAGGTAGAGGTCCCAGAACTCCTGCTGGCGCGCGCCCAGGCGGTAGAGCAGGTCCCAGGTGTAGAGCCCGGTGCTGTGGCCGTCGTCGAAGACGAGCTTGACCGCGTAGCTGCCCACGGGCTCGATGGTGATGATGTTCACGTCCTCCTTGCCTACCTGCAGCACCTCCTGGCCCGGCCCGTGGCCGCGCACCTCCGCCGAGGGCGAGTACACGCGCAGCAGCTCGCAGGGCAGGTCGAAGCGGGCGCCGTCGGCGAAGGCGACCTCGAGCACGCGCGAGCGCTGGTGCAGCCGGATCTCGGTCGGTCTGGGCTTCTCGTCCATGGCCTAGAGGATGTAGCGGCTGAGGTCCTCGTCGTCCACCAGCTTGCCCAGGTGGCGGTTGACGTATTCCGCGTCTATCGTCACCTGCTGCCCGCCCTGGTCGGAGGCCTCGAAGGACAGCGTCTCCATGACGCGCTCCATCACCGTGTGCAGGCGGCGCGCGCCGATGTTCTCGGTGCGCTCGTTGACCTGCCAGGCGATCTCGGCGATGCGCGCGATGCCGTCCGGAGCGAACTCCACGCCCACGTTCTCGGTCGCCATCAGCGCCTTGTACTGCTCGGTGAGGGATGCGTCGGGCTCGGTCAGGATGCGCACGAAGTCTTCCACCGTGAGCGCGTTGAGCTCGACGCGGATCGGCAGTCGCCCCTGCAGCTCGGGGATCAGGTCCGAGGGCTTGCTGAGATGGAAGGCGCCCGAGGCGATGAACAGCACGTGGTCGGTGCGGATCGTGCCGAGCTTGGTGCTGACCGTGCAGCCCTCCACCAGCGGCAGCAGGTCGCGCTGCACGCCCTCGCGCGAGACGTCGGGGCCGTGGCCTTCCGAGCGGCGCGCGATCTTGTCGATCTCGTCGAGGAACACGATGCCGTTCTGCTCGGCGTTCTCCAGGGCGCGCGTCTTGATCTCGTCCTCGTTGATCAGCCTCGCCGCCTCCTCCTCGGTGAGCAGGCGGAAGGCCTCCTTGATCGGCAGGCGGCGCTTCTTGGTGCGCTGTCCGGCCATGTTCTGGAACATGCTCTGGAGCTGGCTGCTCATCTCCTCCATGCCGGGCGGGGCCATGATCTCCACGCCCAGCGAGGCCATGCTCAGCTCGACCTCGATCTCGGTATCGTCGAGGTCGCCCTCGCGCAGCTTCTTGCGGAACTTCTGCCGCGCCGCGCCGGTCTCGCCCTCGGCGCGGGCGCCGGGCACGCGCGCCGGCGGCAGCAGGATGTCGAGGATGCGGTCCTCGGCCAGGTCCTCGGCACGGCGGCGCACCTTGCCCATCTCGCGCTCGCGCGTGATCTTGAAGGAGATGTCGGTGAGCTCGCGGATGATCGACTCCACATCGCGCCCGACGTAGCCGACCTCGGTGAACTTGCTGGCCTCGACCTTGACGAAGGGGGCGTTGACCAGGCGCGCCACGCGCCGCGCGATCTCGGTCTTGCCGACGCCGGTCGGCCCGATCATGAGGATGTTCTTGGGGGTGATCTCGTTGCGCAGCTCGGGCGGGGTCTGCATGCGCCGCCAGCGGTTGCGCAGCGCGATGGCGACGGCGCGCTTGGCGGCCTGCTGCCCGACGATGTGCTTGTCGAGCTCCTGCACGATCTCGCGTGGCGTCATCTCGGACATCAGGCGAGCACCGTGCTGCCGTCGGCCGGGAGCTCCTCGATCGACAGCGTATCGTTGGTATAGATGCAGATGTCGGCCGCGAGGGCCAGGCCCTTCTCGACGATGGCGCGCGCGTCCAGCTCGGTGTTCTCCAGCAGGGCGCGGGCGGCGGCGAGGGCGAAGGGGCCGCCCGAGCCGATCGCCATCACGGCATGCTCAGGCTCAATGACGTCGCCGTTGCCGGAGATTATCAGCGACACGTTGCGGTCGGCGACTGCGAGCAGGGCCTCCAGCCGGCGCAGCAGGCGGTCGGTGCGCCAGTCCTTGGCCAGCTCCACCGCCGAGCGGGTGAGGTTGCCCGAATGCTTCTCCAGCTTGCCCTCGAAGCGCTCGAACAGGGTGAAGGCGTCCGCGGTGCCGCCGGCGAAGCCCGCTATCACCTGTCCGTTGTACAGACGGCGCACCTTGCGCGCGTTGGCCTTCATGACGGTGTTGCCCATCGACACCTGGCCGTCGCCGCCGATGGCGACGCGGCCGTTGCGCCTGACCGACAGTATGGTCGTGCCCCGGAACTGCTCCAAGACTCTGCTCCCAGCGGAAACGTGGAATCCGCCATTGTACACCATCGGCCGCGGCCGGCCGTACGGCGGCGCTCAGTCCCGCGTGCGCCGGCGCGCCCGCGGGTGGGCGCCGTCGTAGACGCGGGCGAGGTGCTGGAAATCGAGGTGGGTGTAGATCTGCGTGGTGGCGAGGTCGGCGTGGCCGAGCAGTTCCTGCACGGCGCGCAGGTCGCCCGAGGATTCGAGCAGGTGGCTGGCGAAGGCGTGCCGCAGCATGTGCGGGTGGACCTTGGGGTCGAGTCCCTGGCGGCGCGCCCAGCCGTCGATCCTCGCCTGCACGCTGCGGGCCGACAGGCGGCGTCCCTGGCGCGACACGAACAGCGCGGTCTCGCCCGGCGCGCGCAGGGCGGCGGCCTCGTGCAGCCAGCGCCGCACGGCCTCGCGCGCCATGCGGCCGACCGGGACGCGCCGTGTCTTGTTGCCCTTGCCGGAGGCGGTCACGATACCGTCCTCCAGGTCGATGTCGGGGATGTCGAGGGCGACGACCTCGGCCAGCCGCAGGCCGGAGGAATAGATCAGCTCCATGACGGCGCGATCGCGCGCCGCGATCGGATCGCCGGCGTCGATGGCGAGCAGCCTGGCGGTCTGGTCGACGTCGAGGATCTCGGGCAGGCGTCGCCGGACCTTGGGCGCGCGCACGCCGTCGGCCGGGTTGTGTCCGAGCCCGCCGTCCTCGATCAGGCAGTCGAAGAACGCGCGCAGGGACGACAGCATGCGCTGCAGGCTCTTGGCCTCCAGCCCGCGGCGGTGCTCGCGGGCGACGAAGGCGCGGACGCGGTGCACGTCGATGTCCGCGCAGCGCTCGACGCCCGCCTCGCGGCAGTAGTCGGCGAAGGCATCGAGGTCGCGCAGGTAGGCCCGTTGCGTGTGCGCCGACAGGCCGCGCTCCCCCAGGTGGGCGGCGAAGCGTTCAAGCCCGTCGCCGAGCTCCATCGGCTCAGGCGGGCAGGGCAGGCGCCGGCACGGGGACGAAGGAGGCGAGGCGGTGCGCGATGAGCTCCGCCAGGTAGCGCAGGTAGGTGGTCCCCATCTCCGAATTGAAGCGGTCGGCGCTGTGGCTGCCGATGGCGAGCGCGCCGAGCAGCCGCGCGCCGTTGCCGCGGACGACCAGCGGCAGCAGCGCCACCGAGCCGATCGCGGCCGCGCGCTCGCCGAAGAGCTCGGCCAGGCGTTCGTCGCGGAAGCGGCCGCAGACCGGCTTGCCGCCGGCGAGCAGGCGGCGCAGCTCCTCCGAGGCCTCCGTCCGCGGCCGCACGCTCGCGTGCAGGAACCCGCCCGGCGCGGCGGGCAGCGCCAGTTCGTTCGCGCAGAAGACCTGCAGGCTCGCCGCATCGGCGCCGAAATCGGCCTGCAGGCTGCCTTCCAGCGCCGCCAGCGTGTGCGCTACCCCGCCGCCGTCCATGATCCGCAGCGTGAGCTGCTGCAGGCGGCCGAGCAGCTCGTCGTTGCTGCGCGCGATCTCCACCAGCTCCTGGAGCTGGCGGCGGTAGCGCCGGTTCTGTTCCCGGAGCGCGGCGACCTGGCGCTCGACCAGGGAGATGGCGCCGCCCGCGGCGTGGGGTACGGTGATCTCGCGCAGCAGGTCCTCGTGTTCGAGGAAGAACTCCGGATGGCTGCGCAGATAGTGCTCGACGGCCGCGGCCCCGATCGCCTGCGCGCCCGTCTTCTCGGTCTGTGTGCTCATGGATGGAAGGTCCCTTCGAATACCTGGGTTGCGGGGCCGGTCATGCGGACGGGATGTCCCTCGCCCGGCCACTGGATGAGGAGGCGTCCGCCCGGCAGCTCGACCAGGACGCGCTCTTCGAGCAGGCCCGCCCGGCGCCCGACGGCGACCGCGGCGCAGGCGCCGCTGCCGCAGGCCAGCGTCTCGCCGCTGCCGCGCTCGAAGACGCGCAGCCGGACGTTGAAGCGGTCCACGATCTCCATGAAGCCGACGTTCACGCCCTGCGGGAAGCGCGGATGCGTGCAGATCGACGCGCCGACCGTCGCCACCGGCGCGCTCGTCACGTCGTCGACCAGCAGCACCGCGTGCGGATTGCCCATCGAGGCCACGCGCAGCTCGACCGTCCCGCCATCGAGCTCCAGAGGATGGACCACCGCGCGCTCCTCGGCTGTGAACGGCAGCGCGGCGGGGTCGAACGCCGGCACCGCCATCTCCACGCTGACGAGGTTGCCGTCCTCGATGGCGGCGTGGATCAGGCCGGAGTTTGTCTCCAGCGTGAGCCGGGTCTTGTCGGTGAGGCCGTGCGCGCGCACGAAGTGCGCGAAGCAGCGCGCGCCGTTGCCGCACTGCTCGGCCTCGCTGCCGTCGGAGTTGAAGATGCGGTAGCGGAAGTCCGCATCGTCGCGCGTCGCCGGCTC
>OBJA01001876.1_pt1 | contig 13222 bp, 6 predicted proteins | sample 1519751 | NCBI WGS metagenome assembly OBJA01 (sample SAMEA3881238, study PRJEB22517) | soil metagenome | biome: lake sediment; feature: soda lake sediment; material: sediment, water from around vicinity | place: India | collected 2013-12-23 | depth 3 m | reverse complement strand
CTATCCGGAGCGGCGAAACCTGGGAAGGCGAATTTCAAAACCGAAGGAAAGATGGCAGCTTGTTTACCGAGAGGGCAATTATTTCGCCTGTAAAAGATGATGATGGCAGAATTATCAATTTTATCGCCGTCAAAGAAGATGTCACCGAAACCAAAATGGCGCACGACGAAATAAGGCACCTGAAATCATTTAATGAACGAATTATTCAAACCATGCAGGAGGGCATTGTTGTTGAAAATGCCGACGGAAAAGTATTGTTCACAAATCCTTCTTTCGCAGCAATGACGGGCTATTCGATTGAAGAATTAACCGGCCGCCGTTGGCAAAAAATGATTGAAACCAGCTCGCTTGTGGAACAGCAAAATATGGAAAGCCCCATATTCAGTAAATCGCTGGAAATGCAACTCATCTGCAAAGACGGCAACGCGGTTCCGGTGCTTATGAGCAGCTCGCCCATCCAGGACGGCAGGAAATACATGGGGCTCATTTCGGTTTTCACAGACATCACGCAGATCAAAGAGAATGAAAAAAAATTAACGGAAGCACTGGAAAAGGCACAGTTGTCAGATAAGCTGAAATCGTCATTCCTCGCCAATGTGTCGCACGAAATAAGAACACCAATGAATGCCATTTTGGGTTTTTCAGAAATTTTAAGAAATGAGAAAAATCTTGACGATGCCGTGCGGGAAGAATATTTTTCGATCATTGAACTAAAAGGAACGGAATTACTCCAGGTGATTTCTGATGTGATCGACGTTTCGAAGATTGAGGCCAGGATGATGGTGCTGAACACCAGCGACACATTCATCAACCCTTTGATCAATAAAATTTTCAATACTTTCAGGGAAGAATTGAACTTGCACCGAAAACATTTGGTGAAGCTGACCAAAATCATTCCGCCCAACACAGACGACGTGACCGTTAAAATTGATACAGTCCGTTTCAACCAAGTGTTTTCAAACCTGTTGCACAACGCGCGGAAATTCACAGCTGAGGGCGAAATTTCCATTGGCTATTCGGTTCATGACAACTACATTGAGTTTTTCGTAAAAGACACCGGCATCGGGATTTCCCCGGAAAACCAGAAGATCATTTTTGACCGTTTCAGGCAAGCCGACCATGAATATAAACGCGAATACGAAGGAACCGGCCTTGGGTTGAATATCTGCAAAAGTCTGCTGCTGTTGATGGGCGGAGATATCCGGGTAGAATCGCTTGAAGGCAAAGGCTCCGGTTTCTTTTTCAGCCTGCCCAGATAAAAATATTCCTGTATCAGAAATCTTATAAGGAAAACCACGATAACCACACAGCTCACCTGTTTTTTATTCCTGTGGTGGTTTGTGTGCCTATCGTGGTTTTCAATCAGTTTTGCCTGTTAACATAACCGGCTGTTTTTCCCGGAAAAACTTACCTTAGCCGGTTAAACGCCTCCTGCTTTTTTACGGTTGATGGTGATGTAAAGAAATATAAAAGCAACAATCAGAATCATGGGCAACACCGACATGTTTCTGAGCGTGGTGTGAGCTCCGGCAGTTTCGATGGATTTGCCCATGATTGGTAACACCATGGAGGTAGCGACAAAACCTGCCCCGCCAAGGATTGACATGCCCAGCGCCCCGCTTTTGGGAATGTATTCGGATGCCACACCAATCATTGTTGGCCAGAAATAACATACCCCCACTGCAAATACCGCCGCTGATGCTAGGGTCATGGCAGGGCCATTTGAAATACTAAGCAACAACAAACCAACGGTTGCTATCACCGCTGAACCAAGCAGCACACCGATAGGGTTTAAACGATGAATCAATCCGCCGGCAAAATAACGGCCAACGGCCATAATCCCGGTAACCACTACCAATATGATCATCGGGTTGATGCCGTTGGTAATCAGGAGTGCATTGATCCACTGGGTGGTGCCCAATTCTGTTGAAGCGGTCAGCAACATGCAGAACAGCACCAAAGGAAACAACAGGCTGATTTTATTGATCACACGCCCTTCAACAATTACCAGCACCACAATGGCCCCGACAATCACAAAAGGCAAAATGCTATCAAAACTTAAACTTAACGAAGGTACCGAAGCCACCAGAATCATCAGGATCACAGTAAATATAATGGTGTACGGAGCGCCGATGTTCCGCATCATTTCCTTGTAGGACACGCCGCTGGCCACTCTTTCAGTTTCAGGTATTTTCTGCCCGAAAAATAAAAAGCCGTAAATCGCCAGCGGAATAAACAGCAGGCTGACCAGAATTTCCCAGCGAAGGCCGGCCACATCCATTACCAGCCAGGCCAACACGCCACCCACAACAATTCCACCCGGGAACCAGACGTGGAATCGGTTCAGCATTTTAGTCTTTTTATCGGGAAACAAAGTGGCAACAAGCGGGTTACAAGCTGCTTCCACGCTACCGTTGCCCAAGCCGATAAACACGTTGGCGATGAACAATGAAGTCATGTCTCGTGCCAAAAGCAAAAGCACAATACCAACGAGGTGCATGCCAAAAGCCAGCCAGACGATCGTTCGGGTTTTCACAAGGTCGATGATGAAACCGCCAAAAAACATGGCTACTGCAAAACCCCAGAACGCCGGGCCAAATGCATATCCAATCTGTTCTTTGGTCAAACCATATTCGGTGGTAAAAACGCCTTCAATTTTCGCCCTGATGGCAAAAGTAATTGCGGTAACCAGCAAGGCCAGACAACTGGCGATAAATAACTTCTTTTGATTCACATTCTCCATAAACTTTCAATTTTAGGTTATCAGATGGTTTAAAAAGTTGACAGGTAAAGAATTGATTGCCGCAGCAGTTTCCGGTAATTTGCATCCGCAAACGTTTCTTTGCCGTGGCCGGGTTGCAGGTAGATGATCCGCGACGAAGCGCATTCGTGCTCCCACCCGATAATTTTGGAACTTTGCGGGTGCGACGTCCCGATCAGCGGGTGAACTGTCGGCAGCACTTCGATGTTGCCGTAAACTTCGTCAAACAGGGTGAAATCTTTCAGCCCGTTAACCACCGGGTGTTTATCGGGCAAAATGTTGACGGCAATTTCGGTGTCGTGCAGGTAAGTTGAATATCCGTTTTCAGAAACACCATTAAATTTGTTTTTTTCGTAATACTTGCCACCTACGATGAATTTAAACTTGTCCCAGTTTTGATAGGAAACCAGTGCGTGGTGCAGAAACAGCATTGGCTTTCCATCCTGAAGCAAACGCAGGAATGCATTCTGTTCGTCCATGCTCATGTCCTGATACATGTCGTAAAACACGATTACATGGTAAGCATCCACCCTTCCGTCCGCAATCATTTGGTTCGCTTCGGGCTGAACAGCTTCAACCCATTCGATTTTTTTCATCGAATTAAACATGTCAGAAAAAGATTCCCTGTCAAAATCATGACCGCCGGTAACTACCAAAACCTTAACACCACGGCTAAACCCACAAATGGTAAGTATAACAAAACACAGGAGCAGGAAAGATTTTTTCATAACGAGCTCGGTTTAGTGATGTAATAGTCCCAAAGATATTGAAAAAAAGTTTTTCTGGAACAGAACAAAACAGGATAGTTTGCCATACTAAAAAATTTCGGTTCACAGATGAGCTTAGTTTGGTCCGACTGCAAAAAAGTACGGCAACAGCCGGCTATCTGACAACACGTTACAACATTTTGAAAAACAATAAAACATGGTACACCATCGAAAAATGATATTTTTTCTTTTGAATGAGCAACTTTTTTTGCATACTTGATGCCGTAAATTACCGCATATTGTTTATTTACCGGAAAATGGACCAGACAAAAAAAAAATCATTGATACGTTTTGCCAAATGGACAGTGGTCGCATTTTTCCTATTGGCAGTGGCTGGGGCTATTTTGCTTTTTTTTCTTTCAGGCAGGCTGATCAGCAGGGAAATCTCCAAACAAATTGAAGCCCGGACGCAAGGCGCTTATTCAATCACTTCCAGCGACATATCGGTCAACATTTTTAGCGGCAGCATCAGCTTCACCGGCCTTCGGATGACAGGCAACAACCAGCTAAATGGCAGTCTTTATTTTGCGGCTGAAACATTGTCCATCGAAAGGATAAAATTGCTGAAACTGATTTTCAGTAAAAAATTTCACGCAAAAATGCTTTACATTGACCAACCGCTGTTTGGCGAAGCCGCAGCAAACAACGCTTCTGAAAAAGCCACCGACCCGTTTTCTGCTGCCCGGCAATTACGCCTGCTATTCGGCAAAAATCTGAAATCAATCAAAATCAACGAGATAAAATTCAACAACGCGAAAATTCCTGATCATTTTCTGGCCAGCAGCAACAGCCTGCTTACGCGGTCGAGCTTCAACATCATCATTGAACAATTTTATACTGATCCGGAATTGATCAACCGGGAAGGAGAATTTTTTGAGGCCGAAGATATTTTTCTGGGAATAGACAATTACCAGAAAGTTTTGGTGGACAAAATTCACCGGCTGAAAATTGGGAGGATAGAATATTCGCTCAAAAACAAAGGTATCAGGGGAGACAACATTGAGCTTGCGCCAATTGATTCCACGATTCAAACGGCCACCAGGTATCACGTCCAAATACCGGGCATTTCAATTAAATCAGCCGACATCGATGGCCTGTTTCAGAAAGACAGCATTGTGATCGACTCTTTGTTCCTTCGGCAGGCCAATATCAGGGTGATTCCCAAAGAAGGCGCGCCGGAACTGAATCTTCGGAAAATCAGAGAGTTTGACCTATACCAATTGGTTGAAGGTGAATTTGAACAACTGTCAATCAAATACCTTTCGATGAATGCCAACACATTGCGGATTGAAAGATTAAGCGACGAAAAAAGCAGCATCCAGCAATTTAACAATCTCAATATCAGGCTGGAAAATTTTCAATTGAACGAAAACTCTTATTACGATCCGGACAAATTACTTTATTCTGATGAATTGTTTTTGGAGATTGACCGCTATTACCTGCTGATGAACGACGAAGTACATCGTTTTGATGCCGAAAACATACGCGCAAGCAGCGAAGGCGCCTTTATTAATGCTGACAAACTGCTTTTAAAACCATCTCAAAATCCGCGGTCGGAAATAACAACCGTTGATATGGAATGCGACAGCATCCGTTTAACCGGGATTGATCTGAAAAGGCTGTTTCACAACAGGGAGATGCCTTTACAGTCAATTACAGCTTACCTCCCGGCGGTGACCATTGAGCAGGGCGAAAAACAGCAAAAAGATGAACGGGAAACCAGCAGCCTGCTGTATCATTTTATCGGCAACTACATCCGTGGAATTTATGCTGACCTTGTGGCTTTTGAACAGGGAAAGTTTGTCATAAACACGCGTGAAGAAAAGCAGGATGGCGGCGTGATTGCCTTCGATTTTGCTTTCAGGCTGACTGATTTTTCGCTGGATTCGGCAAGCGCAAAAAGATCGGACAAACTTTTTTTCGCGACCAATATTGAGTTGGGTTTTTCAAATTACCGCATGAAACTGGCCGACCAAATTCATAAGCTTGAAATTGGGCAAATTGATGTCTCCAGCGACCGGAACCAGGCCAGCATCCGCGATTTTCGGTTATTTCCCGACGAACCCGAAAAAAAGCATGAGTTGCTCAAAAAATACGGACGCTCGCAAATCTACGACATCAAGGTTCCCTACCTCGTGCTGCGGAATACGAACATCCACCAGGCATTTTTTCGCAAAAACCTCCGCATCAACAACATTTCAATTGTTGAACCTGACATCTATTTTGAAGCTTTTTCGCGACAGGAAGATCAGGAAGACCAGATTACGCCACGCGAATTTTATGAGCTTCTGAATAATTATATCGAAAATATTTCCATCGGAAAAATTGCAGCACCCAAAGGCAACGTTCGCCTGGTGACCCACAGCAAAAAGGGAAAAACCATCTCTTTCAACAACAAATTCAGCCTCGAACTTGAAAACTTTGCGCTGAATGATGCCGAAATAGAAAAAAACAAGTTGCTTTTTTCCGACGAATTCGAACTGAAACTGGAAAACCACCTGTTCCGCTTGTCGGATAATGTGCACAACCTACAGGCCAGCGAAATCAATGTTTCGTCGCGGCGATCGGAAATTGTCATCAAAAAAGCGATTCTGTATCCCAACATTACCAGCAAGTTATACGAAAGCCTACCGTGGCACCTGCATGTGAGTATTCCCGAAATTGTTTTGCGGGGCGTCGATCTGGAAGAGGCTTATTTTAAGCAGAAGTTGGCTGTTGGCCACCTTTTTATCCGCCAGCCCGACATTAAGTTTTTCCGTTCGCGAAACAATCCCGGCAACCCGGGTTTCCGCAAAGTGAGCTTTCCGCTGCCAAAAGAGTTGCAACTCCTTTCGCTCAGGCAGTTTAACCTGGATGGTGGCATGATCAAGATTTACAATGCCGATAAATTCTCCGAAACTGAAATTCTTAATTCAAATATTGCCATGATTGGCGAAAACAGCAGCCTGTCGAGCCAGGGAAGGGACAAGCCTGCCAACTTCGAATCGGATAACATTTCGGTGAATTTAGGCAACCTGAACTTCACGCCCGAAAAAGGAAAAATGGGCTACACTGCCCGGCAGGTGCAATTTTCAACCAAAGAAAAACAATTAAAAATAGAAGGACTTCTGCTTAAAAGTACCGAAAAGTCCTTCCAGCTAAACCTGCCCTCGCTCACCTTCGAAAATCTTGACCTGGACGAGGCGGTCAACAACAAGCGGTTTCATTTCAGCCTGATCCAGGCCATCAATCCGGTGCTGACCGTCAGACAGGACGATGACCAGAATCCGGATTTTGATCTCTTCCAGCTAAAATTACCTGACGGCACCGCGCCTTTTGTCAACCGGATTTCAGCAAAAAAAATCAGTCTTGATAATGCCATCCTGAACATTATCAAGGGAAAAAAGACCGAGGAAATCAAGAATATTCATCTGGCTTTGCACGATTTTGCGCTTGACACCGTCAAATCCGCAGAACTTTTTGCGGCCCGCTCGGTTCATTTCAGGTTAAAAAATTACGCGTTCAGCGACCGGCGGAACTACTACAACTTTCATTTTGACGAACTAAGCTTCGATAACCGGAACAACAAGTTTACCATTTCGGGAATCAGTATCAACCCGAGGTATAGCAAGGAGCAATTTCAGGATATGATATCATTTCAGGAAGATCATTACCGGGGGAAGATAAAAGCCATAGACTTGCTGAATGTGGACCTGCGACGCTGGTACTCGAAGGGAGAACTCACAGGCTCGCAGGCTGTTGTGCGCGAAGCTTCGCTTGATATTTACCGTGACAAAAGAACTGTTTTTAACGAAAAGCAGCGGCCAAAACTCCCGCAGGAACTGATTAAAAACATGGAAAAACCATTTTATTTCGATACTGTTAAGCTGGTTAATTCGGTTATCAATTATGCGGAACAACATCCCGAAATGCCCATGCCATCCACTATTTTTTTCGATCAGGTGAATATTTCCGCTTTCCCGGTCACAAACCTGGCTTATTTGCAGAACGTGAAGCCAAAATTATTTGTAAACGCCCGCGCCATGCTGATGGGAAAAGCTTTGCTGGAAACCAGCATGACTTACGATTTGCAGGCGGCTGACAATAGTTTCCAGGTGAAAGGAAAACTGCATCCGTTCGACATGACGATTTTAAACCCGGTACTGATAAATGCCGCCGGATTGTCGGTCAGGTCGGGGCAGTTAAACAGGTTTGAATTTGAATTTGATGCCAACAGGACCCAGTCGGTTGGTAAACTGCGTTTTGCATACGACGACCTGAAAGTTTCAATACTTGAACATAAAGATGGCGATACCAGGGAAGATAAACTGGCCAGTTTTATTACCAACAACCTGGTTTTAAAATCAAAACATCCGCGGACCCGAATTTTGCTGCCCGACGAAATCCGCTTTACACGCGACCAGAAGCGGTCGGTAATCAACTATTGGTGGAAATCGGTTTTTAGCGGCGTTAAAAATACTTTCGGCATAAAAGATGATAATAAATAAACAAAATTTTCGGGCACAGCATTTATAGAAAATACCTACATTTACGCTTGTCAATTTGCGGACTTATTATTCAACTAACTTTTGAAAAAGACCTTTACATACCTGTTTATAGCGGTTTGCTTCTTTGTTGTGCCTGTTTCCTTTGGCCAAACCCCGAAAAAAATCTTACTGATTGACTCGTATGACGCTACTTTTCACACCTATCTTGAATCGGAAAAGGCGCTACAGGATGTATTTCCGATAACCGACTACAACATCGATATTGAGTTTCTCGACGCAAAACGTTATCCCAACGCTGAACTCCACCCGAGTGTGATTGAAAGGATCATGATCAGGCAGAAAAACCAGTCGCCTTACGACATTATTATCGCCAGCAATGACGACGCGCTGAACTTCTGCCTTAAAAATCAACAGGATTTGTTTGCCAAAACGCCCATCATCTTTTGGGGAATCAACGATTTGGACAATGCTTTTGCACAAAATCAAAATGAATGGGTCACCGGAGTTGCCGAAAATATATCGCTCTGCAAAACCCTGGGACTCATCAGAAAGTTACATACCGGCAAAAACAAACTGCACGTAATCACCGACAATTCCTATACCGGCCGAGCCGATTTTAAAGTATTTCAGCAGACAATCCCTAAATATCCCGAATTTAACTGCGACATCATCAACAGCAGCCACTTCAACCTGGCAGAATATAAACAGCGTTTATCACAGGTGCCGGCTGATGACATCATCTTGTTTTTGTCATCCTACAACCTGAAAGACAGCTACATAAGTCTATCTCAGATAAAAGAACTTCTTCTAAATAAGCCCGAAAGGATTGTTTATTACGCCTACGATAAAGATGTTGGAAACGGCTATATGGGTGGTGTTAAGGTGAACTATTACGACCAGATGCACGCCGCTTGTTTAATTGCCAAACAAGTGCTGACAGGTACACCTGTTAAACATCTGAAAGTGATCTTGTATCCTGAAGCAGAGAGCATTGTGGACTATAAGCTGTTAAAAAAGCACCACATCAGCCTGAAAAGTGTGCCGGCGCAAGCAACTATCATTAATTTGCCAGCCGATAAGTTTGAAATTTCGAAAAACGAACTTTTTCGCTGGACGGGCCTGGCGGCAGGCCTGTTCCTCATTCTGTTTTTTGCCCTCTACCTGATCAATGCCAGGCGCAAAATCGAAAAGTCACACCGCATCCTCGCCGAAAACTACCGCAATATTTTTAACGAGAACCACACCATCATGTTGCTGGTTGAAGTGGCCACACAAAAAATTACCGACGCCAACCAAGGCGCATCATCTTTTTATGGTTATTCCATGGAAAAGCTTAAAAATCTGCATTTTGCTGACCTTTGCCAGTTGCCACAGCTTGACATTGACGCCATTTTCAGCCAGTCGATGAAGCAAAACAGTCATTTTGAGCAAAAACACCGGCTAAAAAACGGGCAGATAAAAGATGTCGAACTGCACAGCGGGAAAGTTGTGTTCGGAGGGAAAACTTTTTTGCATGCCATCATTCACGATATATCAAAACGCCTTGAGGCTGAAAAGGAACTCATTCATGCCAAAAGAAAGGCGGAAGAAAGCGACCGTCTCAAGTCGGCATTTCTGGCCAATATGAGCCATGAAATCAGAACTCCGATGAACAGCATCCTGGGTTTCACGACCTTGCTTGAAGAAGACGAGCTTGACCATGCGATCAGAAGGCAATACATCAGTTATGTGCAAAAAAGCGGCGAACATCTGCTAAACCTGATCAACGACATTATCGACATCAGTAAAATTGAAGCGAATCAGTTAAAAATCAGCCTGAACGACTGCAAACTAAACCAGTTGCTTGATGATATTTACCTGCTTTTTAGCAACCAGGTAAAAAACAGCAACAAAAGCCACCTTAAAGTTGAGCTTGTAAAAGGGGTCAGCAAAGAAAATTTCACCATCAAAACCGACCCGCTCAGGTTAAAGCAAATTTTGCTGAACCTGCTCAGCAATGCCGAAAAATTCACCGACAGCGGGCTCATCACCTTTGGTTACAAATATCGGGAAGACAGCGTTATCCAGTTTTTTGTAAAAGACACCGGTATCGGTATTCCTCAAAACATGCAAAAACAAATTTTTTCGGCTTTTCAGCAGATTGAAGAATACTCCTCGCGCAACCACGGCGGAACAGGCTTGGGCCTGTCGATTACCCGTTCGCTGGTCGAAAAGTTGGGCGGCCACATCTGGGTGATGTCAGAACAAGGCGAAGGCTCGCGTTTTTACTTCACCCATCCCGGCGGAAACAGCCGGCTGGATTTATAGTTCAGCTTGTTTCACGATGCTGATTTTGCGGACCCGGTAAGGTTTTTTGTTTTGCCCTTCGTAATAAGTGCGCATCAAAATTTCGGCGACAATGCCAATGGTTATAAACTGAATCCCGCCCATCAACAAAATCATTCCTAAAATTAAAATCGGTTTGCCCCAAATGTCGTATCCAAAAATTTTGAGGCCCAGCAAATAAAGGTTAATCATTGCACCAAGCACCAAAGTGACAATGCCGATACCGCCGAAAAAGTGCATCGGCCGTTGCATGTATTTTTTGAAAAAAACCATCAGGATCAGATCACTGAAAACGCGGGTGGTCCGGCTCAGGTTGTATTTTGATTTACCAAACTCGCGGGGACGGTGGTTCACATCAACCTGGGTAATGCGGGTCGATCCTTCGAGAGCGAGCAAAGCGGGAATAAAACGGTGCAGTTCGCCGTAGATGTGGATGTTTTTGATGGCTTCGTTGGTGAATACTTTCAGCGTGCAACCCAGGTCTTTCATTTTGATACCGGTTGCTTCGCGGATCAGGTAATTGGCAATTTTACTTGGTATTTTCCGCAGGAAAGCCCCGTCCTTGCGGTTGGCACGAACGCCGGCAACCATGTCCCACCGGCCTTCTTTTGCCTCCTTCAACATCATGGGAATATCGGCCGGATCGTTTTGTAAATCGCCGTCGATCAATATGATGTATTCGCCTGAGGCCGCGTCGATACCAGCCTGCAACGCCGAACTCTGCCCGTAGTTTTTTTTCAGCTCAACCAGCAAAAAATGCCCGTCACCAATTGCATGAATCTCTTCGCGGGTGTTGTCGGTTGAACCGTCGTCCACAAAAATGGCTTCGTAATCAAAATCTTTGAGTGCAGTTTTTATTTGTTCACTAAGTGGTTTGATATTTAATTCTTCGTTATAAACACAAATAACCAAACTTAATTGCTTCATGTTTTTTTGTTTATAGTGTAACTTTGCCTGAATCGTTTTGAGAATAATAATTGGGCGTGAAATTAGGAAAAAGCCTGAAAGTAATCTAACGGAACACCTGTTTATACCTTGCGCAGGATAAATTTTCGCATTTTTGCAACCTGGCAAAGCCCGGTTAGAACAAGAGGGCCGGGAGCAAATGCCATTTGCTTTTTGCCAACAGCCAATTGTGGCGATTGAAAAAATTTATGCCATTGAAGTTTTAATACGAATTTGTCGACTTATGTTCAAACTTTTAACGAATGCCAAATATTCCCCGTGGTTAGTTTTTCTTTTCGCATGGATGATTTACATGAGCAACATCGGGGGAACGAGTATTTATATTTTGGATGAAGCCAAAAATGCCACCTGCGCTGCCGAAATGTTTGAACGTGGCGATTGGATCGTGCCAACCTTCAACCACGAACTGCGGACCGACAAGCCACCGCTGCATTATTTTTTTATGATGATGGCGTATTCGGCGTTTGGTGTAAATGCTTTTGCTGCACGTTTTTTTTCGACTCTTTTTGGTGCGCTGACTGTTTTGATCACCTTTTTGTTTGTCCGCCGCTTCCATTCTGAAAAAGCCGCCTGGTGGGCCGCCTTTATCCTGCTGGCGTCCATTCACCTCAACATCCAGTTTCACCTCGCGGTGCCCGATCCTTACCTGGTTTTCTTTTTCACCGCCAGTATTTTTGCTTTTTATGCAGCCTTGCAGGAAAAGCGGACCATTTACCTGTGGGTTTTGTACGGTTCGGTCGGTCTGGGAACTTTGGCCAAAGGCCCGGTTGCAATCGGCTTACCGGGATTGATTTTCCTGTTGTTTCTGATTTTTAGCAGGCAATTTAAATGGCAGGTTATCAAACAACTCAAACCTTTTGTGGGCGCCATTTTTGTGTTGGCCATTGCTTTGCCCTGGTATGTGGCGGTACACCTGAAAACCAATGGTTTGTGGAGCGAAGGTTTTTTTCTGAAACACAACATTGGCCGGTTTTCAAGTGAAATGGAAGGGCACGGCGGGTTGTTCATTGTGACGATTTTATTTGTACTGATGGGATTGTTCCCGTTTTCGGCATTTATTGTTCAAACCATAAAACAGGCTTTCAGAAACAGGAAAGACAATTTTGTACTGCTCAACCTGGTCGCTGGTTTAACAATCGTCGCTTTTTTTTCAGTTTCTGAAACCAAACTGCCCAATTATACGGTACCAGCCTACCCCTATTTTGCGGTGTTGGCTGCGCTTTGGATTTGCAGGCCAGCTCATTTAAAAAGCAAACTTAACATTAGCATGGCAGTACTTCTTGCGCTGGGGCTGATTATCGTTCCCGCGATGATTATTGGGCTGCAGTTTGACCCGGCGCTCAAACACTTGAGTTATTTATCGTGGTACTTTTTACCCATTCCGGTGGGTTTTGCAGCTGCATATTTTCTCTTCCGGAGAAACAAACAAACAACTTCATTTGTAGTCAGCGGAGCCAGCACACTCCTGGCCGGATTGCTGTTTACCTTGTTGGTTTTTCCAAAAATTGACCAGGAAAACCCGGTGGCGAAAAGCCTCCACCTGCTCGAAGGAAAAGAAGTTCGCTATTTTGAAAAGTTCAACCCCTCCTACTCTTTCTACCTGCGTAAAAAAATTGAACCCATTGATGCCGGGCAATTTTCTTCATTTTTTACAGAATTTCCTGACGGGGTGATTATTTCGACCACCAGAAAAATTGAAGGACTGGCCCTGCCTGAAGGAGCGGCGGTAAGTTTTTCGGCACGCGACATCCTCGAATCACCTACAACAGTATTGATTACCAGGTTTTGAATTGACTGTTTAACAGGTTGAACCTGGAACCTGGAACCTGGAACTTGAAACCTGAAACCTAGAACTTGAAACTTGGAACTTGAAACTTGAAACTTGAAACTTGGAATTTTAAACCTATTCTGCCGAA
>OBJA01001874.1_pt1 | contig 13229 bp, 11 predicted proteins | sample 1519751 | NCBI WGS metagenome assembly OBJA01 (sample SAMEA3881238, study PRJEB22517) | soil metagenome | biome: lake sediment; feature: soda lake sediment; material: sediment, water from around vicinity | place: India | collected 2013-12-23 | depth 3 m | reverse complement strand
TGCGGGCTTTTCAACCGCAAATGTTTCAAGCTAGGGGCAAAGTTATAAAAAATTCTAATGTTTTAGCTACTTTTCAGCCCGCAATTGTGCAAAGCCTTGCTGTTGGCTGTCTGGCGATTTCGTCAGGGTGGAGTTCTTTCATTTTAAAAATACGTAATATTAAACTTTTTCTTTAATTTTTTCTTTTCTTTTCAATAATTTTCAATATTTTAAACTATTGTAAAGCATGTCTTTACACACTAAGGCAGAAGGCTCTTTTGGATTTTTTGTGCAGACTGAGGCAGGGTAAAATACAAATGTGCCGACTGCTGATGCTCTTAATAATCATATTCTTCTTTCAATTATAGGGATAAAGTCTTTGAAAGCTATTTGCCAAACTTACACTGACGATGCAGAGATTGTTTGGCAAACTGCTTGGTACACATTTAATTTTTCTCTCATAAATCCGAAAAATTTATAGGGACACCTCTGTAAAAATCTAATATTTTCTGTTTAAAAATAAAGTCATATTTCGCACGAATTAGTTCTGATTGTATTTTTGTTAGATTATTTTTTGCGAGATTATAGTCAACAAAGTTCAATGCTCCAAGATTATACTTTTCTTCTGAATACTCAAAAGATGTTTTAACAGCTTGAAGTGTTTTTTGAGTTGCTAGATATTTTGTATAGGCAAATTGTGCATCAGAATGTAATTGTTGAATTACTTTTAAAAGCTCTTTTTTCTCTTGATCTGCTTGTAAAACAGATTGTTTATGTAAAATTGTATTGTTGGCAATATTGGTTTTTGTTTGTAAATTATTAAAAATTGGAATTGATAAACCAAGCCCGACATAAGCACTGGCATTGTCTTTTAATTGATCAGTAAATGGTCGTGTTTTATAGGTATAATTAAAAGAATTTTGATAAACGTCAAAAATTTTATTTCCATCATCGTCGATTCTAAAGCCGGATTGAACAGGTTCTCCTTCTGTAAATTGGTCGAGAACTTGTCTGGCATCAGAATGTCCTGTGCCATAGGAAGCATTTAAAGTTAGTCTTGGTAGGCGGCTTCCTTTTGCAATTAGTAAGTTTTTATATGCAATTTCCACTTTAAGCAAGGAGTTTTCTATTTGTGGCATGTTCCTAAGTGCTTCATTATAAATTTGTATTGGTTGAAGTAAGCTAGATTCGATTTGTGTATTTTCAAAATCATATTTTATAATTTCAAAATCCTCATAATTTTCTAATTCCAGAAATTGGGCTAAATTGAATAAAGCCATTTGCATATTGTTTTTTATGCTTAAAGCTTCTAATTCTTCTGTGGCAAGCTGAGCTTCAATTTCATAAATATTTTGTTTTGACAATACCCCCGAAGAAACTAATTGTTGAGTGTTATAAAATTGACTTTCAGTGATTTTTATTTGCTCTTTGGCAATTTGGAGTAGTTCTATATTGAATAAAATATCCAGATATGCCGACATAATGAAAAGCGTAATCTCATTTTTTGATTGTTCTACATTTAATTGCGATGAGATTAACTCATATTTATTTTTTTCGATTGCATTTATTTTTTGAAACCCACTGAATAGAGTGATGCCACTATTTATAGAAAAATTAGTAGAAAATACATTATGTGTAGTAAACTCGTTTGTAAAAGGGTCAACTGAACGACCGAAATTTACGTTTTGATTAGTTCCTGCGTTAAGGCTTGGAAATATATCAGCCTTTGATTGTAATAATTGATTAGTACGTAAGTCTGAATTTAACTGTTGAATTTTTATTTGTAAATTATTTTCCAAAGCATGATTAATACAATCTTCTAGGGACCATACTTTTTGAGAAAATCCGCTTATATAAATCGCAGAAAAAAAGAATGTTAGAATAATTCTAAAGCAGATTTTTCTACATAAAGCAGATAGAACAAATATATGAAAACAGGATTTTAATTTTTTAATTATAAACATTTTTCTTCCAAAGTGATCTTAAAGGATTAACAAATCTTTCCAGTAATCTAACATCATCAGTAATAATTTCAGCTATTCCAGACATTTCTTGTGAGAACTCGAGTTTCAATCCGTAGTTAGAAACCAACGAGTCTGACAATTCGACTTCGGCAGTATAAAAAACTCCATCTTGAGTTACAAACGGGACTAACGAAATATTGTTAATTTTTGCTCGCACCAGTCCAAACTCCATGTGAGGGAAGTTATCAAATTTAATGTTTACAGATTGCCCAAGTTTTACTTTCCCAACACCCATTGAAGGAATTAGCAATTTCCCAATTTTATGTGTTTGTACTGTTGGGATTACTGTTGCTACAATTTCGCCTGCTTGAACATTTTGATTTACACTCCAAAATTGAGTAAAAGTAACTTCCCCATCAATAGGAGAAATGATTAAAAACCTAAGTTTCCATGCTTCAATCAAACTCTTTAAGTTCTCGACAGATTCTGAAATTGCAATTATACGGTTGCTGTTTTCTATAGATTCTTGCATTTTTAAATCAAGTATTTGCTGATCTAACTGATTAATCTGCATTTGTGTATTTGCCAGAGAAGTCTTAATATTTTCGAATGAAAGTTTTTCTTGTAAAAACATTTTTTCAGATTTCTCAAAGTCCAATTGTGAATACACTCCACTTTCAAATAAAGATTTGTCTCGATTGAATTGATTTTCTGCAATGCTCAATGATTTGCTAGTAAGCTTTTTTTGATTTTTTAATAGATTGATATATCCGATTAAGTCATTCTTCTGTTGTTCTAATGCTTTTATTTTTTTTTGATGAAAATCAAGTGATTTAAAACTTTGATAATCCTTCACTAGGCGAACAAAACCTGAATAATTGTTTTGTAACTCACCGACATTTAACTGCGGTAAATCAATATCCAAATTATTATAGATATTAAATGTATCTAAAATATTATCTAGTTTTAAAACATCATCAAAATTTGCAGGATTTTCAATAATGGCAATAACTCGATTGTTACTAACTTTTTCTTTTTCTTTAACAAAAATGTGCGAGATTTTTCCATTAGACACTGCTTTTAAAGATGCAGGCGGATTTTGTGTTGTAACAACAATACTTGATTCAATAATATCGGGATATTTAAAGAACCATGAACCAATCAATACTATTACAATAACAATAAATATAACACTAATGCCTGCTCTAACAATCCAACGGGGAGAAGAGCCCATTATCTCCTGAACATCTTCGCTTCGAATTTCTATCTTATTTATTTCTTCTAATTCCGGCATAGAGATTAATTTCCTAATTCTAACTGATTTTTCACTAATTCGTAATATGCTCCTTTTAATGCAGTTAATTCAATATGAGTACCTTGTTCAATAATTTCACCTTTTTCCAGAACCACAATTTGGTCAGCATTTTTTACAGTACTTAAACGATGTGCAACAATAACCACGGTTCTCCCTGAAAAGAACTCAGAAAGGTTCTTCATAATTGTCTTTTCATTATTCGCATCAAGAGCATTTGTTGCTTCGTCGAATAACAGATAATCAGGATTTTTATATACAGATCTGGCAATTAAAATCCTTTGTTTTTGTCCCTGACTAAGACCATGTCCTTCTGCTCCGATTTTTGTGTTATAAGATAGAGGTAGAGATTCTATAAACTCTCGAATATTTGCAGTTTTAACAGCTTCCAGAAGTTTTTCCTTATTTATATTTTCATCTCCAACTGCAATGTTTTTTGCGATTGTATCATTAAAAATATAACCATCTTGCATTACTGCACCAATTTTGCTTCGCCACCACGCTTGAGAATAGTTTTGAAGCTGATTGTCGCCGATTAAAATTTCTCCATTGCCGAGTTCGTAAAATCCTAATAGTAATTTTATTAAAGTAGTTTTTCCACTACCACTAGAACCAACTATTGCAGTAATTTTATTTTCAGGAATTTTTAAGTTAACACCATTTAACACGACTTCTCCGTGTGGTTTATCGTATTGAAAAACAATATTGTTAACACTAATGCTCTTATCTTGTGGTAAAATTGCAATTTTTTGTTCATCAATTTTTTCTTCTTCATCTTTATTATGAATTTCGCCAAGACGTTCTAAACTGATTTTTGCATCCTGATACGAATGAATGAAATTTATAAACTGCTGAATCGGAGAGTTTAACTGTCCTATGATATATTGTATTGCTAACATCATACCTAGAGTAATATCTCCTGTTATAACAGAATATGCCGCAAAAAAAGTTATCAGAATGTTTTTGGTCTCATTTATAAAAACTGTCCCCAATTGTTGATATTGACTAAGAGCCAAACCTTTGATACTAACTTTAAATAATCGTGCTTGAATTCTTTCCCAGTCCCATCGCATTGCTCTTTCAGCGTTTTGCAGTTTAATTTCTTGCATTCCCTGAATTAATTGAATAACACTGCTTTGCTCCATAGAAGCTAATTGAAAACGTTTATAATCTAAAGCTCTACGACGCTTCATAAATATAGTAATCCAAAGAATATATAAAACAGAACCTATAAGAAATACTAGAAATATTTTGATAGAATAATAAGCTAAAACAGCCCCGAAAATAATCAGATTAACAAAAGAGAAAAGAGTATTTAGCGAATCTCCTGTTAAAAAGTTTTCAATTCTACGATGATCACCAATACGCTGCATAATATCTCCGGTCATCTTTGTATCGAAATAGCCAATTGAAAGCCTCATTAATTTCATTAAAAAATCTGAAATCAAAGATATGTTCATACGAACACTAATATGTAGCATGATCCAAGAGCGAATAAAATCAACAGTCATTCTGCTTATGAAGAGTACCATTTGTGCAATTAAAACAAGGTATATAAAGGATATATTATTATTCGCGATACCAAAATCAACAATGCTTTGGGTTAAAAAAGGAAAGATTAGTTGTAATAAACTTCCCAAGAGTAATCCTAAAAATAACTGTACAATTAGTTTCCGATGTGGTTTCAAATATTTAAAAAGGAAAGAAAACTTTGTTTTATCGGGTTTCTCATCATTTTGCTCATAAAAAGCAGGAGTTGGTTCTAAAAGCATCGCAACACCTTGTTTTTCGCCTTCTTTTTCTGTGCTTACCCATTTGCTAAGAAACTCAGCTTTGGAATAAGTAATTAAAGATGCACCGGGATCGGCAACATAAACTTTATCTTTAGTAATTTTATAAACAACAACAAAATGATTTTGGTTCCAATGTGCGATGAATGGCGTAACATTTTCTTCAGCAATTTTCTCTAAGCTTGCTTTAATACCCAATGTTTTAAATCCTATATTTTCAGCAGCATCGCTAATGCCCAATAACGAAACCCCCTCTCTTGTAAGATAAGTTTTAGCCTTTAAAGTTTGAGAAGTATAGTTTTTCCCATAATGCTTTGCAACCATGCGAAGGCAAGTTGCTCCGCAATCCATGGCATCAAGTTGTTTATAGTGGGGGAATTTAGTCATTGTTGTTCATTAGCTCTTTATTCAGTTCTCTTAGTTCAATTGCTTGTTCTTCCCAATCTGGATTTTCCACACGCCATTGTTCAACGCTTATCCTTTTTTCGTTTCCCATATCAGATTATGAATGTCTTTAATAAATACTTGGTTTGGGATGAATCGTCCTGATTTATTGTAAGACCCACACTCGTCTACAGCAATATAATTATCTTGCCCTTGCCATAAACAAATATACGGGTTATATCTGCATTTTACAGGTTGAGAATAAATATTCTTCAAGTCCTTAATAAATGCTCTGCAATCCATGCACATATTTCTAAATTCGCAGTCTTTACATACATTAATTTCATCCTTATAAATAAACCATAATTTTTGAAAGCTCTTAGTATTCACAACATCTTCAATTTTTTCATTCTTAATATTTCCAAAAGTGTTGTGCATTGCTGGACAATTCTTTATGAAACCTGTTTTATCTATACAGAGTTTACGATTCAAACAAGTGTTATAGTTTTGCGATTCTGAGAAGAAAGAAAGGCTATTTTTGAAAAGCATTGGATGAATTTCTCCACAATGCTTAAAATCCATATCTTCTTTTGATAGAACTACATATTTTGTTCTCAATGAATCAATAAATATTTTTTTATTTTCTAAAGATTTTGTAATATGAATTTTAGATAATCTCTCATATTTACTGAAAATGTTAGTTAGTTTTTCTAAGTTGGAAAAAATGGCGTTATTATTCGTTATAACCTCAATGTCCTGAACGACAGAGTATTCAAATAAAGATAAGAAATTAGAAAATCGGGATAAACAATCAATTCTATCAAGTAATATTTGAACATTTTCACACCCTAAATTATCTAATTGTTTTATTATCAGACTAATTGTTTCGCTAGAATTTGGTTCTTGAAAGAGTAAGATTGTATTGGATATTACTGAAGAACTATTAAAAGACATTGGAATATCCTTAAAGTTAATTTCTATTTTAGAACGGTAAAGAATTTCTTTGTCAATTAAAAATGATATGTATTCATTTGCATCAGTACAACTGTTAATTGAAATGATTTTTTTTAATTCGCTAAAGGTTATATATCTTTTATTATTTAATGATGATATTAGCCAGTTAGGAACGAAATAGTATTTTGAGAAAAATGTGTCTTGTATTACGGATCTAGAATAACCTATAGTGTACAAGAATGCTCTGTTTATATATAGTTTTGTCATTTTATATGCTGAAAATTGAAATATTTTTGTAATATCTTCTACAACTATAACTATTAGTGCAATACTTTTTTATTGCAATTATGGGCGAGGTTCCAACTCTAGGCTTAATTAAAGTAAAATATTCATAAAAATGAGGAAACTTGCCTTTAATGTTGTTATTTCTTAATACATTCATAATGTTTTTTTAATAAAAATTCAGCAATTATTTTATCTGGATATATATTGCAAAAACCAAGTATCCCATATTGGCCAGATTGATTAATTTCTAAAAAATAATATTCGCCGTTCTCATCTAAAATGAAATCTAAAGAGCCAATTTTGAGATTAAAATGATTCATTAACGAGCATATTTTTTTAGTTATTTCAGTGGGTAGTGTATAGTATGCAAATCTATATGGTTTTGAATAATTATAATTCCTGTAATCAACACATGACTCTTGCATTGATTTGGTTATTATTGACACGGTATAACACTTTTGATCTATATATAGCACTCGTAATTCTAACTCTTTGATAATCTCTTTTTGAAACAGACTTACCGAAAAATCTTTATTTTTTTTGCCAACATCTACACGACTAGTATAAGTTGAGTAATGCTTATCATTTAGCTGTATCGTAAAACAATTTGATAGTGGTTTTGTGATAATTGGATATTCAAGACTAAATTTATTTAATGATGACGTGAGTATGGTGTTGGGAATCTTTAACCCGATTTTGTTTGCAATATATAACTGTTCTAATTTATTAATGTCTTTTAACCTAAAGGGATTAATGAAAATGCTGCCATATGTTGATAAACTATGTGCAAAATGTTCTAAAAATACTCTTTCTTCTTCGTATGAGTTAGAATTAATCTGGTGGGTAACTTTTGGCGATGGAAAACTTGAATTATTAACTATTTTTTGTTTTCTAAATAATTTCCATGGCCAAACAACACTAATTTCATTAGTGCCAAAGCATATGTTACTGTTAGTCAAGTTGATTGGAGCATTTATATTTACTTGTTCAATATGATAATTATCAAATAACTCATCAATGTTTAATCTGATAACATTGACTGTTTTATCAAGATAATACAACCATTTCATTATATCTGTTATGTTTGTATCATTATCTGTCGTAAGTATCAATATCCTTTTCATTTTGATAATATTCAGGAGGGATTACTCCATTAATTCTTTTAGCGTATTCTTCAATACTTGAGAGTCCTACCTCTTCTCTTCGCTTATTAATGTTAGCAAAGTCTTCAACTTCCATTAAAGTAAGGTTTTCTTGATTGTTTTTTCTATTAAATTGTGTTCCATAAATTTGTTTTTTACCGTTTTGTACAAGCCATCTATCTGTTGATAAAGCGAAATGATTAGGACTATAATCCCCATGTTCAAAAGCTTCTTTTATCATGTAGTATTGTCTGTCTGTAATTCTTGAATGCTGCAAAATATCCCATGCAAAACCTGCAGCAGATTCACCTACCATTGACGGAGTTGGAAGTCCGTATCTTCTAACAATCCGTCTTACTTGTCTTTGTAACTTAAGGCTTTCTTTATTTTGTTTATCTCGACTTGGTGGCTCTCTTCTCCTATAACTTGCAGGATAAAAACTATTTCTTAAATTTTCTATCTCAATATAGAACAGTTTGACTGCTAATTTATGGTTCATGGAAGAGTCTAATTCCATTAAAAATAATTCTTCGACACGAGCAGCAATTGACGACCACTGTTTTTTATCACTTCTTAGAATTTCAAAATCTTCATCAACAAAAATCATCCTATAATCCTCCGGTCCAAAATCTATCAAACGATGTAAATAATAGAATGCCGAGTCAGTGTTTCCCAGCAAAGAATAGTTCTGAGCAATAACATAATTTGCTTGTGCTATTAGATTGCCCATACTATCTACTCTTGTCAAATTATAATTGATTGACTGCCGATAATCTCCTATATTGTAAAAACTATCAGTTTTGGGAAGACTTAGAAAACTCTTTTTATAATATTTAAAATCTGAGTTTTGGGAAAAGACATTGTAGGAACTAGTTGTAATAATAAAAAATAAAATTATTATTATTTTACATATTTTTTTTGAGTAGTATTTCATGTCCTAATGCATTTTATAATAAAAAAACTATAATATAACTAATTATGTTATATCTCTAAAATATCTTCGATATAACATAATTAGTATTAATCTCTTCTTCTCCTATGTAAAATCTAATTACTATTTTTCAGTGGAGTTTACTAATAAATTAAATATCAAATAATAATATACATATTGCTACATTTTGAATTCACTAATGTAACAATAAGCAATATGGTGCAACTACCGGTTTTTTACTAAACTATTTAACTAGAACCAACAATGCCATCGTGTACTGTCTCAGTTCCTAAATACTCATCTTGTCCAAATAATCTACGTCTATATGTACTAACATTCGTCATTCTATCCCAACAATGTTCTGCATCTATTGGTCCACAGTCTATAGGTACTAAATAATAGGAATTCACAGTGTAAGTTCTAAGTCCTCCATTAATTTTTCTCATTTCTGCATCACTTAGTGCTTTGTATTTGCAACACTTTAAGTTTTCTGTTTCCATAATATTATGTTTTTAGTTAAAAATTAAAATATTTTACTTCACAAATATAAGTTGTTCCACTGCCACCTCCAGTCAGTGAGTAAAATATTTTTAAAAAATCCGCCTTTTATTCTTTTTAATTCTTCTGTATGTATGATATTACAAGGCATTTCGTTGTTATATTTTTCTTGAAATTTAATTGTTAAACTGCCCTCAACTTCATATTTGTATGTTTCTAAATAATTGTCATAGATTATTGGACATCCTAATTCCTTCATGTCTTTAATTGTTCTATATAATTGTCTTTCAGAAATTTGTAGTTTTTTTGCTAATTCACTTGGACTGCCGGTTTCCTTAAATCGAATCATCTGGTCAAGTCTTTCAATGATGTTTTTGTCAATTTTCATAGTTCTTAATTCATTTTATTTTCTTATACAAATTGCTATTTCTATTTTTCTTGTTGCTATAAAGTTTAATATTACGTATTTCCCTGTTTTTAATAAGAAAACTTAGTTAGATGGGCTTCAGGTCGCTTGCAGCTAACGTTTCGCGGCTTTGCAACAGTTGCGGGTTTTTCAACCGCAAATGTTTCAAGCTAGGGGCAAAGTTATAAAAAAATCTAATGTTTTAGCTACTTTTCAGCCCGCAATTGTGCCAAAGCCTGCTGTTACCAACTGGGCGTTATTCTCGTTTTATAATGGTTCAAGATATTTTCCAATTTAGTCATTCCATATTCTTTATCTTAAAAAGATTTAGTTTTTAACAATTACAAGCTATTTTTTTATTATCTTTTTAAATCCGACAGTATTACCTTCTTCAAATTTTATTACATATATGCCTGGTTTGAAATTAGCTGTTTGAATAACTATCTTATCCTTAACCTTATCTTTATATACAGATTGACCAATATCATTTAGTATTTCAATATTAATACATCTATTGTTGCCAATTATTTCAATAACTAATTCATCGGAAACAGGGTTTGGATAAACATGCAAGTTTTTGTGAGAGTTAGTTTCTATAATACCAAAAGCAGGATTATTAGACGCAATGTTAGAATATGAAATATTATACGATTTTGACGGATTACATGAATTTGGACTAACAACTTGTAATTGGTAATAAATATTTCCTGTTGGAGCGGTATTATCCGAATATTGTGACGCACTCCCTGAAGTTGTACCAATTAATCCAAGACTATCCGGATGAGTTCCTCTATATATTTTATATGTACTAACTGTAAAGCCTTCATAACTTTCCCAAATCAGATTCCATGTCGAGCCAGTTCCTTGATTAATTGAGAGATGCATTGTTTTGTGAGCTGTCAAACTTTTGTCTGATTCCAAAGCACACAAATCTTTAATTGAAATTTTGTATTTGTTGGACTGTACAAAAGGATTTGAGTTAACATCAACGAATAAACTACTATCTGCATAACTGATTGAACCTATATTTTCATAAACACCAGTAATATCAGTTTCTCTCCATATATTAAACGTATCAATGATATTACTTATAGGTTTATCCCATAATACTAAATTCTTATTATCACGTATGCTAACCATACAAATCTCCTGTGGTGGGAGAGAAGTTGGTGAAACAAGAGTAGCTGATTGAGGATTATCACAGCCATTGTTAGAATATACAGTTACTGTATATTGGGTATTTGACAATGGTGATGCTTTGGGATTTTCAATATTTGGATTATCTAAGCCATATAATGGAGACCATGAATAACTATAATTGCTTGACACAAAATTTAAAGATACACTTAATTGCGAAGAATCTCCACATTGAAATGAAGTGGAGTAGGCATTTACAGTTAATGGATTAACAATAACTTCAACACTATCAGTATAAGATGCACAATCTGAAGGTGTAATTGTAACTGTATAAATAGTTGTTTCAAGCGGACTGGCTTCGGGATTACTACTATTAGGATCACTTAACCCAATAGTAGGCTGCCAACTGTATTGGGTGTTTTCAGGATGAATTTTGACTATTGTTAAATAGCCTCCTGCAAATCCCGTATTGCCAGCAAAATGAACAGATCTTAACGAGTATGTTCCTGTAGTTTGTTTTATCCAGTTTGTTCCACCATTGGTTGTTTTTAAAATGATACTATTAACTCCTACTGCATAGCCATTATTTGAATCTATAAAGAAAACAGAGTTCAGGTTTTGTGTTACACCACTTGTTTGTTCAATCCAATCTGTACCTCCATTTGTGGTTTTAAAAATTTTACCTCCATAACCAACAATATAACCAGTATAATTATCAATGATATACACAGAGGTTAAAGGATATGTAGAAATAGTTGAATCTTGTATTGTCCAATCAGTGCCTCCATTAGTAGTTTTTAATATTATGCCACTCAGTGTTGTGCCACCAAAATTACCACCAACAGCATATCCTGTATTAACATCCGTAAAATATACTGAATTTAAATTTCGAGTTGTTCCACTTGTTTGAATAATCCAGTTTGCACCACCATTATTTGTTTTGATAATTGTACCATTGCCTCCTACTGCATAGCCAGTATTTGAATCTATAAAGAAAACAGAGTTTAGGCGTTCTGTTACACCACTTGTTTGTTCAGTCCAAGTCATTCCAGCATCTGTTGTTTTAAGAATGCCACCACTTTCATCATCATTTTGTCCGACGATGTATCCAGTATTTACATCAGAAAAAAATATAGACATACTTAATGACATTCCAGTCCAATAGGATGACCAAGAGGAAAAACCATCTATTGTTTTACTAACAACGCTACCACGTAAGATATATACAGTATTCTCATCAATAGAAAACACTGAATTAATTGAGCCTAATGTATCATGTTCTAGTGTTGATGTTTTACTAAAACTTGAAGTCAATTTTACGATATCACCACAAATCATTGTTTTTGATTCTGTATCAACAAAATAATTACAGTTTTGTGCTATTATATTTGAAGTAAAATATAATATAGCAACTAAGATAAGTGTATTTTTTTTCATAATTTGTAAATATATTTATACTTGGTTAAAATAATTTTCTATTAATTTTTGATAGAGACTAAAAAGTGAATCTTCATTTTTCTTTATTATATCATATACATCTTTACCTATTTTTTTTTGAAAGTAAGATTCTTTATGAGTATTATTTTTCGACGGATGTGGAAAATAAATTGGTTTAACATTTATATCTAGCTCACATAAAGCACATAATGCCTTTTTTCCAAATGCAATAATAATATCTGGTTTTACAAATTCGTTTATTTCTTTCTGTAGAATCTCAAAATATAGATTGAACAATTCATTGGAAATCGATTTATCAATTTTCTTATTATTATACCATATTTTATTCAAATCAGTTATGTAAACCATAGAAGATTTTGAGACTATTTCATCAATAATCTTCCAGTAAACATTAACACTATTATTTTTTTCTTGATATGAAAAAGGAGTCCATACAATGAGCTGTTCTTTAATATCCGCACTAAATTTTTTAAAACTCTTTTCATTTCTTTTTGGATCCTGAGCGACAATAATAACTCTATTTCCTGTTTTACAATTACCTTTTAACCATATTGGTATATCGATACCGGTTAATTCAAAATCAGCAGACTTTGTAATATTTAAAACACTTTTTGAGAAAACAAACTCTTTAAGATTATCAAAAGTCAAATCTTTGTTGACCAAATTTTCGATAATCAAATATTGTAATTTTTCATACTCTTTTAGCTGAATATTTAAGAGAGACTTAATCACTTCATCAAAATATCGCTCATTAGTACTATTTGTCCAGTTTTTAAAAAATATTTTTCCGTTTTCTTCTTGTGAATTAGAAGAATAACTAAATCGCTCTTTTTTCATTGTCGTTTATTTTTCATTCTCAAACCATTTTCTCTGTCATTATCGTTGTCTCTGTCTTTTTCCTCGCCTTGTTGGTAACGTTTTGCGGCTTTGCAACAGTTGCGGGATTTTCAACCGCAAATGTTTCAAGCTAGGGGCAAAGTTATAAAAAA